>Ga0076266_147_pt4 | contig 1534 bp, 1 predicted proteins | sample RifGroF2_FD_67751 | JGI IMG/M metagenome (GOLD analysis project Ga0076266, IMG submission 67751) | Parcubacteria (Uhrbacteria) bacterium GW2011_GWF2_41_16 | reverse complement strand
GTTCAAAGGTTCAACGGTTGGGAATCAGGGAACACAAGAAGACCGTGAAAAAAATAACCGTGAACCGCTGAACCGTGAACCTGGTAACCGGAACAGGCGCTTACATTTTACCAAACATCCGGCGCGCCACAGGTTTGTTGAATTAATTATTGACACACATTAAAATAAAAATATAATATGAAAATACTAAGAAGACGAAGAATACTCATTTATAATAAATGCTGAAACGGGGCCTTGACAAATCAGGCGATATCTCTATATACTGTTTTCAGAGTTTGGGAAGAACCTTAAGGCAACAGTAAATAACCTCTACGTTAGCGCGTAATCGCGGGCAGTCGGGCGCTTGTTTAACAGATTTATAACGGCGTCCATCCGGCTTAAAACATGTTTCTCTTAATGAAAAAAACCCTTAAGCGCCTTGCGCTCCTGTGGCTTTTTCCGGCGTTGTTCCTGCCGGGAATATTTGCCGTGCTGGCCGGTTTGCTATGGGGCGCGATAAATGTTTCCACCGGCACGGCAGTTAAAGTGGGGACAATACTTGCCGCGAACCAATTCTTTGTCAACACGAAACAGGAGATTAATGCTTATTTACTTGTGCCCTATGGCGCCCACCCGGAATTGTAAAAAGGGAACCTGGAATAATTGATATTTCCGGTCTGCCAAGAGTGGAAGATGTTTAAAGAGGATTCGGGTAAAATTAGTTAAGTGCTGGTGTTTGTATGCTCAAAAAAATATTTAAGCTTGAATTTTTTACATTGATCGTGGCCATTTTAGCCACAGGATTTATTGCGCCGTCTCAAGCTCAGGTAGATGTTAAACTTAGAACCGTCATTGGAAATACAGAGCTGTCTGAAGTTTCAGAATGGGGTGGTTACATTGTGCAATATGATAGGAGAAGCTGCAACACTGATAATTGTGTGCTGTCGGTAGATTCAAGCCAGATCTCCTGGTGGAATAATTGGGGCGCGGCATACATTGGAGCCGTAAATGCGCAAAAGCTATCTGTAGCGGGACAAATGCGGCGCACTGAGCATGCTGATGGATGGCTTAATCTGGTTGGAGGAGCTAGATCGGATTATTCCGTAAATATGTATGCCGATGCTGCTCCGGGGGCTAATTTGCGGATTAAATTTACAGACAATTTATCCATTGCATGGAGCATGCCCGGCACTGAAGTAACCGGAGACATACAATTCACTTTTAGATCGTCTACAGGCGCCGCATCCAGCGGCTATGCCGCCGTTAATCAGGTATTTAAATCCAGCACAACTTCTGAAGCCAAGTCCTGGACCGCTGGAAGCATAGTATCCGCCAGTTCTTCCATAGAAGAGGAAACAACAACATATTATTATGTCGGAAATTTTCATACCCTTGGCCGGCTCACAGTAAAAAGTCCATATTCAGGTGTTTCATCAGGGAGTTATTACTGCTCTATTGACAACATTGAAGCGCATTATATCGGTAAAACGCTGAAAAAAATGCCGGACGGCGATAATCAGACATGGCTTGTCACCCAGCCTTTGCCGAAAGGCCT
>Ga0076266_147_pt1 | contig 2274 bp, 2 predicted proteins | sample RifGroF2_FD_67751 | JGI IMG/M metagenome (GOLD analysis project Ga0076266, IMG submission 67751) | Parcubacteria (Uhrbacteria) bacterium GW2011_GWF2_41_16 | reverse complement strand
AATCTCCTGATAAATGATACGAATGACCCCAGAAAATTTGATATCAACAAAATCGATGGGAAATGGCCTGGGTACGGTTACCATTTCAAGGAAAAAGTCGAAATTCCATTGCTTGAAACCGTCCATTACTTTTTTGCGCCACGTCTTCGGTCTATTGAACTTGAAGGATTTGTTATCACGCGTAAAGAGATAAAAGAGTATCCTGAAAATAGGGACAAACTGATTGGGCATGTAATACAAAGATGGGGAAAACCAGACAAGGTGTTCGTCGGTGAGCATATTGACAGTAATAACGGGGCTCACAATTATTACAGAATTGAATTGGAATGGTACAGGGGCGACGTGTTTATGGAAATGCACTGCCCAGTGGCTGTGTACGAGTATGGCAAAACGATTTCCCTGCTTGGTAAATTGTATTGGAGAATTCTTGGTTATGGAATTCCGGTCAGTCTTGTTATTACAGACGATCCGGGGACAAAAGTATTCTATCCGAAACCTTCATCTTATTCGTTTTACAAACGGGTGGGGGCTGAAGAAGCGGAGAGGTTGCTTAAGTCTATAAAATATTACGAGATTTTGGGGCAATCCTTAAAAACACAAAACTCAAATCAATCGGTTTTGACGAGCTATTAAAACGGGCATTGGCCAAGTAAATTGGGCGGTCGGTAAAAATATTATGTTTGCGATTCACTCCGGAAAAATAAAACAGGCCATTAAAGCAACAGCGCTTTTTGTGTTGCTGAGTTGCGGTTTTGCCTCTTTTTCCAATGCTGGAATTAAGTCAATAATAATCTCGGCGGGCAATAGTTCCGAAAGTTCCGAGATTACCCATGGGCTCAAGCTTGAAATTCCCAATGCCCCGGCATGGCTTACGATTATGCCGACTTCTTTGCTCGGTCCTCAGGCGCTTTATCCAGGCGAGACCTATTCGTTCAGGCTAGATTTTGATGTTAATGCGGATTCCGGAACTCAATTGGAACTAGAATTATGGATTACACAGGAAAATACAAATATCCTCCCTAATAAAACCATATGGGTGTATAGGAGCACGGATGGATTTGTTACCGCCGCAGGGGAATGCACAGACAGTGAAGAGAATTATTGCGGCGGCTATATTACCAGGGATAAAACCGCTCCTGTCTCTGAGGTGGGCATCCTAGGAAAAAGCTGTGAGAAAGACTCTATCGTTTATATCTCAACAATCACATCGCTTAGGATCACCTCGTCGGACCCGGAATTATTAAACGCACGCTCCGCCGGGGTTTTTGCCACGCTTGTCGGAATAGATAAAGCAGCAGTTACTTGTAAGGAGCTGACTGATTTTTATATTGAGCCGTTACCTTTTCATTCAGGAGAACATAACATCCAGTTCTGCACTTTTGATGATGCGGGAAACTTTGAAGTGATTAAATCAACTACGATTTATGTGGACGGTTCTGCGCCGGTTAGCGACATTCAGGTATATGGCTCCAGCACAACCGATGCTCAGGGGAATCTGGTTGTTTCAACCGACCATTACATAAGCTTTATAAGCTCCGACCCGGAATCAAACGGCGTGGCGTCCGGGCTAAAGCATGTGCTGTTCAACCTGGACGGTGGGGCTTTTACAGTATTCCAAAGCTCATTCACATTAGCTGAAGGCTTCCACAAAATAGTGTATTACGGCGTGGATAACGTGGACAACGCGGAATCTACTCATATATTCCAAGCGTTTTTCGGACAGGCGCCTGAAAATGTTTCCTGGACCGGTCTTGCCGGCGACGGAAACTGGAGCAACCCCGCTAACTGGCTGAACGGTAAATTACCAACCGCCAACGACACAGTACTTCTGGCTACCAGGGATACAATAGATATCAGCTCTCCGACTATTTTCCATTCTTTGGCATTAGGCGACACACAAGGCTTATCCGCTCCCATTCTGCTTATTTCCACCGGCATCACTTTCACCGGCAACCTGACGCTTAACAGGAATGCGGTATTAGCACAGAATACTACCGAACCTATTCATGCCGCCAGTTTGTATATGCTGGCCGGATCTAAAATAGAGCACACGGCCAATACTGATATAAGGCGAAGTGTCGTGAATCTGGAAGTGGCCGGCGATTTTGTAATGGAAGCCGGTTCCAGTATTACCGTTGATGGCCTGGGCTATGCGGGCGGTTCACACGGTGCGAGCGGTTATGGTCCTGGCAAAGGCATTGGAAATTACTGGTCCGGCGCCGGCGCCGGACATGGCGGGCAGAGTAACTGTTTTGGATATGCCGGGTGTTCGGC
>Ga0076266_101_pt2 | contig 3100 bp, 2 predicted proteins | sample RifGroF2_FD_67751 | JGI IMG/M metagenome (GOLD analysis project Ga0076266, IMG submission 67751) | Parcubacteria (Uhrbacteria) bacterium GW2011_GWF2_41_16 | reverse complement strand
AAAAAGAAAAACTTTACCTTGCGTGATGTTGCTAAAACCAATATTGCAAAGGTTTGCCTGCTTCGCACTTTTGAAAATATCTATGTCAAAGATTTTTCCCGTCTCGTGCGTTTGGGAGACCTTAAAGATACCGAGCTCCTGAAACTTATCGGGGAGCATACGGACGGTTTTCGTGATCGTGCCGTGCTCTATTATTTAGCACACCGCGTCCGTAAAATCGGGCTCAAAGAAGCTATCAAAGAATTAAAAGGCTCAAGCAGCGATATCTTACGTCCTACTCGGTAAGGCAGAGGCAAAAAAGGACGTTGTGGGCGTTATCCCATACCTTCACCGCAAACTCCAAGCTTTCCGACCAGTTCTCCCCAAGAAGCTCGAAACCATACTTGAAGCTGTTGCTGACGAAACGGATTAAGTGTAAACTATTGTAAAATGACTAATATGACTACAAAACATGATTTTTACCTCGTGGACGAGTTGGCCGAAAAACTTCGGGTCAACCCCATGACTATTTATCGCTATATCAAAGCGGGGAAAATTGAAGCCCACAAAATTGGCAAAGAATTTCGTATCACTAAAACCGAGTTCGAACGTTTTTTGAAAATAACCAAAACTTAAAATTATGGAAAATACTTTTGAAAAAAAATTAAAAGAAGGCGAGCAAAAAGAATATTTTCATGTCTTAAATGACGGTGCAAAAATTGAATATCTGCCGTCGGGACACAAAGAAAATCTAAATGACCCAGAGGAAAAAGTTCGTGCCGAATACTATTTTGATTTGCTCGAAAAATATCATTATCCAGCCAAGCGTGTTGAGCTTGAAACCGAAATGCCTGCTCGCGTGCCTCGCTTTTTTGCTGACATTGTTATTTATGAAGACGACGCAAAAAAGAAACCCTACATTGTCGTTGAGTGTAAAAAAGACGGAATATCAGACGCAGAATTTGAACAAGCGACAAAACAGGCGATCGGCAATGCTCGTGTGCTTCATGCTCCGTTTGCGATTTGTGTTGCTGGTAACACACGCAGAGCAATGGAAACAGTTGAATGGAACGACAAAGAGCCAGAAAAAGCGACCATTACTGATATTCCTATCTCTTACGGAAAAATTGAGGAATATCGTTTCAAAAAGGGTGATCCTGATTGGGACTTGAAAACGCTTGATAAGTCCGAATTAAAACGCGCTTTGGAAAAATCACAAAATACACTTTGGGCAGGTGGTAAAAGAAATCCGACTGTGGCCTTTGATGAACTTTGCAAAATTATTTTCGTAAAAATCCGCGACGAAAAGCGTGGACGAAAAACTGGCGAATACTACGATTTTCAAATTAAAACGCACGAAAAAGCCGAGAGTGTTTATAAAAGATTAGATGCTATCTATCAGGAAGCAAAACAAAAAGATCCCGAAGTTTTTAAGGAAAGTTTGAAAATTGAGCCCGAAGAACTTTATACAGTTGTCGGACACCTACAAAGCATTTCTCTTAATAAAACCGATCTTGATGTAAAAGGCGTTGCCTTTGAGCAATTCATGGAGGGATTTTTCAAAGGAGTAAGTGGGCAATATTTTACTCCCTGCGAAATTGTGAGTTTTGCTGTTAAAATGATGAATATAAAAAATGATGACTTTGTGCTTGACCCTGCTTGCGGTAGTGGTGGATTTTTACTTCACGCTCTTGATGAAGTGCGAAAACAAGCAGAAGAATTTAACGAGAACGATGAAGCGGAAAAATTTCGTTTTTGGCATGACTTCGCACAAAATAATCTTTTTGGTATTGAAATAAACGATTCAATCGCCCGTGTTGCCAAAATGAATATGATTATTCACGACGACGGGCACACAAATGTTATAGGTTTTGACGCCTTGGAAGATATTGACAAAATGACCGAGAAAAATCGAGGTTTTGAAAAAAACAGGTTTGATGTGATTGTTACAAATCCACCGTTTGGTGCGAATGTAAAGCGAAACGAGCACTCATATCTTGAAAAATTTGTACTTGGACAAAACGGCAAAAAAACTCGCGATAATCAAAAAACTGAAATTTTGTTTATTGAACGTTGCATTGATTTCTTAAAACCCGAGACGGGGCAAATGGCAATTGTTTTGCCTGATGGAATTTTAACCAATTCATCTCTTCAATATGTTCGTGATTTCATAATGGAAAAAGCACAAATTTTGGCTGTTATAAGTTTACCTCAAATTGCTTTCATGCATTATGGGGCTGGCGTTAAGTCATCACTCGTATTTATTCGTAAAAAGGGTGAAAAAGAAAAACTTGGAAAGTATAAAATATTTATGGCAATAACAGAGCGAGTTGGTTATGATGCTACTGGGCGAAAAGATAAAAACGATTTGCCAGAAATTTTTAATGAGTATAAAAAATTTCACTATGAAAAATAATCTTGGCAAATTACAAATCTTTTCCATTACTAATGAAGACGCAATAGAGAAAAATCGTATTGACGTTGAGTATTACCAGCCGTTTTTTAAGGATATTGTTGCGAAAGTAGCTGGATCAAAATTTGAATTGCACAAATTGGAAGACGTGACACTTTTAATCAGCAATGGACGAACGCCATCAAAAGATTTGTACGATGAGGATAATGATCAATTTGGTTCCGTACCAATTATCAAAGCTGGTACTGCTTCTGGTCGTTTTGTTGACTTAGAAAAACTTGAATACGCAAAAGCTGATTTTACAAGTGGAAAACAAGCACAAAAAAATGATATTTTTGTTCTTTCTGCCGCACATCAAGCAAGCTATGTTGGTAAAAATGTGAGTATTCTTGACGTTGAACCACCGCAAGACACTGTTTTTGTAGGTGAATTGATTTGTGTTCGTGCTAATCCCGAAAAGGTTTTGCCAGAATATCTTTTTGGCTTTCTTTCAAGCAAGGTTGGTTATCTATTATTGAATAGAGAAAAACGAGGACAAACATCACATATCTATCCCGAAGATGTAAAAACTATTCCTTTGCCAATTCCGTCATTGAAAGACCAGCAAAAGATAGTCGAAGTTTTAGGCAAGGCATATGAGGAAAAAAAGCAAAAAGAAGCAGAAATAAAAACGATTTTGGCAAAAATAGATAGTTTTGTTCTTAGTGA
>Ga0076266_135_pt1 | contig 5239 bp, 5 predicted proteins | sample RifGroF2_FD_67751 | JGI IMG/M metagenome (GOLD analysis project Ga0076266, IMG submission 67751) | Parcubacteria (Uhrbacteria) bacterium GW2011_GWF2_41_16 | reverse complement strand
CCGTCCTTCCGGCTTCCTGTAAGGTGGATTTTGACCTTTTGAAAAAGGACACTGGGGCTGCTACCATTGAAATTGCCAATGAAAAGGAATTCAAAGACCTGTTTCCCGATTGTGAAATTGGCGCCATGCCGCCGTTTGGCAATCTCTACGGAATGGATGTGTTTGTGGCAGAAAGTTTGACCGAAGACAAAGAGATTGCATTCAACGCAGGTTCTCACAGAGAACTGGTCAAAATGACATATAAAGATTTCGAGAAACTGGTAAAACCAAAAGTAATCACGTTTTCTGTCGATTCGTAAAGGAGGTGCAGCCATGATTCATCTGGAACTTACACAAGAGGAAAAAGAAATGCTGATTGACATCCTGGAAAACGACCTCTCTGATCTCCGCATGGAAATCACAGATACGGACAGTTTGGATTTCAGAGAAATGCTGAAAAAACAAAAAGAGGTTTTAAAGAAAGTGCTGGAAACGTTACGCCAGGCAAGAGAAAGGTAATAATTCACCGCTGGGAACAGGTATTCTATGTCATACAATATCAAGGACATCTTAGAAACAGCTATTTCAGAGGAAATAAAGGCAAGCCGATTTTACTCCAATCTGGCGCTCCAGATGGAAGATAAGGGCGCTCGTCTCAAATTTGAGGTCATGGCTGCCATTGAGATGAGACACTACGAATCCCTCGTCTTATATTATCAAGAAAAATTTAAGAAGCCGCCCTTAGTGCAGGAGGCAAAAGAAAGCAAGATCGTCCGGCCTGAAACACCGCCTAAAACAGCAACTTTTGGTGAGGCCATTAAGGTTATCATGGACACGGAACGAAGGGCATACGAATTCTATAAAAAGGCTCTAGAATTTTCGACTGATGAGAATGACCGGAAGATTTTCAAGGCGCTTGCGGATATGGAACAAGCCCATTTTGAGCAGTTCAGGACAGAATACAACTACATGTCAGAATCCACCATCCGCTTCGCCAGCGAAGATATTCCGTGGATGATGGAGGTATATTAAAGAAAACGGCTTGAAAAAAGGCGATGTAGGCGCGGTAGTGCATTGCTATAAAAATGGTACGGCATTCGAGGTTGAATTTGTAACATCTGGCGGCGAAACAATCGCCCTGTTAACGTTAACTCAAGAAGATATCCGTCCAATAAACCGCCGTGAGATTTTGCACGTCCGCGAACTCGCCTTGAAGTAGTTAAATAGGCTTAACCTTTTATAGTTTCTTATGATAAAAACTTGGAAATCTAAGAATGAGTTTATACAAGGAAGGCTTCTCTCTGAATTCTTTCTTATTAATGCTTTCTTTTTGGACGCATCAGCAGGAGTAATTCTTCCGATGACTTCCGCGATGCACGATCGATATTATTACCACCCAACGTACTGAATCGTCCTTTGATAAGCTTTTTTTCCACATCAAACCAAATTTGAGCTGTTTCTGTAACGATCTTGCCAGAAAGGCCATTACTACATTCTCCAGCTGGAAATGTAAAGATAACAGTTACTCCTATATTTGCTAAGGAAGAAATCAATTTTTCCAGAGCAAGTTTTGACTGGCTTTTATTACTAAAATGAGATTGTGGCCTATCTTCAATTGGTGGGTATCGGCCAACTCCTATTACAAAATTACATTGCCCTTGCGCTATAGTTTCAAAAACATGATAAAAACGGCTATATTGAACTCCTGAATATGGAGGGTCAACAAAAACTAAATCTTCTGACCTCAAATTTTTTACAAAATCAATAGCATCTGAAACAAAAGCTTTTCCCGGAACTATTGCATGTCTTGAACAAATTTCATGTAAAGCTTTTTCGCAAATTAATAGCGGATCTCTTTTCCAAGCTTCGAGTATAAATATCTCAGCTCTTGGGGTTGGCTGAAATGGCTGTGCTGTGTGGCCTGGGGCAGCTGCGCACTTGCTAGCAGCAAACATTATAGCCGTAATGCATACTGATCTTTCGGGCTCACTTGAAGGGAGATACTTAAGCATATAATCAAAAGTTAATGCCTGTCTAGGACTAAAATAATGCCCTCCGTAAGCATTCCAAATAGGTCCAATCCTTGATAATTCTTTACAAAGCGCTCTTGCTTCTAATACAAGTTTTTTTGCACTTTTTTCTAGCATAACTGCTTCTTTCCAGAGTTGCGCTGCACATCGTATATTTTTGACTTTATTAAGCCATTTCTCTACAAGTTTATTAGAATCCAGTGGACATTTTCGTCCAATGACTGCACGCGCCAATATAGCGGAAAATGTTTGTAAATCTACTGCAAGAGTAGGTCGCGAGGTTTTTTCTGCAGCAAACCACGCTACTGAACCTGCACCACAGAACAAATCGACAATTCTTCGAGCATATTTGGCTTCTTGACAAATCAACTCGCCAAGTCCATTCCGAAGCATGGAACGCTTTGAACCCATATATTTCATAGGTCAAGGCCCCAAAGCGCAATCCGCTCGCAACTACCTAAGATGGAAATTGCTAGAGAACAATCACGTTGCCAGTGAGAATAGGATGCATTCGTTTTATTATTATTTTCCCATTCTTGAATTTCGTTTACGGCCATTTCAATATCTGCCCACAAATCTTTTAAATTATCTGGCTCATTTTTTGGTTTCCAAAGACCACGATCTTCACCAAAAGGTTTCCACCAAAATTTCAAATCGTTCCTTCCAAAGTCAGCTTTTTTAATAAGTTGTGAGCAAGCTCCTGTCGCAATTCTAAGGAGTAATGTAGCTCGCGAAATAACTTGTAAATGATGTCTGGGATTATCAATCTTTGATTTCTTTTGTGCCTCAGTTATTACGACCGGATCTTCTGAATTGGTCTTACGTATTAAAAGATCTTTCCATAATTCTATGGTATCGCGAATTTCTAATCGACTCAACATCAACGAAATTAGTTTCTCAAAATCGGTTGGATTTTCTTTCACACTTTTTCCGGTACGTGCTTTAAAACCTTCTTCCAAAATCAAACGCAGTAAATAACGATCTAAAATTTCGAAGGGAGTATTAGTTGGTTCATTTATACGCCATAAATTGTAAATGAAATTCGAAGAAGATAACACATCTAAGGGTGTTACATAATTCATCTGAGTTGGTCTGTAACTTGCTTCATTTCTTGCATTCCGATCTTCTGTAAAACGTTGAAGATCAAGTCCCCATGTTTTAAGCCATTTATTTCCTATGGACATTAATGAACTCCCCGAATATAGCTCTTGTAACCAATCCTGTAATGGTATTCCACCTGGTTGAATTATCTTAGCGAGTAATTCTACAGATTTTTTTAGGTCTGCCCAATGCTTCAGGATCAACCAAGCCATTTCATGAGTTCCATATGTGTTCTTCCCTGTAGGTTGGCAAGGCTGACAGTTACCAGAATTCTGTATAGCAAAGTGTCGCCTATTAAAAATTCCAACTCCTTCGACAGCCAAAAGAGACATCGCTGCCCGTAATTCAGCATAATACCCCAAATGCCGTGCAGCATTTTTATCGCCTTGAGCATGACAGTCAAGTGCCCTGCCAAGAAAACTCCAACCATCGGCACAATGTAGTGGTGCAGAGGCAGCAATGTATTGTGCCAAATCATTATGTATAACAGAGCATCCAGATTTAGTATCTGCCTCTAAGGAATCTATACAATTATTACTATATCGATTACTCTTACTAATCCACCTTTCACGGTAAAAATGGGGTCTTAGATTTTCAAATGCATCTTTGACAGCATTTCTAGAAGCTTTTCGTAAAGTTTTTTTCTGATCGATATTGAGTGCAGACAGTTTTGGCATACTTATCAATATCCTAAATAAGTTAAAACATCTTTTGAACGATTACCAATATCCCCTTTTTGATTTGCAAGATGTCTTAACAATTGCAATCGCAGTTCTTTATAACCACCGCTTCCTCGAAATGCTGCCTTAAGAGTCCGTTCATCGTCTTTTAAATTAGGAGCAGCCGATGTTCTCCAATCATATGTTGCAAGACCATCAACGATATTTTCAAGCCACTTAGCTACTTCTTGTTTCTCAACCGATTTAAGTGCTTCGCTCACCGCAGATTCATCAGTTGTTCCTGAATCCAAATCAGTAACCCAAGTTTCCAATTTAAGCTTTTCAGCACAAACATAACATAAATCATTTGTTATATATAAAATTGCTCTAATTCCTTGATCTGTGTTGAGTAGTGTATAATGACCAGCAAATGCAAGGTCTTCGACTTGCTCAAAATCTTCTTTATTTGTTTTTTTACGAAGACATTCGGCCCATGGTTCTTTGCATTTCTTGATAGCATCACTTATCTTCTGTCCCATCAGGATGAGAAAAGCTGCTTGTTGCGCACGACTCCAAGGTAAAACTTCTTTGTTACTTCCAAGTTTTGCACCAAACAGCCCACCTATTTTCACTTGTTTACCTTCCCATGCCTTGACATAGGTTGCCATGAGTGATCTTATCCACGCAGCTTGACTTACCATTGCTTGTTTTAATCCGGGCTCTCCAAGCATATTAATTCTATGATACCAGGGACTCTCTGGATTAGCCCATAGCGCTTCCACAAGTTCTTGAGCTCGTGTTTCACGATAAATAGAGTGACCTTCAAACTTTTCAAACCAGTCTTCTGCGCGAAGTAAAGGATATATATCAAATGCAAGGCTTGCATTAATGCGCTTGGGTTTAATATTTATCGTCCAGAATAGATAGGCTTGCCAACTAATATCGAGACCATGAAATGCAACAACAGGTAATTCAAAATTATCGTCTAATGTCTGTCCTTCAAATGCCCATAATCTATGCTGGCCATCTATCACTTCAATAGGATGTAATAGACTCGGTTTCCAGTTATGGCCTGTAAATTTTTGGGGAAGTCTAATAGTTGCAATTGATTCTTTTGAATCATCGATAGTAATGATATCTTTCTCCGATACACTTTGTCCATGCCTCATATCACTGGGTTTCAAAATATTAACAACGATAGACGTAGGAAGCCAACCTGGTTTCAGTAGATCATTATACTGACCAGATTTCCGTTTTGATTCGCTAAGGTCTGACCAAGGATAGCCATAATGTATGAATTCAGTAATTTCTTTAGAACGACTTTCGTCGTGTCGACGCTGAATACCTAAGTCTTTTGAACGTAATAAACCACCTTGCGTAGTTCTACGTTGAATACCAGAAAGTGCTTTTAAATCAGATGCAGGTAAAGTGAAGATATAAAAATGGGGGTCGGGATGGCCTCTGTGTTCC
>Ga0076266_132_pt1 | contig 5295 bp, 6 predicted proteins | sample RifGroF2_FD_67751 | JGI IMG/M metagenome (GOLD analysis project Ga0076266, IMG submission 67751) | Parcubacteria (Uhrbacteria) bacterium GW2011_GWF2_41_16 | reverse complement strand
AAATATTGTTCGTTTCCGCCCCCCGGAGAACCGCGACCCGTTACCAGAGGAGATAGAGGCCTTCAGGCCATATGTTGATCGCGAAATTGAGATAATCGATCCAAAAATAATTGTAACTCTAGGGCGTTTTTCTATGGGTAAGTTTTTACCAAACGTTAAGATTTCCCAAGTACATGGCAAGCCAAGAAAAATATCCTGGCACGGCCGCGAGATGGTAATAATACCAATGTACCATCCTGCCGCAGCGTTAAGGGCTGGTGCAATAATGCAGCAAATCCGAGAGGATTTTAAAATTATTCCAGAAGTGATTAAAGGGCTGGAAGAAGAGAATAAAAAAGAGGATAATAGTGGAGAACAAATGAAACTACTCTAATTTTCAATTTACAATTTTTAATTTTCAATCAATTCCGATCAAATCAAAATGTTTAAAAATTTAAATTTTCAAATTCATTTCAAATTTGTTTCATGGACAAACTAAGGTTTATTGCAATATCCGGTACAACCGGAGTTACCGAGAATATGTACGTTTATGAATACGGCAACGAGGCTGTTGTTGTCGATTGTGGTGTTGGCTTTCCTGAGGAGGCTGCATATGGCGTTGATTTGGTGATCCCCGATTTTACATATCTTGTACAAAACAAAAATAAAATTAAAGCTGTCTTGATTTCTCATGGGCACGAGGATCATATAGGATCCCTGCCCTTCCTGTTTAGGGAAATGCAAGTTCCAATTTATGCAACGGGTTTAGTTGCAGAATTTATCAAAGATAAATTTTCCGATTACGGTCAAGTTCCAAAGATTAATGTTTTTGATCCAGAACGCGACACTTTAAAAATTGGCAACTTTACAATTGATGCATTCCGAGTATCTCACTCAGTTCCCGACGGGGTTGGTTTTTGTATTAAAGTTCCTCAAGGAAAGTTTTTCCATGTTCCAGACTATAAATTTGACTGGACTCCAGTTGACCAAAAGCCTTTTGATGTTGCTAAAGTCGCGCGCTTGGCTGCAGATGGCGTAATTAACGTAGCCTCTGATTGTTTAGGTAGCACGTCGGACGGCTATACAAAATCGGAGTATGAGATTGAGAAAACGATTGATTCAATTTTTCAGACCGCACAAAGGAGGATTTTCTTTACTACAATTTCGTCAAATATATCCCGGATGCAGCAAGCGATAAGAGTTTCGGAGCGTTTGGGAAGAAAAGTTGTTTTTATTGGAAGGTCAATTGAAAAGAAGGCGGAAATTGCAAAAAAACTGGGTTTTATCAACTGGTCGCAAGGTACGGTTGTTGCGCCGCGTGTTGCAGAAAAAATGCCAGTTGACAAGGTCACATACATTATTTCTGGAAGTTATGGCCAAATCGGATCTGCACTTTACAGGGTTGCAATGGGAGAGCATACGCTTTTGAACATAGAGCCCAGTGACCTTGTGGTATTTTCTGCTGACCCTGCGCCTCCTGGAACTGATGAGTCGGTAAACTATGTGGTCGATAACCTTATCGAGAAAGGTGCGGAGGTTCACTATTACGACACCCAAGAGGATTTACATGTTTCTGGCCACGGTTCACCGTCGAGCCATCGTTCGTATGTTTGAAGCCACTGGATCGCCCAATCAAGATAAACCTTTGCGGTAGTTTCGGAGCTAACATCGCTGGATCCATGCGTGCATAATTCACCGTCACCATATCTGTGCGGAGGTGAATTCTTCAGCGGGGGAGAAAAAACAAAGAATCGCATGTGCGAATAGGGGTAGTTGTCTGAAAATATCCCTTCAATCTGATAACAGTTTTTTCTCAGCTGCAATGTTTTCTGTAACTTCATTCTGCCGTCTTTGATCACCAGACGGCATCCTGGGTGTGCCTTGGCAAGCAGACGTTTTTCAATTTCAAAACGTATCGGGTTCGATTCATACCATTTCATAAAACTTCTCCCTGGTACCGGGCAGCCATAAAAACCACAACTGCCCGGTAACCGATAAAACATTTAGTGCCATGTCGTTGGCTTTACAGCATCGCGACAGTCATCCAAATTGATCACTTCGATGTCATCCCGGTAGGATGGCTGAACAACAGGGTAAGCAGGCACCACGCGGGTAACCGGTGGCCCTTGCTCGTAACCGAAATCAGAAAAATTACTGTTTTCCACGGCAAATTCTCCTTTCTGGCCTCTTTGAAGCTGGCCGGGCTTAACAATTACCTTTCTGCAGAAAGTGTTGTTTCAACGTCTTCTATCTGAAAATATTTTAATTACTGCAACAATGGTGATACAGGCCATTCCGAACAAAATTACTATGATATTAGGATCACAGTACCCGTAGCCCTCAAAGTTCAAGTCATCAAAAATGTTATTCAAAAACGGTCGTATTTTTACGAACACATAGAACACAAAAATTATCAACAGCAGTGCAAAAATATTACGCCATCGTATCTCCATTTTAATTTGCCCTTCATTTATTCTGTTTTTCTGATTTTTCAGTTTTTCGGCCACATATAATAAGCATCGGAAATCGGAATAACTATTTGTCGTAAAATGAGATAGCGGGAAAATGAATCCTACCAATATCATTCGTATCGATCGCTTTTATTGCACGTTTCTTGATGGCATCCCTGACTTTGCGATTGGGGGTCAGCACAGAAATAATGTCGAACCCAAGTGCAAGATTTTTTCTGATATTTTCTAAAACATGTTCGCCATCTTCGGTTTCGACCTCTATTGCCTCTGTCCTACCATCGGGGTGCCTGACCGCCATATCAACGAACACAGTTCTCCCATCCAAATCAAATCGTTTTTCTTCTTGGGCATCGCAATTCTGTGTCAAATGGTAGCCGTAGGCTTTTTTACGAAGAAGACGATGGACACCACTACCCAATCTGCCACCGCCCAGATATATCGGTTCGAGGTACAATTGGGTACCGCCTCGTTTGCCTGACTCGATTGGGGTCTCTTTCAATTGTTTCTTCCTTTTTAAGCCCTCTTTGGCTGCGGTACCCCGCTTTGTTCCTAATCCCGTTAGTTGATAATGCTCCGTCGCCGAGGTGATATCAGGATGCTGGGCAACATGCTCGTATAGAATTTCCTCATCTGGAGTTAATTTATCAGCATTAGGCTCATTGGCAGGATTTTCGTGTGGAGCTGGCAAATACAAAATGGGTGTTGTCGTCCCTGAAACCATATCCAACAGCGTTTGAGCACTTGCCCTCGCTTCGTTATCAGAGACATTATCAGGGATGTGAATAAGCCGGCTGTAATTCAAGAATGGTTCCTGCCAGCCGAATCCCATTTTGATTACCTGCATGCCTACACCAAGATTAAGCTTGCACCATTGAATTTGGGCAGATGTAAGACCCATTGCTCTGCCAAACACTTCGTAATCCTGGGCAGATCCTAAGCGGCAGAGAATTTTTATTCCACTATTTGCAATGATCGAATTGCTTAGGTCATACGTCGTCTGATTCCAAACAAAAAGTGCGATAAACATCTTGCGAATAACGCTGGTCATCGTGCTTATATATGAAGGGCCTTCGTTGGCAGATTCCGCTCTTTTGGAATAAATTTTTCCCCCCTCATCCAGAGCGACCAACACTAGTTCTTGCGAATGCTCGGCAACTCTGATTGCAAAGAGCATACTGATTAAGTATGAAACAAAAAGATTCTGATACTGCATTTCGAGACCATCACATTCCCAAATAATAATTTTCTTGGCTAATTCACGAATTGGAAATCCCCGCCTGATATTAAAAATCTCTTGCTTATTGGCAAGCAAAGCCTCCAGTCGTATCAAAATAGCTTCTTTGGCAGAGCTATTCCCTTTAAATATCCTCACTTCTTCTACAAGTTCCGCTAAAAGTGGGGGCGCGGCATTGGAATTATTGAACAGGCCAAATCGTTCATAGAGACGAATAATGCAGATTTTTAGAATGTGTTTGGCAACAGTCGGAAGTCCAAGGTTCAGGGTAATGAATTCGGCGCAGATATTTGCATATTGAGCTGGGTCTAAACCTTGCGGATCAAGCAGGTTGATTCGCAGCCATTCGTACCGACAGATGATAGGACTAAAACCGAGCCGTTCTGCTAATCTTTTGAAGCCTCGTAATTCGCGTTTGATGAAATCGAAGATCCACATCCCTGAGGCAATAAAGAGATATTGTAACAACAAAAATATCAACAACACCGTTTTCCCCACGCCAGTCGCACCAAGTCCCAAAAGATGGCTCGTGGCATTGACGGAATGATACCTATTGATACCATGTGTATTTCGTCCTAGAATAATGTCGCCGTCCATGCGAGTTGGAGGATTAAACGGGACAAGGTTCAGGCTCTGTTTAAGCTCTCTAAATGATGTTCTTCCTTCAAGCCTTGCATATGCCTTTGGTTCAAAACCATGCGCTATTAAAATTCTCAGGTCACGATGGTCAAGTGGTGTCACACCACCATGTAGCGGCAAAATACGCTTTAAGAATTCCATCGGATCTTTTGGTGAATCTGTCATATGTCACCTTATGTGTTTTGTTTATTACAAATAAAAAATGAAAGAATCGCGTTGCCACAAGCTCGTAATTTCAGGCTACGTGTGATTTCCTCTGCACACGAACGACAATAAATCCTGCTCTGGTTGTCGAAATTAGCCGTAACCGAGTGAGGAGGGCATATGGCAAGCCTACAGTTTGAGCATAAATAAATACAGTCCCGGCAAATTAAGGCATCGCAATAATGGCATCGCCCACCGATAAATTCCGCGAGATGGCCACAATCGGCGATGAATTTATTTCTTGCAATGAGATTGTCAGGATAGTTGTGATTACCGATAGCAGTTTCATCTATAATTTCATCGGTGATTCTATAGCCGTTCGGACCAACTACCCGGGTTTGATGCCTGGTGCGATTGGCACGACTTGTTAAAAGATCAAGCAGATCATCTACGAATTCTTGCTGCCTATCATCAGGCATATTTGTAACTCCTTATCTCAATACCAGTTATCTTGAAAAATCGTATGGCGACAAAAATCAGCCATATGTACCAGAAATTGAAAGGCGAACCAGCAAACAAATGATGCAACAAATATAAGTGTAACCAGGAAAATACCCCTGATGCTCCAACGAAGAAGGTCTATGATGAATTTCGCCAAGCTCTTTTTAATCATCAGTCGACTCCTGTTTGATATAGTCCGCGAACTTGTGTGTGAATATCAACTAATTACGGTTCATCCGGTTAATGAGTAGTTTGAACGGTGCAGGTGCAGGATTCGGAGTTTTAGATATTCATCATCTCGGTAGCCGCAGGCGTTACGCTGCAGCA
>Ga0076266_145_pt1 | contig 5692 bp, 5 predicted proteins | sample RifGroF2_FD_67751 | JGI IMG/M metagenome (GOLD analysis project Ga0076266, IMG submission 67751) | Parcubacteria (Uhrbacteria) bacterium GW2011_GWF2_41_16 | reverse complement strand
CGGCGATCCGCGCGATCATCGAGAACTTTCAGGATGAGAAGGGAATGGTGCACATCCCGAAAGCGCTGTATCCCTACATGAATGGGATTACAAAAATATAAAGAAATTAATTGTTTCTAGGGTCGACAGGTTTAGGCAGCTGCCAGAGCATATATGCTCGATCTTTCGCTCCCAAGAGGCACAATTGTGCACCGCCCCTCATGGGCTCTATGCTTGCAGTATTGGTCACGAAAAGGCCTCTCGGAGCATCATCCTCTAATGCAATCTGACGCCGCATTGTGAGGTAAGGGGTCGTCAAGAAATGAGCTGGTCAACTTCGTTGGGATTAATTGAGTAATTCCAGTCCCCGTGGAATGCTTCGGGTGTGAAATTGATTTTGTTGTAGTCATTGTTTGATATTTTTCTCCCAACGAGGTATTTGTTTGTGTCAAGTACGCAATCAACCTTGAGCCCTTTAGCCGTTGTTGTTGCAGCAATGAGGTTGATGATGACTGCGTGACTGATGAGCGGTTTTCCCCGCCAATTCTGACTGATGAAGCTGAATAGTCTGTGCTCAATCTTGTTCCATTTGCTTGTGCCGGGTGGGAAGTGGCGGACTCGCAGCGTGAGTCCGGTCTCGTTTGCGAATCGTTGCAGTTCGTATTTCCAGAGTCGTGCTCGCGGACTGTTGCTCCCGCCGCTATCAGCGGTGACCGTGAGCGTTGTTGCGTGCAGGTACGTGTTTTTCCCGATGGTGTTCCACCATCGCCGGATGCTCTCGACGGCGAACTCTGCAGTATCGCTATCAATGCCAAGATTAATCCAGCCGCGATTATGGTCGATGTCGTACACGCCGTAGGGTACGACTTTTCCAAGTTCGGGGATCTCGAAATCGTGAACACGGACTTCTTCTGGCTGTCCTTTCGGGCGCCATGTGCGCCCGTTATTTTTGAAATCTCCCACAATCTCCTTTTTCTTTGTGTCAACGCTGATGACCGGTTCGCTTCGCTGTTGCTGCGTCCTGATGTCTGCATTGATGAACTCGAACTGTGCGTTGCGATCAGGATGGCTTGCGCCTTCGAGGGTTTTCTTGTTGGCTTGTAAACTGAATCCCTCATCGCGAAGCAGTTTCGCGACGAGTTCGTGACTTGCTTGATGGCCTGCTGTTTGAAGTTCCTTTGCCAAGGTTCGCAGACTTTTTGACGTGTATTTTAACGCTGATTCCGGGTCCCCTCTCGTCGCTGGTTCGACGAGACGTTCGAGATCTGTTTTCAAAGCAGGATTTTTTTCGGCATTTGACTTGCGGCCAGCGCCTGCGCGGCGTAGGCGCGTATTCGCGATTTTCGTCGGTGATTTTATCTCTTTCATGCCTTTGGCGATGGTGTCTCGATGCATTTTCGTGGCTTTCGCCACGAGTGATATGCCGCCCCATCCGATTTCTTTTGCTTCTGCCGCCGCCCAGCAACGACGAGCGCGCTCATTCAAGAAGGGTTTGACTTGCAAGAACTTTTGTTTTATTGACCGCTCGTCGACCATGCCTCAATAATAATGGCACTCCTTAATAAATATGCCTATTTTAATAATTGACAGTCCCTTACCACCTCTTTACTAGATAATTTTTGTGCAGTACTACCTGCAAAATATACTTCAATCTTGCCACCTTTATCAGTATGTTCCCTAAACAAATCATAAAATCTAACTCCGCCATTATAATTCGAGAAAGCCGAGATAATATAGATTGTGCCTTCCCCCGGTTTGATATGCCTAACCCAGGCACTTTCAAGCATTTTTAATAAACCATTATGTGGTCCAGTTGCATAAACATTTGGATGAAGGCAAAACTCGTTCATTTTCGTTGTATAATAATTAAACTCTCCTCGTTTATAGAATTTTTTTTATGCAATTGGTACCGTTTATAAGTTTGTAATTTTGTAATTTCCTTTTCCTTCCAACCCTTGCTTAAGGCTAAGTTCAATAGTAGGTTAGGTGTATCAATATTAAACAGCTTATTGCCTAATGTAGTAGAATTGTGTCCAACAATTAAAGCAAGGGGGGCATTCTTTTTAAAATAGGGTAAGATATTTTCAAAAACATTGCCCATCCCAACAAAATATCGATATAATAATGAAGGCACTGCTTTTCTTCTAAATCCATCATCTTTACCAATAAAAGATTTCAATTTCATGCAGTATGAATGTAGTTCAAATGGTAATCCATCGGTATTCTTGTCCAATCTTGATTCCCATACGCCCTGGTCACCGTTTATATACTCACGGCTGCCTATTAATTCTTGATCTGCCTGTCTGATCTCTGAAGGCTGCAACAAATCAAGCCATACTAAACTTAACCTTTGGGTGTCAATATAGGGTAGGGCCATTGCATAAGGGGGGCTCGTTATACCTGCATCAATACTATTTTTTCTTGACAAAGCATTATGAACCTTATTTTTCTCACTGGAATCAATATTTTTGGCTACTATAGTTTTACCTGAATCTGGAACTTGTTCTTGAGTACTCTTCAATTTTCTAGTTAAACAAGATAATAGAGTTAAGTATGACTCAAAAAATGGCTCTTTTGGAAACTCTGAAAATCTTTTTCTGATTCTCAAATCGGTCGGTTCTTGATTAGAATAATCTCTAAGCAGGTTACTTGCAAGGACATAGAGTATTTGTTTATGTTTGAATGTTGATTTATCAAGTTCTTGTTTCAGCAACTCAATATCCGCCAAATATTTTTCTGGAAACCACTTTTGCAGATACGTTATCCTAGGTGAAGAATTTTGATTTAAGGTTAGTTTATGGTTCCCACCATTCTTAGCTAAATCAACTATCTTTTTGCCGAAACTTTTAAACTTTCAATCTTAGCATTTGCAACGAATATCGCAAGAGGATTTGTATCAAAACCAATACAATTCTGTTTTGCGAAAAAACATTCAACCAACGAAGTCCCGCTCCCACAGAAGGGATCTAAAATATTGCTACCCTCTTTTATGTTCAATATATTTAAAATACTTCTTACAACTTGAGGATTAAATTTACCCTTATATGAATGAGCACCATGAACTGAATATCGTGTAGACTGTCTATTTTCTCCGTTGGAGAATCCATTGCACTTTTGTTCAAGTTTATGTTGAAGTGTTAGAATCGAATTGCCATTTATTTCAGCTTTAGAAAAATAAACTAGTTTTGAGATTTTATCTTCCGAAAAATTTCCCTCAAGTCTAAGGTGGTCTTTTAATTTGACTAATTTATTAGGATTTAATAAAGCTCTAGCCTCCCTAATAGAAAAATCTTTTTCATATCCCAAATAGTTATAGTTATGCCAATATAGTCTCATTTTCTAACCTTTTTGTAAAATTACAATCTCCTCTTTGTTTATCTTAGCGTGAGACAAATTAAATGACTTCCTTTTGTGATTTATGTTCCTTGATATAGTGAGTATATGCTTGAGTCCGTACTCACGAGCAGTGTCTATAATAATCTTTCCATTATCTATTTTTTCTCCCTTTATTATTGATCTTCCAATAACAAAACACGCGTATCCTTTCGGTATCAGGATTTTATGAACTAATCCAAACATGCCCCTCATTTGTTCTGAAAAACTATTCTTGGTATGGGGGTTTTTCTTAAAAAAGTGTGCTCTAGCACCGATTTCTTTTTTCTTTACTTCTAGTGGATCATATCCTAGCCACCACATTCTATACTTATGGTATAGCCAATATTCATAAGCATTAGGGTAAGGGGGGGAAGTAATTAATGCCCCTATGGGATATTTTATTTGGTCCGCTCTTGTTTCCAATATATCTTGGTTAAGTATGTTTACGTAAGCTAGTTTTGTCTCTGTCTTGGGTACTTTAAGAGCTATATTCCTACAGGCAGCCTGAAAATAATTATAAACATCTATCCCTTGCACTGTGTTATTTACCGCTGCATATCGAGTGTTGCTCTCCTGGTTAGAAATCCTAACTAAAATGCTTGAAAGCCCCAACATCAAAAAATCTCGAAGTTTAGGATCTTTATACCTTCTAATCTCATGCAGTAAAGGGGCAATAGATTTTTGAATAGGTTTCTTATACCAATGATCTAGGTTTGGAATTTTTGGAATTGTAAATTCCTTATTAGTTTGAGCATGTAATATGCACGAATTTACTATCTCCATATAATTATCAGGAAGATTAGATGTCTTTACTTTAGAGATTAAACAAGCAATTGGGTTCAAATCTATACCTATTGATGGAATGCCCCTTCTTTGTGCCTCAACTAAAGTTACACCACTACCACAAAAAGGATCGAAAATAGCAGTTCCTTTGGGAATCGGTAGGTTGTCTATCAAGTTAGCAGGGATATCTGGGATAAACTTAGCAGGATAAGGGTGCACACCATGGATTCCATTGGAGCCGTTAACATCTGAAAAATCCCAATCTATCCTCAATAGTCTTTCAGCTACACCGTCCATAATCCTCCTTGGCTCCAATTCAATATATAAACATTCTGAATTGAACCCATTTAAGTAAGGGGAGTTACCGAAGAATCAAAGATATTTTTTACACCAGTTTTTTCTGCTTCTCTCCTTTCTCTTCAGTAACTGGCTTGTCATCCTTGTGCCAGCCAGAATAATACACCAATCTCTTCTCTTTCACAAGTGTGAAGGGAGATTTCTTTTTCTTCTTGGCTATCTTCTCCTTCCTCGCCATCTCTTTCGCTATCCTGAGAAGAGGCGTGTCCATGACAGCCCTTAAACTGTGAATCCTAATAAAAGTATGCACCGGACAGTCCAGTGCCCGCGCAGGATTTAAATGCCCCGGCTGCATTCGGGTAACCTATGAGCTACACCGACCGTGAAATCATGGCGAAAATTCGGGCTTCTCTCAAACTGAATTTCAGCAAGCCAATACCCCTTCGGGGAGAGAGGTCTTTTCAAGCACAATTGACACCGAAAGGGGTCCATGTTGATAATCTCGGGGCATCGTCCTTGCTCCCTTGGGCCGACTTCTTGGAAACGGTAAGATTTCTGGAACAACAAGGTGGCAGGGCGCTCAAGGGCAATGCAACAGATAGAGGGGGCAGACTTGGTACGCAATTGTTGCCAATTGATTCCATAGAAGGCCACCTAGCACACATCAACTATGGAAAGACACTCGGTGACTCAGTATTTCGACGCATTGTGCCCATCGCACACATTCTGGCTTTGGCTGGTATTTGCAGGAACGGGCGCGGATATCTGGAACTCGTCTAATTCTTATGCGGCTCAAGGAGCTCGAATGGCGCATCAAGGCGATTGAGAAGTACCTTTATCCCAGGCTCCGCTTTTCAGATGAATGGCCCGAGCTGAACGAGTGCTATTGGCAAACAAGATGGATCCAGGAATACTGGATGGGGCTCAAGAAAGAGTATTATGCGAAGAAGAAGCGCAACGCCCGCCGCAAACTTTCCGGAATTCCGCCTTATTTTCGAAACCCTTCCGGAAAACGCATTTCAGATATTAATATTCCTTATAATTTTCTAAAGATTATAAGGTATACAATCATATATCCCCCACTCCAAAGAAGCGAACGGGGGTATCGATAGGGGCTTTCCCTTAGAGAAAAACAAAAAGGGGTGGAGGAAACTTTGGTCAGCAATCATCGGATTGTCGTCCGCGTCACGAAAAGCCAACTGGAGAGAATCAAGAACAATACAGAAGCCACAGGCTACTCGACCATATCAGCGTACTT
>Ga0076266_122_pt2 | contig 5799 bp, 4 predicted proteins | sample RifGroF2_FD_67751 | JGI IMG/M metagenome (GOLD analysis project Ga0076266, IMG submission 67751) | Parcubacteria (Uhrbacteria) bacterium GW2011_GWF2_41_16 | reverse complement strand
CTGATTTGGTTTTAGGGTCTTTTACTTCGGCAATTTGATCGATCCAAGCAAAATCCTTCTTATATTCCTCGCTCAAAAATTTTTCGTAGCATTGTTTCAAAAAATTATTTATACCTGCGAGGTCGATTTTCGCTGATACATGGAGTGCATCATTTCCAGTAATGGTTTTACCAAACAATTCGCTTTTGGAACCACCAGTAATTGACCGAATCAAATCTTGTTCGATATCAATCCCAAAATCGGCCGCGATACCAGCCCTGCTCAGTTGTTCACTGGTATCTTTTGGCACAGAAGCCATGCTTTTCTTATCAATCTTTCTGATCGTATCGGGAGCGATCATGTTCAGGGTTGTCCGTAAACCAAAACGCTCTTCCCAAATTCCAGGAACCATCATCGTCCAGCCATAGCCAAATGGGATAGCAAATATCCTTTTTTTATCGCCAGAAACAGGGACTTCCAAAAGCAAAATCGCCCTTGAGACAGCATTGAATAGATTAATCTCTCCGAGTACCGAACTAAAAAACTTTTTAAGCCATGAGGGCTTATAGTTATGCGAATCACCGTAATAAAAAACACCGACACCTTCTACAGTTTTGGTTTGAAGGGTGTCATGTTTCTTTAGGATAGCAGTATGATCTGTAAATTCCTCCTTTACGAGATAAACCGCCAATTTGTTAGAAGGAATTTTTTGCATGACTTAAATTATGGCTTTCTCAATATCTGCTTTTGCAGATTGAAGTTTGTCGATAACTTGATTTTGTATATCAATTATTCGTTTTTTAATTATTTCAACCTTAGCGACAATTTCATTTTGCTTTAACAGCGGAGGGATTGGAATGTTAACGCTCCAATAATCTTCCATTATTAAATTTCTTAATCCAGTAGTGTTCATTTGTAGATATTTAGTAAATCCCACTGAGTGATACGTTCCTAGTGTTATGTAAACAAATTTGGGATTCACCCCCTCCACGATTGATATCTTTTGTAAAAAATTTGAGTATCCATAATGTATATCTAAATCAATAAATGCCACTCGGCCAACTGGTGTTTTTTCTCCACCGCCAGACTTTTCAACAATAATATCACCTTTTTTTAAAACAAAATTGGGTATTTCCGATGTTTTAATAGCTCGTTCCGCAATATTACTAAGATTTATATTATTTATCCCGTCAAAATTTGTAGCGCGTAAAATTTTAAGTACCGTGCTGTTCTTGGTAGGCTTTTCATCACCCCATTTCCCTCCACAAGTAGCCCGAGTGATCTCGAATAATTTCTTACTTTTGTATTTTCCTTTAATGTTCCGTGCGGTCTTTGCATTAATAGTATTAAAATCGACACCCCATCTTTCTAGGTCGCTGAAATGCACGACAAATGCGCCATCGTTTTTTTGAGGTTCTTTTAATTGAATTCCCAACTCACTTAAAACAAAACGATCAATACTGCTTTCAAGGTCGCTGGCAGACTTCTTTAATCCATGAACTTCCATTTGAGCCTTGTGCCAATCGTTAACAATTCCTTCCTGAATATTCATTGCAGGAACGCGAACGAACAAACTTTCAAAATCAGACGGCTTTACTCTTTTTCTTCCACTTGCTCCGCTAACAATGGAATTGATCAAATTCTTAAACGCCGAACTTTGTAGGTAGAGTTGTAAATACACGGGATGAATAACGGAAGTATCTATCTCGTAAATTGGAAATTCAGCGGTAAAAAGTGCTCGTGAATATTGGTCAGGAATAATGCCTATGTCGCCTTTGTCTGCTACAAATAATTGTCCTTTAATTTGATTGCTTTCTCTTTGACTGAACTCACCACCAAAATGTAGCGAAAGCATTGGGACGTCATCTGTGCCATTCCATTGATTTTGTTTTTTACGCAATAAGGTGCCAAGCCGCACATGGTCTGCTCCGATATTGGAAAAGAGCAGGAAGCTTTTTACGTCCCAGCGAGCTAAATCTCGATAATGTGTAACTACTGTTCGCATAGTTATTTGGTTTTATCAGCAAAAGCCTCTGGATCGCTCTTGAATTTCTTGTATTGCTCGTATACATCGGGTAATTCGTTTATATCTTCCTCACCAGTCGAAGAAATACCTACTTTCTCAGCCTCACACATGAAGATTGGATAATCAAAATCAATCCGAGCCAACTTTCGTGATTCAGTTTCGACAAATTCATCAAGCTCTTTCAATTTTGCCTTTGCTATCTTTTTCTTGTCTTTATCGGCCTTTCGATTGTTTAGGATTGTACTAATTTCAGCTCTCTCTTTCTGCTGGTTCTTCAAAATTTCCTCACGCTTAAAATCTAGTAAACCAATCCAATTCTTACTTTCTTGTGCGGTAAATTTTTGCATGAACAACAAGCTAGTCTTTACTGACGCTTTCGCCGAAACAAATGTGTCTTGAGGCAAAGAAACGATAGCGGAGATATATGCCCGATCTTCGGCAAACTGGCGCACGTAAGCAAGGGAAGGGTTGTTATAGACACCCTCAGGAAGCACGATTCCCATTCTTCCTCCGTCTTTCAAAAGGGATAAACATCGTTCAATGAATAGGAGTTCAGTTTTAATAGAATCTCCCTTAGGCAGTTCAAACAATGAAGCAATCGGCTTGCCTTTCGCGGCTTTGATTTTTGCCTGTGAAATATCGTAGGCGTCTCCGTAAACTTGGCGATAATAATTCACAACATCATCATCCAGTTCCAACTGAGCCTCAACAACCGTATCATCCTTTTCAACCATCTGACCGAAGGGTGGATTCGCCAAAACCACATCAAACCGTTCCTCAAAAATTCCGTTTACGTTTAAAAAGCCGTCATGGTGATGGATTCCACCGTGGCCGTCTCCGTGCATAATCATGTTCATCTTACTCGTACGCGCCATGCGATCGTTTGCATCGGTTCCGTAAACACACCTATTTGCTAATTTCCAGATACGAGAATTTGCTAATTCTTTATCTAGTTCCTTTTGCAATTCCTCATATATTTCCGTTAGCTTTTCAGCTTTTTCATCTTCTGAAAGTTTGGAATCCTTTTCGATTACAGCTTTATTCTTTTGATACTCTTTATCTACTGCCTCATAAATCTGCTCGCGCACTATTTCAAAAAAACGAATAAGAAATCCGCCTGACCCTGAGGCAGGATCACAAACAACTTCGCCTTCTTTAGGCTCAATCATCTTAACCATGAATTCCACGATAGGCCGTGGCGTGAAAAACTGCCCAATTTCACCACGGAAAGTTTTACCCAAAAACTTTTCAAAGGCGACACCCTTAATATCAGTAGATGTTCCTGAAAGGTTATATTTCTCTAATTTCTCAATTATTGCCTTAATTGTGTTTGCACGAAGATTGATTTTTTCGTCCTTCGCAAAAATCCTATCCTTGCCGAACTCTTTCTTCGTCTGGTCAAAAATGACAGTTAAATAGTTTGGAGTGTACTTCTCAGCACTTTCAACCCAATCAAGAGAAAATATATTGTTTTTCATGTCTGCCTTGAGATGTCTCTCGGCATACACTTTCATGAAAAGGATCTTGGCAATTTCATCAAATGCAGCGGCTGGATCAAGTTTTTCCCTGTTACGAATAATGTTGTGGCAAGAATGCAGTAGATCGGCGAATTCATTTTCTTTAAAAACTTTTAAACGAGCCAATAATTCCTCAATTTGTTTATCGGATGCGTTTGCGCGTGGTGCGTCCTCAATTTCTTCCGTATACCCAGGCATTCGATCCTTTTTTACTTTCCAGTATTTGGTTTCTTTGCTGTTATGCGTAACGAAAAAAGGCGCATTAACGATTTTTGCGTAGTTTTCGCCCTGAGAGTAATCCCAACTAGTGATCGTAACATTATCTGACTTGCACTCTACGATAATTAAGGGGGACTTCTGTCTTTGCTTTTCTTCTTCCGTTTTCCATACAACCAAATCAGCCCGTGCCTTACCTGTGCCACGTGCTCCAGTTATTTCCAACTCTTCGTCAATTTGGCCAAGCGTATAGCCATAGTCATTTACCAAAACTAAGAGATAATTTTGGCGGACAATTTCTTCTGGCGTTCGCACAAGCCACTTACTACGAACGTGGCTCCAAATTTTATTGTCCTTTTCTTGAATTGTAAGAGGTGAATTTGTCATAAGTTTATTTTATTAAGTCATCAACGCCGATTCCCAGTCCAGCCGCAATCTTCGTAACCGTATCAATCGACGGGTTTTGAACAACATCCGATTCTATTTTAACAAGCGTTGGATAAGGCAAATCAGCCTTCTTGGCTAATTCATCTTGAGTTAAATCCTTTATAGCTCTCCACGCCTTAATTTTTGCACCGATTGTTTTTTTGGTTGTCATAATTGGCTGGTAAAACTTGGTTATATTATATCGCTTCCACAATCTTTTACAAAAACTCTTTTCGGCAAATATTCATCCAATGTTCGAACCGCGAACCAAAAGATATTTTCTCTGCAATCTAAGCCACTTTCTTTTCCAAATTCTCCAATCAAGCCAAATGGTCTCCCCAAAGTTCGAACCCCACTACGCTAAAGCTTCGCGGGGCACAGCCACATAAATATGAGCAAAAACGAATCTTCCGCGTAAAACAAAAATTCCACCTCTGCGGTGGAACTAATGATGGTGGACCGTTAGGGATTCCACACATTATAGATAATATGCTTATTGATTTTAAAGAGTATATCCGGATAAACCAAGACAGTCTCAAAGAGATTACCCCTTAGCCAGATTTTTCAAGTCTTCTAAGAACGTTTCAACATTTTCACTTTGTGTCGCCCACGAAATTACGAGTCGAATGGCTGAATTATTACTGTCAACTTTTTTCCAGATATAAAATCCATAGAGTTTTGCAAGTTCCTCAACAATCTTATTTGGGAAAATTTGGTTTGTGGTGGATTCAGTCAAAAAGCCGAAGATCAAATCAGTAATTCCCTTAGTTAGCTTTTCTGGCTTTTGATTCGCGTTTTTTGCTAAATCAAAATAAAGATTATTTGTAAATAAAGCCAAAAACTGCAAGGCAACAACTCTACCTTTGGCCAGCAAAGCTCCTCTTTGTTTAAGATGATATCTAAAATTTTCCTTCAAAGAAGGATTTACAATAACAATAGCCTCACCAATTAAAGCGCCATTTTTTGTCCCCCCAATATAAAACATATCAACAAGACTGCAGACATCTTCTAATGTTACATCAGACTCACTACTCATAAGTGCTGAGCCAAGCCTTGCACCATCAAGATACAGATAAAGGTTATTTTGTTTGCAATAGGTTGATATTGCTGTCAGCTCAGCCTTATTGTAAATAGTCCCAAGTTCTGTGGAATTCGAAACAAAAACCACTTTAGGTTTTACCATGTGTTCGTCGGTATGTGCTTTGACGATGGTATTGATTCCTTCGGCCGTAAGTTTACCGTCCATTGACGGTACAGTGCATATTTTATGTCCCGTGGCTTCGATTGCTCCAGCTTCATGAACATTGATATGTCCAGTTTCTGCTGAAATAACTGCTTCATAAGGCTTCAGCATTGAGGCTAATACTATAAGATTGGCTTGAGTGCCTCCACTAACAAAATGAATATCAACATTGTCATTTTGAAGATTCTGCTTAATTAGCTTTTTTGCCTCAAGACTATAGCTATCATCACCATACCCACTCTCTTGTTTCAAATTTGTATTTCCCAGTAATTCCAAAATAGACGCATGTGCGCCTTCGGCATAATCATTATAGAAGTTGTACTTTATCATTGATTTAACCTTAAAGTTACTGGTTCAACTTTGGCTATTATGGTGGACCGTTAGGGATTCGA
>Ga0076266_133_pt1 | contig 5996 bp, 10 predicted proteins | sample RifGroF2_FD_67751 | JGI IMG/M metagenome (GOLD analysis project Ga0076266, IMG submission 67751) | Parcubacteria (Uhrbacteria) bacterium GW2011_GWF2_41_16 | reverse complement strand
CTTCATTTGTGATGCCATTAAACTCCCCTGAATTTACTAAGATTCCAGAACCTCCATACGATTCGTCTGTGGTATGAATTCCCTCCTCGAGCATCATAGGAGCGATAACCTGACGAATAGGAAGCCCATATTTTTGTGCAAAAAGAAAATCACGTTCATCATGGGCAGGGACACCCATTACCGCTCCTGTGCCATAGGTCGCAATGACATAATCCGCAATCCAAATAGGAATTTCTTTGTTCCTGTTTTTTCTCGTTCAAGCATGGTGCGTTCAAGTTCACTCTTTTTACGCGCCTCATCGCGATAGACAACAACTGCATCTCGATAATCCGGATGAGTAAGTGCATCCACAAGTGGATGTTCAGGAGCAAGAACAATGTAACTCACCCCAAACAACGTATCCGGACGTGTGGTAAAAACAGGAATAGAAAATTCTTTTGTCTCTTCTTCTTTTGGATCATCTACATTCGCATGAAATCCATGAAAAGTAATTTCCGCTCCTTCGGAACGACCAATCCAATTGCGTTGCATGGCTTTAATTGATTCTGGCCAATCTAATCCATCAAGTTCTTCTAAAAGCGAATCTGCAAATTTGGTAATGCGAAAAAACCATTGAGACATTTCTTTTTGAATCACAACATTCTTGCATCGTTCGCATGTCCCATTTACAACCTGTTCATTTGCAAGCACAGTCTGACACGCATCACACCAGAAGCAAAAAAAGAAAAAACCATTGCGTCCATTTGTAATACTCTGGATCACAGGTAGCAATTTCACGCGACCAATCATACGAGAGACTCATGCTTCGAATCTGACGTTTGAATGTCTCAATATTCTTTTTTGTAGTTTCGCGTGGATGAATACCAACTTTGATCGCATAATTTTCTGCTGGTAATCCAAAGGCATCCCAACCCATTGGATGAAGAACATTATATCCTTGCATGCGCCGCTTTCGCGAAATCAAATCAGTGGCAATATACCCTTTTGGATGACCAACATGCAGTCCCGCTCCTGAAGGATACGGAAACATATCGAGTGCATAAAACTTTTTGTCTTTTTTTTGCGGATCCTCGGATGCACGCCAAGATTCCCCCCGTTCCCAGCGTTCCTGCCATTTTTTCTCAATGAATTGATGATCGTAAGGCATATAAACAAATGAAACTTTTCCAGCTGATCATAGCAAAAACAAAGAAAAAGAGCGACTAACCCTTTATCTGAACCTTTGACCATTTTTCTTTCCAATTCTTTTTTTCGGTACGCCTACGAAATTCCTCAAGCTTCTTTTTAAAGACAGGAGTCGGACGAATAATCATTTGCAAGAGATCATCTGCTCCATGAGGAGTTTGAAATAAAACTTTTTCAGATTCATCAAGAGTCACAGCAACAGCTGTGGCTGTTTCTGGCCAGTGAGCAATCGCATCCAGCGATGAAACATACGGATCATCTCCATTCACAACATGCATGCGTGCCATATTTTTTACAGACCATTTTCCTGTTGGATAAATATTTTCTAATTGATGTTCATATATTTTTTCCTGATCTTCCAAAAGATTCGCTGGATCAAAATACACAACATCAATATCTCCAGGAGGAACACATCCTTCACCTTGAAGCATATCCCAAATTTTATTTCGAATAAACCCAGCCCCAATCCACCAATCTGGAAGTTGAAGAGTATAAACAGCACGAAGAACCTTCATCATACATTCATCCTCTTCAATAATATGTACAATATCTATTTTCTGCATAAAAAATTTTCATTCACAACAATTATTTTTTATTCAGAATAACAAAAATTGAAAAAATAGTTAGACTCTTGCATCTCATACATTTTTATGATGTACTCGACGCAGTTCTTCTACAAAATCTCATACAAAAGGAACAGGTCATGCCAAATTTCTTTATTTCTGAAGTAGATGAAAAAGGATTAAAACAAACATCCTACACAGTCCTTTGTGAAGATTTAAAAGCCGCCATGATTCATCTCATTCAAAAATATCATAACCAACCTTTCTTTTCACCTATAACATTTTTGGTTGTTGATGAAAAACAGTGTGTATGGAACATCGAACTTTCGCAAGATGATTTCATAATCACCTCTGACCAATCATTGATCCCTGATTGGAAAGAAATTATACAAAAAACGTGGAACAGCTTCCGCAAACAGCACAAAAAAGGCTGGAAGTATGTTGGTGGGGGTGTATGGTTGGGTTAAAAAACGACATTCGAGTCTTTTATTCTCTGACTCGAATTTTTATTTTCCCAAAAGTCGTAAGGATATTTCTATTTGTCGAATCGTGTAAATCAAATCCTCATCACTTTTTCCCTCTTTTCGAAATTTTTGATACGACTCCATCAATGATCTTACATACATCAAAACCTTTTCCATTCGTTCCTCACTCTTTGCTTCAGAATGACTTTTCAAAGAGCCTTCTGTCTCATGAACTTCAGCCCACCTTTGAATCGCCTCATCTATGGACGAACTTATTCTTCTTGCTCGTTCGATAGCTTCAGCAGAGCCAGGTCTACCGTAAACTTTTTTTGTTTCTACGATACGTTTTATTTGAGCAAATGTTCTGTCTAATTGTTCTCCGATCGCTGTTGCAAATTCTGTTGGATCTACATATTGAGTAACGAGAGCAATCCCTTCTGTCCACTCTTTTTCTTTTCTTTGACGCCAGGAAATACCACCTTTTCCATAACCAATCCAATTATGATATCGGAAATCTAAATTTTCTCGTTCTTTTATAAAAGAGGTGAGCTCATCTTGAAGTTGGTGTAATTGTTTTCTCTTTGTCTCAGTCAATCGTCTTTGACCTTCTGTTTTGGAAAGACTTAATTTTTGTTTTTCTTCTTCACTCTTTTTCTCCTCAATTTTTTCCAATACTATTCTCCGTTCTTCTTCAAAACAATGATAGTATGGTTCATTGAATAATGTGACTTCTTCCTTTTTCTTTTCTCTATTTTTCCATAAAACATCCAACAATCTCGTTATTTCTTGTTTGATGTCTCCTTCCTGAAAAAAAGTTTCTATCCTCTCTCTGAATTCAGCAACATAAAATAATTCACCTAAACAATGTTCCATGAATTTTTCTCGCGTCTCTGGGTCAAAACTCGCAACCATTTCTTCTAGGCTTTTCTTATTATCTTCGAAAGATTCGGTGGGTTCTCTTTTGATTTCGGAAATAATTCTTTCTTGAACAGATTTTGGAACTGCTTGAAAAAGTTCCTGGATACTCTCAGGGAATCCTTTCATCTCTTTTAGCTCTATTCGAGCTGTCTTTGGTTCCGTCTCCTTCCCAGAAAAACGAGTAAGACCGTCCATACATGATAAGTCATCCTAAAAATTCATCGAAATAAATCCTCTTTTTTTATCTTCGCTATGGCAAAAAGATAGATAATTTCCAAAATTCCAGCTGTGTTTAAAAGAAGGAGAGCTATAAACCACCGTGGTTCTTTTCGTTTTGCCGCATGCCAAAGAGCCAGACCTCTCCAAAAAAAAGACCAAAGGATAAGAAGGACGAATGTAAACGACATACCTCCGCCGAATCCTAATCCCCATTGTTCAAATCCGTACATCATAGTGTGATATTTATAAATAATACCTTTATTATAGACGATTTTGCTCTTTAAACAAAAATATTCCACACTATGTTCGCAGTCTTTATTCCATCGACCCATTAAAAATTTATAATCAAATATTATGAATGAACTGAAACTCGGAAAGTATGGACATTACAAAGGCAAGGAATACGAAGTTATTGGTTTTGCTAGACATAGTGAAACATTGGAAGAATTAGTAATTTACAAAGCACTTTATCATTCTGAAGAATTTGGGGAAAATGCTTTATGGGCAAGACCAAAAAGTATATTCCTTGAAACGGTAAATATTGAGGGCAAAGAAATTCCTCGTTTTAAATATATTGGATAAATAAAAGCGAGTTGATAGTGCTTTTCTCCGCTAGCATTCCAAAAACTTTTAATATATTTGAGTATGCAAAATAACAACAACATCGATTTACGAAAAACATTTGATGAAGAAGCTCAGCTATACGATTTAATTAGGCCTCATTATCCTGCTGAACTTTTCGATACTATCGTTAAAACAGCCGATTTACAACCAGACTCGAAACTTGTGGAAATTGGACCCGGTACAGGCCAAGCAACAATACCCTTTGCTGAACGTGGTTATGAAATAATTGGTATTGAATTGGGATCCGCCCTTGCTGATGTCGCAAGTAAAAATACTGAAAAATATAATAAGGTAAAAATAATGACAGGAGCTTTTGAAGATGTTGAATTGCCACAGTCGACTTTTGATTTAGTTTATTCCGCAACTGCATTTCATTGGATAAAACCAGAAATTAAATTTAGTAGACCTCACAAACTTTTGAAAAATGGTGGCTATTTGGCCATCATAAACACCTGTCATGTTTCCGACGAAAAAGGAGACGAATTTCTTTTAGCCTCACAGCCTATTTACAAACAGTATAAGCCAGGAGGAACATATGATGAAAATTTAAAATTCAGCCGTACATCAGAATTATCAACAGATAAAGTTGACGAAGAACTTTTTAAACAAGTTTTCTTCCAAGCCTTTCCGCTTGCGATTCAATACACCGCCAAAGAATATACTCAGTTGCTCAGTACTTACTCACCCCAAATTTCAATGGAATCGCAAAGTCGCGCAAATTTTATGACCGCAATTGAACAATTGATCAATGAAGAGTTCAACGGAAGCATAATGAAACATTTTGCAATAACATTAACAATGGCGAAAAAAAAATAATCGCAAATAAGACTGATTTTCTAAACTAATAATCCTATGACCAATGAAAAAATGGGGAATGAGTCACTCGAAATAAAACCAAAATCAACACCGAAAGCAATAAAAATTATGGAAGATGTTGCTACAAGATTCCGCATGTTGATCAATGAATCCGATGAAGCACTTAACCGTCGGAACAGAGAAGAGTATATATCCAAAAGTAGAGAGTCTGCCAACTTACTTATAGGATTATCGGATCAACTAAAAGAGGCTGTTAATGACTTAGATGAAAACACTAAATACTCTGTAATAAGACAAGTGGAGACGTTTGCATCAGTCGCTAAAAGATTATTAGATTCTCATAGCTTTGCTGGTATGAGTGCCATTCTTAATACTAAAGGAGATAGAATAGACGATAGAAATGATCTCGAAAAATTAATCGATAAACTTAGGCAACGAAATTAATGATTTTTTCATTACATCATATAACAACGTGTACGTGACTCGATTAAGGCCTCCGCCTATATATGGCGCAATGATAAAAAACATCTAACCTTACTTATGCGTATACAGCATTTATTTTTTCTAGGTGCACTAGGTCTTGTATTGACCGGTGCTGGTTGTCTCAACACCGACCAACAACCAAGTGAACAAGCTATCTCCTATGTCACCTACAGCAATCAGGAGACTAATATTTCTTTCGATGTTCCTACCGGCTCAACACTGCGTGATGGAGTAAATGGTTTTGAGGATGTGTGGAAATTCCAATACGAGGAGGATAGCTACGTCGTCTCATTCAACCAATTCAAGGAAGGTGCGGCAATCTATGCGGGTTGGGATGACCCTAGACCAACTGGAGCACCAGAAGTACAAGTGGAACGACTCGACAGTAAAACTATCTATTCATTAAAAGGTATGGCATCTACTGAGGTGTATTTCACCAACGAGACGCCCACAATAAGCATCAGTGTTTCAAAGTATGAGGGAGAGGGGTTAAACGGAGAAGTGTCCTCAAGCGAAGATGCAGTTTTCCAGCACCTTGTCGATTCGATGAAAATGGACGATGAAAAGGTATTTTAATGGCCGGTGAAAAAACTGAAACAAAGTTTTAAGCACATAATAAAATGACTCCAATGCGGAGTCATTTTATTATTGGACACATCCCTATCGGTCGCCTCACTTACGTCAGTAAGTGCGTTGCACGATAAGAAATTGTCCTGGCGGTGGC
>Ga0076266_137_pt1 | contig 6839 bp, 2 predicted proteins | sample RifGroF2_FD_67751 | JGI IMG/M metagenome (GOLD analysis project Ga0076266, IMG submission 67751) | Parcubacteria (Uhrbacteria) bacterium GW2011_GWF2_41_16 | reverse complement strand
ATAAACAGGAATGCCAGCATAGCCGCAGTTAGCCATTTCCTTTTCATTATACTTGCCGTTGACAATTGCCGACCATGAATACGGATGGCCGTTGCCTTCTGACATTCCAATAACGCCAAGTTTAAGCATATTACGTTCCTATTATGTCGAATAGATTATTTTTCAACAATTTACTCTACTGTTGCATTTTTTCAACAAAAAATTTTACCAACAACTAAAACTATAAATAAACTTGTAACGATAGTAGCCGGCGCAACAAGTAAGCTTGGTAGTGGCGAATTAATAACCAATATACCACTTATAAGCCCGGAAACAATAGCTATTATTATAATAATCTGATGTGTTTTTGCCTTAAACATTGCAAGAAAAACGCACGTTAAAAGCGGGCATGAAAATAAACCAAGCACGCTTTGCGCTATGTCAAAAATTGTGCCAAGCCGTTCTACAAAGCTGGCAATAATCGTAGCTGAAAGACCTATAATACTGCCATATCTTAACTGCTGCGAAGGAAGCATTGGCGAACCAAATCGCAAACGCAAATTTCAATTTTCGACTATCTGTTTTCTTTTCGTGGTTAGCCCTGCCATCACTATGGCAGGGTTCATAAAATTCATCGACCGTTAGGTCGATTCCACATTCTGTCTTCTGTCTACTGAATTCTGTATTCCTTTCCCACTTTTCTCACCATTCTTACCTTTTTGCCATTTCCGCTTCCACTGTGTCATTCCTGCGACCTGTGGCGAGCGTAGTCGAACCAAAGCAGGAATCCACACATTTATTCCCCCCTGCGAAAAAAATGTCATTTCGACCGAAGTCTTGCATAGCCTTGGCGAAGCAGGACGCAGTGGAGAAATCTTTTTTTAACCTCATCGCCGAACCTGTCGCGTCGGAGTCGAAGACGAAGACGGAAGGCGATTCCATAATTATTCATTATTCAGGCAACCTCTAAAAATGCCGTTTGTCATTGCGAGCAAAGTCCTGCCCAGCAGGACGCAGCGCGGCAATCTCGTTTTGTAGGGTGGGCTCTTAGCCCACGCGGCAGTAGAGATTGCTTCGTCGTTCTGATTTCATCAGAACTCCTCGCAATGACAGTTGTCGCAATTTTTAGAGATACCCTTCATCACTCATTATTCATTGTTCAATCATCCAGTTTTCCGCCAACACCGCGAAATCAAGCATATTGACAACACCATCGCCGTCTGGAGCAGGAGCGATATCTGCATTACCGGCATCACGCTGCAGCCACTCCGCCGCAAAACCGGCTAACTGGGCATTATCGCTGTTCCAGTTATTTGCAATAACGCCGAAGTCTAAGAAGTTCACAATGTTCTGATTATCCTGATAAAGGTCATAACTCAATTCTTCAAACAGCCACTGGTCAACAAAAACAGCTAAATCATAAACGTCAACAATCTGGTCGTTATTAAAATCACCTGTAATAGTATATGGAAATGTAACCAGTATTTGACCGCCCATAAAATCATTCTGCGCCATAGTAAGCAGATTCTGTCCATCGTTTAAAACGGCAGAAACATTAACATTTGCGCTGCCTGTAAATTGTCCGCTTCGACTCCAAACAACAGTCTCGCCAGATTTAATCGTCGGATTAGCCGTATGCAAATCATTTGCCCAAAGATTTAAATCGTATATTTCCATATACGAAAGATTTGCGCCTTCCGGTACGTCAATCTGAAGAATCTGCTGCGACCAGCGATCGTACACTCGATAGCTGGCTCCTGTATAATCTCGCTGAACCGCTGTTTCGCCGGCATTTTGATTTGGAATATATGCTATGCTGCGAGGCGCAAAGGCCTGTGTATCATTGCTGTTTAACGTCAGCAGATTAGAGCCTTCCGTAGCCCAAATATAACCGTCTTTATCGCAAAAGTAGAAACGCCTCCAAATATCTGTCCCAACAAATGTGTTTCCTTTCCATACATTTCCATTACTGTCAATTATCATATAATAATTGCCAAACGGTCTCTGATGGTTAAAGCTTATCCACACCTTACCAGTATTGTCCGTTACCACGCTTTCAAATTCATATTCATCGTCCTCATCAATAGAATCAGACAAAAGCGGCGGATTGATTACTGTCGTTGCCTTAACCACATTGCCGGCCGCATCCCTAATCTGATAGCATATCTCCTGACGGTCATCGTGGAGCAGCGTGTCATGACTCCGATTGAAAAGAAAAACTATGTTTTCACCGCACGCCCTGCTACCCCAAAAATCCAAAGCCCCTGAATTCGTCCGAACAATCGATTCGAATACTGTTCTGCCCCGAACGATTTGTCCCTGCGAATTGTGTTTTGCAAACCACAATTCCGATGCGTTTGCGCCTTGATTATAAGTACGACCCGTTATGTACAAATCGCTCTGCATTGCCGTACTTGGAACATTTATATAAGTATCTTCCTGCCAATTATCTTCATAGGAATTGAGAATATTCCCCATCGTGTCAAACAATGCGATTTTATATCGTTGATACCTATGGTCTGTATAATTTGAACCTCCGACCTTTTCATATTTTTCGCTTGTCCACACATAACATATATTATTCCCTAACTTGACAATCTCCCCATTCTCTCCGGTGTAGTCGCATGCGTATGAGCCGTTATCAAGGATGCCAGGGAGATATTCTAAACGCTGCTCTGGAAGAATAGAAACATTTTTGTCAGCCATATCCATAAAAACCCAGGATTTTGTAGCGCCCCAGCCGCCGCTCGAACGTCTCTTGTTTTTGTGAGCCTGACGCCACATTCTAAATTGGTCGTCCAAAAATGAACCTTCATTGTGAATTGAATAATCGCTTCCAACGGTAAGATTTGGAAACCCTTGCGGAATTTGCACAATATCCTGCCACCCAAAGTATTTGATTTTGCCCCACTTAATGTCATATTGAACGCTCTGTCCCTGTGCAAGCGGGCGAGGCAGAGTTACCAACCACCCGGTTCCCGCCTTGACAATCATCGTTGGTATGCCTAATTTCGCCGCGATATTTTCGTTTCCGCCGCTGGCATTCCCGCTATCGGGCAGGTGAATCGCCACTGGCACAAGCTCGGCATCCGCAATTCCACTATGTTCAGGCAGCAAAACAAATGTTTGTGTCGGATGCGTTGAATTTGTGGGCATTTCCAGAGTTATCCGTGAAGCCCAAACGCTATTGGCTATTCGCGCTGCATCTGTAACCTTGGGAGCGGCATTGACAACAAATGTATAGTTCGCAGGAACTTGGCTGATATTTCCTGCCTCATCTTTTGCGCGAACCTGAAAAACATATGCCCCATTATTCACATCATAACTTTTGTTTGTAACACTGGCAAATGCTGACCAATCGGCATCATATCCTGTAAGCTTATACTGATACTGGAGATTTTGAGATGTACTTACATTGTCCCGCCCCGTCCATGTGAACGATACACTCGAATTATCGCTTACTGTCGGCGGTACGTTTGAGAAAGATGTCGTGGCTGCCAAATCATCGGAGGAATCGCCCCTCATTGACTGATTACTCCAGTTCTGCCGCAGGTTATCATAAACACGACTCGAAGGAGCAAAACTGTAGCCGGCAGCCAACGGGGTAATTGTTACCGGCACTCCTCCTTTAATGCCGCTGAAAGAAAAATTCCCATCATTAGTATGCTGCAACAAAGTTTGTTCAGAACTTGTAAGCATCAAATCAACCCCGTTCGGAATCGCCGCCCCGTCAGACCGCAATACCGTGCCGCTGATTGTATAATTTGATGGGGTGTAGTTAAAATAAGCTGTCGCGTGAACATTCCCGCTTAACAATCGAAAACCATAGCCGGACGCTTCGCTTTCGCGAAATACACTTCCATTATCATTCTTAAATTCCCATTTGATAAAATTATGGTTATCTGATTCCGTACTAACGATAAACATAACTTCCTGGCCTGAATCAATCCCAACAGACTTGGGAAGTTCAGAAGCCGGCCATTTAGTCGATTGCAAATGCTGCAAATCAGGGCCATATTCGAATGCTATTTCAATGTTGTTGGTCACAGGCCCACCGTTAACCTCAACCTTCAATTCGATGCTCGAATCGTTGGTGAACACATACAGACCTGTTCGCCCTATTATCGCAGAAGCCCCTTGATTATCGGCAAATAAAAAATTATAAGCATACGAACCAACCGGCAGAGTTGTTGTATAATGATATGTTCCATTTGAAGGCGTACCGCTCTTGAGCGTCATAACGCCTTCACGACCGCCGCTGATATAAACCTTTTTATAAGCGGCATCAGGGGCATCCCCGTCAGGGTCGTAATAATCTACAAGAAACTCGAATTGCGTCGAAGCTATTCCAGATGCAGGCGAAACACGAGGATTTGAAAGAGCGGGCATACGGTTTTCAGCCTTGAAAACTACCTGAACATTTTTGTTGGCGTGAATATTCGAGACTGTTAGAGATACCGCCCCGCTGCTGCCGTCTGTGTTATCCAAATGCCAATGGTCAACAACATAACCAGGTTCCGGCGTTGCGTAAAAAGTTGCCGTACCGCCATCTGCAATGAAAACATTTCCGCGGGGGCTTATTGAACCGCCAGACCCGGCAGAAGAATTAATTGTGTACAATACGCCGGTATAATACAACTCTGCCGAAAGAATCGTTGCGTCGAACCGGTAAAAAGCAGACCCCGAACTGCCAAGCAACTGTGCGCTTGCCTGACGCGAATTTACATAAAATGCCCACCTATATTGCGTATTTGCCGACAAATACTTACAGCTATGCAGTTCTATTATTTCGTTATCCCAGGTGCGAACCGATGATGCTGTTTGTAATACTGTTATCAACTTTGACACATCGCCCAAACCATTATACCGGAGCGCATTTTTGACGCTGCCCCAAAAGACATCTCCCACGGCAGACCAAACACCAAGAGCGGCACCATGCAATCTGTTCACGCTGTCAGGACTCGTTTCTCCGCCCAAACGACTGCCGATATCAGTCCACCCTGTTGTCTTGCCCATTCCTGGCAAATAATAATATCCGGGCAATTGGCCTTGCATAACAGAGCCGTTGACCTTCACTTTAAGCACAAGTTTATATTCACCGGCTTGCGATACAGTGAAGTAATCAGAGGTTATGCCGTCAAAAACATCTAATCCAATTTGCGAATACCCCCACCCGCCGATGAATGGATCGGAAATGGCGCCAATAGCCGCGTTATGGTGAATTATTTTTTCTGCGGCGTTAACCGACCCGGTTGTTCCGCCAAGTACCAGCCCAAAGTCATTCAAAACAGTGGAAATTGGACCGTACGCGGTAGCTCCGGTTAGAGGCAAAGTTTTGACAAGCACATCAGCCACGAGAGCAGTGTTGACAAAACACAATATAAGAATTGCAACCTTTTTCTTCACATCCACTCCTTACCTTCTCACTAATCCGCCGATAACGTACCAAAACTATCTTGAAATTGCAACGGTTTTTTCAACCTCAAAAAAAAATAAAATCCAGCCTCCATAATTATTCACTATTCATTTTTCATTTTTTACAAAACCACATCAAAACTGCTCAAAAACAACAAAAAATCCGTGAAAATTTGCGAAATCTGCGTCAAAACTTTCAATTTTTTAACGAAATTTTGCAAAATTTTGCAAAAAGTTACAAAATTTTGTCATTTTGCAAAATTTTGCAAAAAGTTACAAAATTTTGTCATTTTTTTGTAACTTTACGTTCGGGAACTTGCGCGTTTGGCTCGAAAAGTTACAAAAACAGCTCCAAATCGGCCAAATGCGCAAGCGATTTTCGATTAAAAGAAGGATAAATCTTTACTGCTTTTTGTGCATCAGCCGGAGTTCCAAATCTATGGCCAAAGGAAACAGCACGGTATTTTCGATATGAATATGTTCACTAACGGCGATTTTGAGTTCCTTCATTCCGTCTAAAAATGCGGTCAGAGAATCGCCTGAACCGCTCGGCGAATGATAACCGCTGACTATGGTATGAATCTTTTTAAACATAACATTTTCGGTCTGGTCGTGTTCAGCTTCCAGCAGGCTGATTGGATTTTTTATACTGCTGCGATGAAATTCCGGTTTTGCCCCAACCCCCCTTTCAAATTCATCCATCTGGCGGATATAAGGAATCAGTATTTGTTCTTCGCTGGCGAAATGTTTTTCCATTCCTATTTTGAAAGCCAGCAAAAATTCACGCAGAGCGTTGAGCATACTGTTTATCGTATCGCTGTACCGCCCTGTCGATTGCTCAAGCAGCGTTTGCAGCTCGGACATTTTTTCTCTTATTCTATGATGATCCTGCTCGATGAAGTTGAGCAATTCTTCGGGAGATGCGTTTGACCAGGCCATAGTAAATTTTCCAAACAAACTACTTTGCGTGTTTTTCTATTTCGCTCAAATAGACTAAAGTTCTTTCAAGCTGGTCGGTAAGATGTTTGAGTTTGAGCATAGTTTTTACGCGGGTGATAAGTTCCAGTTTGTTTATCGGCTTACTCAAAAAATCATCAGTGCCGGAGTCGATGGCGCGTTCGATGGTCGCCGATTTCGCTCAACGCCGTTACCATAATAATCGGCACGGCAGCGGTGGCGGGATTGCCTTTGATTCTTCTGCAAACTTCAAAGCCGCTCATTTTCGGCATCATTACGTCGAGCAGAATCAAATCCGGGATTGTTTTTTTAACTATTTCGAGAGCCTCCAGGCCGTCTTTTGCAGGGATGGTATTGCAGGCGAGGTCTTCCAGATAAGCAGAGAGCAGTTCGAGATTTTGCTCGTTGTCGTCAACAATAAGTATTGTCGCGGTCTTCTGTTCCTGCCCAACATCCTTTTTAAGCTTTGCAGCGGTTTTTGTCATTAT
>Ga0076266_139_pt1 | contig 8382 bp, 6 predicted proteins | sample RifGroF2_FD_67751 | JGI IMG/M metagenome (GOLD analysis project Ga0076266, IMG submission 67751) | Parcubacteria (Uhrbacteria) bacterium GW2011_GWF2_41_16 | reverse complement strand
CCGCCTGTCAGCTCATCCGCACTTATGATGACCGCTGGAGTATTGAAGTTTTCTTTAAGGACACCAAGCAGCTATTGGGGCTTGGCCAATACCAGAACGTTTCTTTGGAAGCGGCAGTTACACACCTGCATCTGGTATGCTTCGTTTACGCCCTCCTGACCCACGTTGCGATAAATCGCAAAGGTGCAAAAGGCAAAGACAAAACAGTTGCGCATATGTCCACATCGGAACTTCAAAATGAGGTGCGTCGTCAGGTATGGAATGATTTGACGGAGCATTTGGAGCAGTTTAAAAGTGGCGATGAAATTGTCAAAGAGCTAAAGCGGCTGCTTATCGCCGCGTAAAATTTGTTATGAAAAGTCAGTCAATTTGAGTAATTGGAAAGGTAGGCAGATGTCGGGTTTATCTCTAAAAACGTTATCTCAGAGTGAGATTGAGTATCTCCATAAGAAAACGATGGATATTTTTGAAAATGTCGGCTTCAAAGTTACTCATGATGAAACATTAAATCGCCTCAAAAAAGCTGGAACAAATGTTTCAGAATCTGACGGCATAGTTAAAATTCCGCAAAAACTTTTTGATGAATTGCTTGCCTGTGCCCCTGCCGTTGCAATTGAAACAGGGCTCAATGGTAAGCAAATGACCGTGGGGGACAACCATCGTTATTTTCAATCACTTATCCTTGACCCGTTCATAAATGATTATGAGCAGGGTAAACGCCTCCCAATTCTTGAGGATGTCTGTCGACACACAATCATTGGCGAATCGTTGGGCAGAATCAATGCCATGATGCGAATGCAGTTTCCGGTAAGTGATATTCCTGAGCCAGATAGCTACTATAAGACGATGGAGGTCTTTTTGTGCCATCATACCAAGCATGTTATGATCTATCCGACCAGTGAGCAGAATTGCCGGGATTGGTTCGATGTCTATGAAGTCATTGCTGACGCCGCGGGGCTAAATGTTAAAACCACTCCGCTGGTGAGTGTCGCTATGGCGGTTATCACGCCGCTGCAACTTCATGGCATGAATGTGGAAATAATGAAGATGGCGATGGAAAGATGTTATCCTATTATTCCCACCATTTGCCCGATGGCTGGCACAACCTCGCCATTTTCTGTGGCGGGCACTGCGTTGCTTGCTAATGTTGAGTCTCTTATACCAGTTTTAATTGCACAGTTGTATAAACCCGGGCATCCTGTTTTTTACAGTATCGCGCCATCAGTGACAGATTTTAGAACTGGTCATGACCTGTATTATAAAGCTGAAAAGATGCTTTGGAAAACAATTGCGTGCCAGATGGGCAAATTTTACAATCTTCCGATTTCTGGTGAAACCGGCGGCTCGCTCACGCATCTGCCGGATATGCAGAATGGAGCGGAAAGTTTTGCCTATATGCTGACGTCTATTGTTAATGGCCAAAACATATTGGGCGGCGTCGGTTCGATGGGCAACGCAAATGGCATGAGTCAGGAACAGATTATTATGCAATGTGGTCTTATTGACATGGCCGAATATCTTGCCCGCGGTGTTGATATGAGCGATTATAAGCTTGCAGTTGACTCAATCACGCAGGTTGGTACCGGTGGGAATTATATGACCGATACGCTGACCATGGATTTGCTCAGAGGCGATGAATTTTTCACTACGGAGCATTTTGATCTCACCGGTGGGTATTCCGATCCAAGTCTCGGTATTTATGAACTGGCGCATCAGAAGGCTCTTGATTTGGTTGCAAATTATAAATCTACAGTACCGGATAAAATCCAAAATGTGATCAGGAAATTCTTCGCTTCTAAATATAGCGACAAAACATTGGCAGCATATTGATTTAGCAAAGGAATAGTTCAACAGGTTGTATTCAAAGGGTTGGTATAAGCGATGTACAGACGTTCACTTGGAAAAACAGGAATAATGGTTTCAGAACTTGCCTTTGGCGGGGTCGAAATAGGCCTGCCGTATGGCGTTCATAAAGAACGGATGCCCGCATGGTACAAATATTGATCTATAGCTAACTCCTTGCTCTTTAACAAGTTGATCTTGAATATAAGGGATTGGGGTGGGGCATATATTTGCCTCACCATATCATCCACAGACCAACGGCAAGATAGAACGCTATCACAGGTCTCTAAAAGAAGATATATTGCTGCATGTGTGGGAGTGTCCCGAAGAACTCGAAAAGGAAATAGCCCTTTTTGTCAGCTGGTACAACTCCAGACGATATCATGAGGCTTTTGTAAATGTTACTCCTGATGATGTTTACTTCGGCAGAAAAGATGATATACTCAAACACAGAGCTAAACTTAAGGCAAAAATGATTAGAACAGGAAAGAGTTTAATTCGAATATAACTGAAACCGTGAGTCAAAACCGTTAACCAAATTAGACCTCTTTACGGTCTCATTTAGGCTGAAGACGTAAATTTGGCTATGTGGTGGCGTGCTCAGATACTGTACCAGCCAATGTGCCGCTTGAGAATGTATGGGCCTATTTTGCTTCAATTGAACATTGGCGTTATAGGCAGAAAAAAGTGGGATAGACAAGAGAATGGCTTTGCTGAGCGGGTAGTCGGATTTATAATAAAGATTTTATAAGTATAGAAGGCTTTTTTGTAGTTCAATAAAAGGGATATATAGTATGTATAAACAGAATTTAGTAGCTGATATTTTGCATGCAGGCATTGCCAGGAGTGATATTACTACGGATGCAAAAGATGTTCTCGTTAAAGATCCTTTGTATGCTAAAGCTTTGGTACTGGATGATGGAAGCACAAAGATAGCTATCATTGCAATGGATGTTACCGCGATAGGAGGCAGGCAAATTAGCCAGGGAATGCTGCCTGATGTTGGGGAAGACTTCCTGCCAAAACTTCGCAGCAGAATTCAGAAAGAGTTAAAAATTCCTGGTTGCAACATTTTGGTCAACGCATCTCACACTCATCCGCCAGGAAGGCTTTTGTGCGATGATGAAGAGCAAATAAAAAGAACCTTTGATGCTGTCAAACAAGCTATGCAAAATATGACAGAAGTAAAAGTTGGTTCCGGCCTGGGTCATGAAAACAGAATAACAATGAACCGTACTCTAAGGCTCAAAAATGGCAAAAGCTGGACTATCCGCCACAGCAATCCCTGCCCGCCGGATGAGGAGGTCGCAGATGTTGGGCTGATTGACCCTGAAATAGGCATAATTAGAATAGACCGAATGGATGGCAGCCTGCTGGCAGTAGTGTATAATTTTGCCTGTCACCCTCTCTTTGGCGATGCGAAAGGCTCTATCACAGCCAATTTTCCAGGAGTCGCCTCAAAAGTCATAGAAGAAAATCTGGGCAACGGCGCTATGGCACTGTTCTTACAAGGGGCAGGTGGGGACATCGTTGATGTCCTATTTAAAGACTTCAACCTCCCCAGAGATATTGAACCGCTGGGTACAATGTTGGGTTTAAGTACATTAAAAGCATTAAGAAATATACAAACCAAAGATATAAAGCTGAATGTTATTTCCGAAACAATACAGCTTCCTCGACGAACCGATATTTCTGAACGCATTAAATTACTGCAGGCTGAGCAGACTGAACTGCTGGCATCTTTGAGATTCACCAGTTTAGACTTTAAGACTTTTTTGCCTTTGTATATTAAATATACTATTAGCTCCGACTATCCATCTGATTATTCTTACAGGTATCTGCAAAATGAAAAGATAAATACTGATGAATTTACTGCTATGGATTCTATTATCAGAAAAAACATTGAGAAGTATCTTAAAAACATTAATGCCATGGAGAAATTGACGAGGATTCAGGATGATATAGCCACGCTGGAAAAGCATCAGGCAATAAATCAGGAATCCGGCGAGGAGACAATATCTGCTGAGGTACAGGGGATTAAAATCGGAGACTGTGTGCTGATAACTTCGCCGGCTGAAGTGCTTGTCGAAGTCGGCCTGAATGTAAAAAAAACATCTCCTTATGAACATACTTTTTGGCTATATGCACTACGGCCCTCCTGCAGCTGATTATGATAAACAAGGCTACGAAGTAACGGAGTGCCTGTTAGCTCCGCAATGGCAGGAGATTTACGAAAAAAAAGCCAACGAAATTATAAAAAAACTATGATTTATAATTAAAGGGATACGACTAATGGCGTTGAAAAAATATCGAGTGGCTGCGAGTTGTTTTGAGCCGGATTTGACTCAAACTATTGAATTGCACCGTCAGGCACTCGGTCTCCATATTACAGAGCTGTTAAAAGAGCAAAGTCCGGATTTACTGGTATTGCCTGAAGTGGTCATTATTCCGGATTCGGAGAAGCATGCTTCTTGTGGTTCAGAGTCTGTAAATGGTCATACAGTTAAAATGGTATCACAAATTGCATCTGATTTTTCTGTCAATATTTGCATACCAATAATTGAAATTGATAACGATGTCTTATATAACACCGCAGTTTATGTTAATAGAGGCGGCAAAATTGCCGGAAAGTACCGAAAAATTGTTCCTACCACTGGTGAGGTGAAAAAAGGTATACGGCCAGGTAATGTTGCGCAGAAACCGATTGATTTAGATGGAATCCGTGTTGGAACAGCCATTTGTTTCGACCAGAACTTTCCTGATTTAATTTGGAATTACATTAACTCCGGTGTCGATTTGCTGGTATTTCCATCATACACATACGCAGGCCGTTTATCACAATCATGGGCTTTTAATTGTGGTGTTCCACTGGTCTGTGCGTTTCCATGGGAATCTGTAATTTACGATAGAGACGGCAGCATTCTTGCTGAAGCAGGCACAGAAACTTCGACAGTTAGATTTGATTTTCATCCGCGATGGATTGCGTGTAGTCTTAATTTTCAGAGTCGCATTTATCATCTTGATGAAAACCAAAATAAATTGAAAGATATTATGACTCGTTACGGCCAAAAGATTGATGTTCGGCTTATGGTACGGGATGCCAGGATGATGATTACGGTTGTTTCAGAGGAAATAGATATTGACCAAATAGAGAAGGAATTTGGACTGTTGCCTTTACAGAAATACCTAAGAGAAAGTCGTACCAGTTCCGGCAATAATATATTATGACCTATATTCTGAGAGAAAATACTATGTTCAGCTACAAAAGACTTAATTTCGCTGTAATCGGTTGCGGGATGCTTGCACGCAGTCAGCACATTCCCAATATAGCTAATTCAAAAAAGATGGTCTTGCATACCTGCTGCGATATTTCAGATGAAGCATTGCAGGAATGCAAGGATAAATTCGGTGCTTTAAAAATAAGTAAAGATTTTAACGCGACAATAAATAATCCAGATGTTAACGCGATTTGCGTGGCTACTACAGAGAAGCTTCGTTTGCCTGTTATAGCGGCAGCGGCAAAGGCACGTAAGCCTGTGTATTGCGAAAAGCCGCTTGCTCGTACTCTTGAAGAGATGTACGAAATACAAAAAATAGTACATGCGGCAAAAATACCATTCTGCGTAGGTCATAATCGCCGCAGTTCACCTGCTATGCGAGAAGCTCATACTATTTTCAGGTCGCATATGGAAAATCCCAAACCCTGTCCATGGCGTTTTGACAGGGAAGGCTCAAAACGTCCTCCTCTTGCGGACAACGGCAAAGCGGCAATATCCGTGCGTATAAATGATGATTGGTATAGCTGGAAGGCGTGGGTATTTGATAAGCAGCAGGCTCCTTTTGGTCCGATGCTTTTTGAAATGACTCATTTCACGGATATCTGTAACTGGTTTCTTGCCGCCGAGCCTGTTGAGGTAATGGCGATGGAACAGGGAATGCTTAACCACGCGGTAATCGTGCGATATAAGACAGGCGAGTTGGCATCGCTGGTTATGTGCGCTAATGGAACATTCGGCTATCCCAAGGAGCTTTATGAAGTTTTTGGCAATGGCGCAGCCGTTGTAGTTGACCATATGCTTGAAGTTCGCACAGCGGGGATTGAAGATGCACCAGCAAGAAAAGTATATCCGATGCTAGGAGATAAGCATCCTGATATTGGCAAGGCCGGCGGTTTGCTCGGCTGGCTTGAAAAGAAACAGGCTGCCTGCAAGGAAGCAGCGCAGACAAATGACCCAATGCGTATTTTTACAGCAGAGCCGGACAAGGGACACGCACACGCACTGGAATTATTTGTAGATGAGATAAATGGAACAGGACCTATGGTTTGCGGCGTTGATGATGCGGTCATGGCAACAAGGGTTGCGTTTGCTGCTATAAAATCTGCCGCCGAGCATAGAGTTGTAAAATTATCAGAGATATAAAAAATGAATAAGATAAAAATAGGTTTTGTTGGAGCCGGCTGGATGGGTTCGGTTCAGTTGAAGAGGCTTGCTGAGCGTAATGATGTAGAAGTTGTTGCGTTATTTGAAAAGAATACTGAACGTGGAAAAGAAGTCTTAAGAAGTCTTTGCTTAGATGAAAATCTTCTTGTAGATGATTACGACAAAATAGTAAACAATCCTGACATAGATGCTGTCTGGTTAGTAAGTCCAAACAGTTTCCATGCCCCACAGGCAATAGCCGCGATGAAAGTGGGCAAACATGTATTTAGTGAAAAGCCCGCAGCTACGACATTTGCCGATTTCTGCACAGAAATAGAACTTGAAAAAGCCAATCCCAAACTTATTACCTTTGTTGATTACATTCTGTATTTTGACAGTATGGAGCAGCGGCTGCGTGATATGGTCTCAAATGGTCAATTCGGCCAGATAACACAGATACAGATTAACTATCGCCATCCGGTAAATATCGCAGGCGATAAGGTCTGGAAGCTCGATAAGAATATAATGGGTGATGCGATTGGTATGGGCATAAATCATGCGATATCAGTAATGATATTTGCAATGGCAAGTCAGGCTAAACCTGTCGGCGTGTATGCGACCAGTGCACCCGCCCAAATTCGCGGGTTTGAGGCTGACCCGATATGGGCTATTACAATTCATTTTGACAATGGCGCGACCGGCTTTTGTTTTGGCAATATAGATAATGGTAATGGCTACGATGCTTATCATAATATCTTTGGTACAGATGGCGGCTTTATTTTTGAATCGCAGATTGACAGGCCTTACAAGGTTCGTTACTGGTCAAACAAAACAACAGAGGGCAAATGGATAAGACCTTTGGATAAATCTAATGCCGGCGATTTGGCCTGGCCGGAGGATACAACAACACCTGACAGCGGCAACGTGGTCGAACATCAGACCGGCTCCGCTGTCGGACATTTTATTGATTGCGTAAAAAACAAAACAAAATCGCCGCTTAGTTTTGTAAATTCACAGATTATAGCGGAAATCGGCTGGGCGGCGCAAATGTCGGCCTCGTTAAAACAGCCGGTATCGTTGCCGCTGAATTGGAATGAAGTCAGGAAGTTTTTCAAAGATTAGAATTATGCGAATAGTTAAAACAACCTGTAATTTTGAACGTGAGCCACTAATAGCTCCCTTTGGCTTTAAGGGTGGTTATCTATCCGAGCTATGGCAGTCTGTTGTTATGCTCGAAGATGACAAGGGCAATAAAGGCATCGGTCTTGGCACACAAAGTACATTATGGTCTGATGCAAGTGTTTTTATATCAAACAGCGAATCCGCCGGCAATAGTATGATGTTTTTAATGACATCTTTTGCCCTTGAAAGAGCGAAGGAAATGGATTGGGATACGCCTTTTGATTTGCTTGATAAAATACTGCCTGACGTTTATCAACATGGCAAAAAAATAACCAATAACCATCATCTTCGTCTTACATTTGCCCTTAACGCTTTTGTAGCTGTCGATAATGCCGCATGGGTCGTTTATTGCAAAGCTAAAGGTATTACTAATTTTGATGATATGATACCTGCTGATATTAAGCCTGCTCTTTGCCAGAGGCATAGCAAGCTGGCGAATATACCTTTAATGAGCTACAACGTGCCATTAGATAAAATTGTCGAGGCGGTAAAGCAGGGCTATTTCTTTTTAAAAATTAAGATAGGCTCAGACCCGGACAAAGACGGCAGTCTCAAAAACAGACTCAGGGAAATCCACGAGGCGGTAAAAAATATTGAAACTCCATATACGGACAATGGCCATATACCATATTATTTTGATGCCAATGGCAGGTATGACAGCAAAGAAAGATTGATGCGATTTCTTGATTATGCTCGGCAAATAGGAGCTATTGACCGGATAATTCTTATGGAAGAGCCTTTCCCGGAAGAATTTCAGAAAGATATTTCTGAAATTCCAGTCAGATTGGCTGCTGATGAAAGCGCTCATTCAGATAAAGATGCCTTGGTTAGAATTCAGCAGGGATATACCGCCATTGCGTTAAAGCCGATAGCTAAGACGATGAGTATGAGCTTGAAGATTGCCAAACTTGCCCATGAGAAAAATACTCCCTGTTTC
>Ga0076266_121_pt1 | contig 8499 bp, 9 predicted proteins | sample RifGroF2_FD_67751 | JGI IMG/M metagenome (GOLD analysis project Ga0076266, IMG submission 67751) | Parcubacteria (Uhrbacteria) bacterium GW2011_GWF2_41_16 | reverse complement strand
TTTCTTTTTGCTGATATATCCCAAAGCAAAATGGTATTTAATAACGGCGGCTTCTCTAATTGCAATCTCGCGTGTTTACCTTGGACTCCATTATCCCTCCGATATTCTCGGCGGAGCAATTCTGGGAATTGGTTTTGGCTATTTGTTTTCATATCTCCACATGCAAGCAGAAAAGTTCGTGAATGAGAAATATGCGGGGAAAGGAAAAAGGGGGGAATAGATTATTAGCTTATTAAAGAAGCAGCTAAATTTTATTTAGCTGCCTCTGAAAAAAAGAGTTAGGTCGCCTTTTTTACACGGGGACCTGTTTTGCCTGTCTTCTTATATGGTTTTAATCCATAGTCTGCTACAATAGGATTTTGTTTTCCATGGAAACCATAGAGAGAAGTGCAGACGGATGAGAACTTTGCTTGATACTCTTTGAAAGCTTTTTCATAAGCATCATGCAAACCATCAGAAATAACCTTCGCCTTATCATAGGCTTCACGTTTTGCAGAGATATCAGCTTCCCAGCTTCTAATATCACTTTCTTTAACAGCAGGAGGGAAGTTTATATCTGCGGAATGAATAGCAACACCATCGGCAGCATCTTCAAGCTGTGTGGTGAACTCACTAAAGAGTTTTTTTTCGTCAACCGGCATAATTACTCCTATAAATTTGTTAATAAAAACGCAGCGCCTTAACAATAAATAGTGAACCGCAATTACTACAATGAAAACTTAATATTTTATAATGTTTTTGTCAATACAAATTTTGAGGAAGATTGGAGTTTTAATTTTGCCGGGGATTATTAAAAAAATTGACGGAATTACTAAAACTAATCAACAGTTTATTACAATTAAAGCTGAACTTATTACAATTATCCGGTAAGCAATTAAATTAAACGAATAGGTAATTATAATTAGCTAAAGAATAATTAAAACAACCTGGTTTGTAATTACAATTATTTTACGATTAATTAAAATAAACCGGTAAGTAATTACAATAAATTGGCGATTAATTATAATTACCCGGTAGTTTTTGGTAATTATTTCTTTGTTTTCAGCGATAAATTGAGGTTTTTCGTGATTTACTCTTCTTTTTACAAAATAATACCAAATGTGCGTTTGTTTGTTTCTGCCCGAGGGAAAGCAAGTACACAAAGCAAAAAAACATTTATTATATCTTCTTAACAATTAATATGAATAAGGAATATTTTAGGGATTAAATTTCTATAATAAATATTGCTTTGCTTTTAAAATAATCTAACTTTTCAGCAAACAGGCGAACAGACCGTAGGACTGATAACTTGCCTCACTAATAACTTCTTGAACAAAAATAATTTCACCAATTCAGGTTGGTGATGTGGGCTTGTTTTTGTTAAGATAGAAAAGTATCCTTAAATTTATAGCCGTAAGAAAAAAAACACATTGCAAAATTTTTAATACATTATTAATGAAACACAGAAATAAAACGCGATTATAATTATGGGTGGAACAAAAAGACAATTTGTTAATATGTATGTGAAATTTACACAGAGATTTAAAAAACCATTTGATAGTATAGCTAAGTTAATGCCTATAAATTTCAGTGATAATGAATTTCTAAAATGCTTCAAAACATTATATGAATACTTCTGGATTGATATTGAAAGGGAATACTCCTACTGGGAAAAGAAAAATGATGATCTAATACATTATGGTAAGAAAAGCAGATATGATTTTCCAAAGCCAGAAGAATTTGTTCTTAAAAATTCTGTCCATGTTCGTACTAAATATCGCAATAACCATAAAACAGGAGTAATACTGCCTAAAGAAGAGCAGGAGATGTTGTATATTCGATTATCTAATCATAATCAAATCAAACTTAATTCAAAAAAAAATAAAGAATTTGAAAAATTAGAACTAGTGCAAGAAATTGAACCTAAATTTGTTCAAGAATATATAAACAAGTATTTCTGTTTAAGGAATATTTCTCAAGACATTATTGATGAAAAATTTAAAATTATTAGGGAAATTGCGAAATATAAAGCCGATAAAACTGTTAAATTTCTTCAAAAAGTCAATGCAAAAGAAACTAATTATAGTTTAAAACAGGAAGCTTTCAAGTCTCTACAACAATTGAATGAAAAAGTAATTCTCAGAAGGAAAAAAATGGGTAAAAAAAAGGAATCAGTTGAAGCAATTTATAATACTACTGATTCGCCTGACAATTTAATTGAAAAGTTAAATGATAATACACTTGAAAAAATTAAGAGTTTTGATGTTTTTTTATCACATAGTTCAAGCGATAGAAAAAAAGTTATTCTTTTATATAAGAATTTAAATAGTAAAAAGTTACATGTATATATTGATTGGGTGAACGATAGTGATGCTCTCAAAAGAAATCTTTCAAATAGAAATACTGCAAATGTTATTATTGAAAGGTTGAAGAAATCAAAAATGTTAATTTATTGCCATACGGAAGCTAGTATGAAATCGCAATGGGCATCTTGGGAAATTGGTTATTTCCATGGAATAGGGCGACAAATTTTTGTTTTCAACCCTGATAATTTTGAGTTACCTGATTTCTTAAAAGTCTATCCGAAACTAATTGAAAAAGATTCAGAATATTACATTGAAAATAAAAGCGAGAAAATAACGCTTAATAATTGGATATTTAATAAATAAACAAATGGGATACGATAAAAATAATTTGATAATCTTTTAAAAGAGTATGTTTGCATTATGATAAAAACTTTCAAAAACCACCTAATTGGGATGCAATTTCCGTTATAAAGTGGTACTTATAAATAAATTATGCATCATGATGTAGCAATAGCGAAACAATAAACTGTCTGATATAAATTAGAACGAACTAACAATACACACAATAATAAAATGGAACAACATTTAATCCGCTTTGTTGATACATACACAAAGGCAATAAAAGAAAATAATGCTGCTATTTTTGCAGGTGCAGGGCTTTCCATTCCAGCAGGGTTTGTGAATTGGAAAGATTTATTGAGAGACATTGCAGCCGACCTAAATCTTGATATTGACAAAGAAAATGACCTCATAGCAGTTGCTCAATATCACTTCAACGAAAAGGGAAACAACCGACACAAACTAAATCAACTACTAATTGATGAGTTTACACAAGGAACATCAGTAACACAAAACCATAAAATATTAGCCGCACTTCCAATACAAACTTATTGGACAACCAACTATGATAAGCTAATTGAAAAAGCTATTGAAGAAGAAGGCAAAACACCAGATATAAAAATCACACCAGAAAATTTATCGAATAACATCCACAAAAGAGATGCAGTTGTTTATAAAATGCACGGAGATGTTTCCCTCCCAGATAAAGCCATCTTGACCAAGGATGATTATGAAGGATACAATGAGAACAGACTTCTTTACACTACTGCATTGCAAGGTGACTTAGTTGCAAAAACATTTCTGTTTATAGGTTTCAGTTTTGACGACCCGAACCTTGAATACATTCTTAGCCGAATAAGAATTTTACTTGGACAAAACCAAAGAAACCATTATTGTTTTTTCAAAAAGATAAATCGTAAAGACTTTAAGAAAAAGGCGGATTTTAAATATGCCGAAGTTCAGCACAAACTTAAAATAAATGACCTAAAGCGATATTCAATTAATGCACTTTTAATTGATGACTACGCCGATATTACAGAAGTGCTTTCAGCAATCAAGAAAAAGGTTTTACGTTCAAACATTTTTATTTCAGGCGCCGCTAAGATTTATGACCCAAGAACAGAAAAAGACGCATTGTCGTTTGTTCACAAACTCAGTTATAGAATATCATCCGAAGGATATAAAATTGTTTCAGGTGTCGGTTATGGAATTGGTAGTGCAGTGATTAATGGTGCAACGGAATATGTTTTTTCTACCAAATACAGACACCTTGATAACGCACTTGTATTAAGACCTTTTCCACAGATAGTAACAGGACGAAGAAAAAAAGAAGAAAGAAATTTAGAGTATAGAAACGAAATGATGAGACATGCGGGCATTGCGCTCTTCATTTTTGGAAATAATGACAATGGGAAAGGAGGTTGGGAGCACTCAAAGGGAATGGTTGAAGAATTTAAAGTAGCAGTACAACAAGGTGCTATACCGATACCTGTTGGAGCGACGGGATATGCTTCGGAAAAACTTTGGAATAAAGTAATGGCTTCACCTACAGATTATTATCCGAATAATTCAGACTTACTTGATTCCATAAAACAGATTGGCGATAAATCATTACCTGATGATGAGTTGATAAATCAAATTCTTAAAGCTATAAGCATTTTACAAAATCATTTTTAACTAAAGGAGACTAACAATGGGAACTAAAAGACAAATTTTTTACAGCTTTCATTATGATAACGATGTTTTCCGTGTTCAACAAATCAGAAATATTGGTGCATTGGAAGACAACAAACCTGTCTCAGCTAATGACTGGGAAACTGTAAAAAAAGGTGGCGATAAAGCCATTGAAAAATGGATTGACGACACCATGAAAGGTCGGAGTTGTCTAGTTGTTTTAGTAGGAAGCGATACTTCAAAGCGTAAATGGGTGGATTATGAAATTAGAAAAGCATGGGATGATGGCAAAGGCGTTTTAGGCATTTACATAGACGATTTAGTGGATCCACGCTATTCAAAAACACCTCCTTTCTTTGGCAAAAGTTTAAGAGGAACTAACCCCTTCAATAATATCTCTCTAAAAAGTGGTAAAGTACTATCTAGTATAGTTAAGTGTTATGCTCCTCCTCCCATAGATACATATAAAAATATTGCCGCAAATCTTGAAACTTGGATTGAAGAAGCCATTAAAATGAGACAATAGCTAAGCACCGTGAACAAAATTAGCTTGTAATAGACACGAACATTTAATTCACTACTCAGCCAAGTTCTGCCTGATTTGAGCAATATTATAACAGACGTTGGTGCTATAAAACACCAGAACAAAAATAAATTAGTTACGGAAAAGAAAAACCGACAGACAAAACAAATGTACAAACCAACTCAATGATAAAGACGATAAAGCAAAATAATGTAGTACCAGCAAAAAGAAATAGAAGTAAATCATATATTGCGGCAGTAATTTAATTATTCTTGATAATGAAAATGAACTATCAACAAAGAAATCCAAAATGAGTTTTAATCCAGACATACAATACCGATGCACCATTATCAGAGGTAAATCCATTTCAAGAATGGATGACTATCTACCAATTTACGCTGAAATATTAAATGAAATTTGTCCCATTCCAGCGGATCAATTTGATAATACTTTTGATAAAAAACTTTCACACTACATTAAAGATGATGAGAAGACAATAAGAAATCACCGAACTGAAAATGTAGATAAACTCTTAGGAATGTATTTTGAAAAAGACGAAATTATTTATACTTCAGAGAGGACAAAGAAGTTTTTAGAAGACAATGATCAACCCGCATTTTTTAAAAGTGTTTGTTACAAATTTCAGCAACCTAACGGCTCACAAAAGCTGCAAACAACAAAGGAGAAAATCGAAAACGAAATTTCTCTCAAACCTTATCATTTTGTGTTAGCATTATTAAAGACAGCAGCAATAAGAAAAATTATCCTGAACAAAAATGAGGTTGCTTATTATGTATTAAACGCTCTTCAAGTTTTACAGGGTAAAGTTACTGTTGATGAAGTATTAAAAGCAATTTTAGAAGACAGAGAAAGGGGAATTGAAAAGAAAGTTGATATCTCAAAGAATTATGCATGGGATTATCGGCACATTAATGAGCAATTTGAATTATTAGCATTAACAAACTTAATCCGTAAAGACGGCAAATCAGTTTGGCTCAATACAAGAGAACTTTCCTCAATTGATTTTTTCATAGAGGATTTGAAAAAACCTCTGGCAATTGATTTTTCAAAATTCGATCTTCATGAAAAAAATATTGAAAAGAAAATGAAAATTGATTGGCAACAATATTATGGTAGAAATTCTAAAAATGAGCACGAACAATTTTTTACAAGTGCTAATAGTCTATATAGTCCATCAGAAAACAAATTCCAAATTAGAATATGAATTCAATTAGTGTTACAGAAAAAGTTATAGAGGATATTTTCTCTGCAGATAGATCAATATTGGCGGGTGTTCTTTCTGTCAATCAAGGTGATTTAAGTCCAATAGCGCGACAAAAAAAATTTGATAACCGAAGAATTCTCGATCTGCTTTATCTGCATCAAAATGAACTTTTATTGATTGAATTAAAAGCAGTTCCCTTTTACTTCGATATTATTGAACAAATAAACGATTACCAACAAGAACTTCTTAAACTTCAATTCCAATCAAAATTAATCAAGGCCAAGATTAATAAAATAATTCTTGTTACTGATGCGAGTAAAGAACATTTTATTGCTTGCGAGAAAGAAGAAATAAAATTAATACGATTTGATATTGAAGAAATACTTTTCAAATACTATCAAAACTTTCGTGAGCTTTCTGCATTCTTAAAAATACAGCCTGGAAATTGGGGAGTTACAAGACTTTATTTATTAAAAAACACTTTGGCTTTATTAAAAGAAGGTGTCGCAATTAGTGAGATTTGTAAAATTGAAAACAAATCAATTAAGACAATTACTAATCGTCTTGCAGTTGCAAGTTTGATTGGTCTTCTTGAAAAAAATAAAACAGGGTATTCTTTAACAAAATTGGGCAAAGAAGTTATATCGAAAGAAGATTATACTTCGGAAGAAAGATTTAATGCTGAACAGTTTGATTTGATTTCTGAATTTGTAAAAGACAATCCTTTCTATTCTCAAATCACATTCAGTATAATGTCTGTTGTTGATACTATTTTCATTTTATCAAAAGCAGAATATCCAATTAAGTATGAAATCTTTCAAGATTTTTTTGTTCGGTCATTAGGAAAAGATAAGACATGGACAAAACCAAGAGCCCAACTTACAGGCACATATCATTTCGCAAACTATGCAGAAGAATTAGGTTTTATCCAGAAAGTTGACAATCATCTTTTCCTAACTCCAAAAGGAATACAAGCAATTCTTATTTTTCAGTTAAATCGTTCTATTAAACTTATCAACGCAAGAAAGTAACAAAAAAATTTCTTACTCTATTTTGTGGTTCTGGAACAACTATAGTTGAAGGTGTTTTAGCGGGTTACAATACAATCGGAGTTGATATTGATCCATTGTCGGCAATGATTTCCAAGGTGAAGACAACTAGAATTGACGAATCCGAATTGAAAAAAATTGCACCTTGGTTAGTAAAAGAAATTAAAACATCAAAGAGAGGGACTTTCAAACCCGATTGTGAAACAATTGATCATTGGTTCACAAAAAATGCAATCAAAAAACTTTCAATCATCAGAACTTTTATAAATCAAATTCCCGTGAAGTTTGGCGACAACAAAAAAACAAAAGACATTCAAGACCTTATGTTGATTTGTTTTTCGTCAATCATTCGTAGAGTTTCAAACGCAGACAATGAATCGCAAAAAACTTATGTATCACATACGAAAATCAAAGAACCGGTAGAAGTAAACTCTCTCTTCTTCTCTCAACTTGATTTATTTATTGATAGAGCAATAAAGTTTTCAGCTATTACAAACCCAAAGTCCTCAAATAAAATTATTTGTTCGTCGAGTACATTAACTTTAGAGAAGAAATTGAAAGGGATCAAAATTGATTTAGCTATTACGTCACCGCCATATATCAAAGCAATTGACTACATCTACAATCAAATGGTAGAGTTGTTTTGGATTGGAGACCTTTTTCAAATGCAAACACAGACAAAGCAGAACTCCAAGAAGATTCAATACATCGGTAACAAGCAAATTAAAAAATCAGAGTTCAATAATTATACTCCTTACAATACAATTTTAGACATTGACAAGTTAGACGAAAAACTTCAACAAATTTATGAAATCGACAAGAAGAACGGACACAAACATTCGTATGTAACCTTTAAATTTTTTGCAGAGATGGAAAAACATTTTGCTGAAATGTCAAAATGTTTAGTTAAAAACACTCATTATGTTATGGTTGTTGGCGACAGCAATGTAAGTGGTGTTTTCTTTGAAACAGCCGAATTTCTCATTGACATTGCAGAAAGAAATGGTTTTAGAATTACAAACAAATGGGGTTACAAAATCAAAAATAGATTTATGCGATTTGATAGAAAAGGCAGGGGTGGAATAATTGAAATTGATTGGGTGTTAGATTTTGAAAAGATATAGCCAGCAAACACTTGTAGTCACATGCTGCAAATCGAAAAGGTGGAAGAATTCAGCTAAATGATTTTAAAAAAGCGGTAGATCGCTGAAAACCTACCGCTTTTTTATTAAATCGTTCTAAGTTCTATACTATGCCCAGGACTCTTTCAATCTCCTGAGTGTAGCAACGAAAAACCCGATAACCGCGATTGCAACGCCAATCCAAACCAAACTTATAAACGGCTTTGTGCTTGCGCTAACCGCTAGAACTTCAGCAGGTTTGGTTGTAACAACGGGCATTGAA
>Ga0076266_123_pt1 | contig 9114 bp, 10 predicted proteins | sample RifGroF2_FD_67751 | JGI IMG/M metagenome (GOLD analysis project Ga0076266, IMG submission 67751) | Parcubacteria (Uhrbacteria) bacterium GW2011_GWF2_41_16 | reverse complement strand
CAAATATCCTGGTACATAGATAAGATATAGATTGGGAAAAAGCTGCTAAAAAGCCAAACAAGATGCCTGAATACATATATTTAATTTCCTATAAATTGAAACTAACTTTTATAGCCTTCTTCAACTCTGTTAAAATCCTTTTAGAAACATATTCGTTTCCTTTTTTGTTAGGATGATTGTTATCTTCCCAATAAGGATCAGTTCCATTCGGCTTTATGTCAATCTGCATATTTGGAACATAGAAACAGTTATACTTTAAACAGACCTGCTCTTCCATTTTGCCAATTGCATCGGCGAAACTATATTTCTCAATGCCATACTCAATTTTTTCTTCTTTAACATAATCTCTTTTTTTGCCAAAACAACTGGCAATAACTACTTTTGCTCCAGCCTTCTCTGCTTTGATTACCATGTCTTCTAAGTCTTGCTGTAACTGCTCAATAGGTCTTTTATTCTGCCAAAAATCATTGGCTCCCAGTTCAATAATAACTATATCTGGCTTGAAGGACAAAACATCTTTGTCAAACCTTGCACAACCACCTGCAAGGGTATCTCCGTTAATTCCTTTATTGATTATTTTATGAGAAGGGAGCCATTTCTGGAGCCAATCAGTGTATCTGCCACCATCACCTCCACAGACTGTTAGACTATCACCGATACAGACAATTGTTAGCTGCCTGTGTTGGTTGCAGCCTGAGAGAAAAAGAATTAGGGGAACCAGTAGAAAAGTAACTATTCTACCAATCTGTAACTTTTTATTCTGCATATGAGCAATTTAGATGAAATTGTCAAAGTTGTAAAGAATTTCTTGAGATATTTTATTCATTCTTCCTTGGATATTTTGATTTCAATATCTTTTGGCAATGCAAGACCACATGCAACCTGCATAGTTTTGAAAACTCCTATTGGAACTACACATCCTGAACAACAGCCCTTTAAAGTGATACGAGCAATTTCCAATATTTGGCTATTATTTTCAGGGCTGATTTCCTGATAAGCGTCAATAGCACCAGCTTTTTCAAGGTTCTCTGCATAAGCACGGATTTTTTCACAAGCCGAAGTAATTTTATTCTGACCATCATTACTTTCGGCATTTACCTTGGTAGGAAATCCACATATACCAGCATCTATAGTTGTTTTAGCATTCATATCTATCTACTCCATTTTGAATTTCACTTTTTACCTTCAATCATATCAGCCAAAGTTGCCACTCTCAAAATTCTCTTTAGTTCAGATTCGGCTTTTTTAGTTACCTCTTCCATTCTTACAAGAAACGGCTCTTTTGATTTATCTTCTAAGAAATTTAAGTGATCAGAAGTAATATCTTTTATTGCCATAATAATATCTAATAAACTAATTTTATCAGGTTTTCTGGCCAAAACATAACCGCCAGAGGGTCCACGTTTACTCGATAAAATTCCAGCCTTGGAAAGTTTTGAGCAAAAAAGGAAGTGGGATATTAAATTCCTTTGAAATCGTATGAGCCATTATTTTGTGATTCTCTTTTTGATGTAAAGCTATATAGCCCACTGCTATTAAACTATATTCTATTGTCTTAACCATTTTTAAAATCCTAAATGACTTATTTGACTGAATTGCACATATGCTCATATATTGTAATGCTTTAGACCAAAATATACAAATCTTTAAAAGGATACTGTATTCCCTTAAAATAGGGGATTATGATTTTGATTTTTAAGATAGGTGTGGTATTCTATTAAAAATGAGGCTCGGTTGCGGAGCTGAACAAGAGTATGCAGGACAGGAAGCGTCAGATTAGAGATATTTAATCCATTTTACAGGAGATTGTTTTAATGAAGAAGTTATTGCAAGTATTGATTCCTATTCTTTGTGTACCATTCCTTTGTGGTGTTACATTTGGCTCAAAACCTAAAGAGTTTCACGTTCTTAGCGTCACAGAAATGGGTGACGTTGCAATAGATGCGGGCAGGAATGTCACAAAGCCCAACTCACAGCTTCAAGGCTTTTTTAGGGCAAACGGTAGCACATAGACCACATTTTAAGCAATCGCCATCCAGTACTTTTTCAGTACCCTTGCCTTTAAATTTATATGGCGAAACCTGAATCGGGCAGACTTTGCCGCAAAGTTTGCAATCAACGCAAAGAGCCGAATCTATCTGCACCGGCTTTTTGCCTTTACCGACCCAGTTTGATATTGAACCGATCGGACAAAAGCAACACCAAACACGAGGATGATAAATAATCGCCAAAATCAATGCCAGAGCAGTTGTAATAGTGAGCATAAAAACAAACACCATGCCGATTTTATATGGGTCAGGCCAACACCTAATGATTTGCACTGTGAGAACCGACATAAGAATAGTCAGCATTGTAATTCTTGTCAGCAAAGATTTAAATAACGCAGGAATCTGTTTGCCAGGACTAATGAGGCCTATCGTGGAATCAAAGAAACTGCCTCTGGGACAATACCAGTCACACCATTTTCGTCCACGAAAGAACGCAATTGAAATACCCCCGACCATACAAATCGGAATAAAATAACCCAACAAAGGATAAAACCATCCGCCGACAATAACTATTGGGAAAATAACTGCCGTACTAATCTGTTTTATCAGTCGTCTCTTTTTTGCGGTTTTAAATTCACTCATCTACATTTCCCATATAACCTTTTAATTCTTGCACAGCTATACTGTTGAGCTTAATTCATAGTAGGATATCATCCCTATCTAATTCTAAAAAATGTTTTATTTCTTTATAGGCAGTTCTTGTTTGGCGGCCCACTCGCTCCAGCCTGCATCATACCAGAGTACATTTGTATAACCGAGCAGTCGCACGAGAACGAAAAACGTCTGGCTTGCCTGATGGCCGGTTCGGCAGTGGACAATAACTTTAGTTTCTTTGGTTGGAATGATTTGGGCATAGGCTGTTTGCAACTGTTCAACAGACTTGAACTGCTGGATATCGTTTGTCTTGACAATATCTTCTGAGAATGGCCGATTTATCGCTCCGGGAACATGGCCTGCTCTGGCTTCATCTGATTTCGTCCCGTTATAATAATCTGCCGGGCGGACATCAATAATGACCGCCTTTTTGTTTTGTACATATTTAAGCACGGTTTGGCTGTCTGCGGTAAATTCATCTGTATAATTTGCTGCCTGATATTTTGATGCGATTACTGTGGGCAAATCCGTGGTTAAAAGTTTGTTTGATGCCTTCCAAATCGCAAACCCGCCATTGAGAATTGCATAGTTTTTATGCCCAAGCCGTTCAAGAGCCATGCCGGCCAAAGTTGCATCGTGAACTCTATCTCCGTAAATAAAAATTACTGCATCATCAGATGCAATTCCCATCAACGACATGTGGCGTGCAAGCATATCGGCAGGCTGGAGCATGGAACCAATACCATTGATATCTGTGCGTAAATTTTCTACCGATAATGCCAGTGACCCGGGGATATGGCCGGTGTTATATTCCGGCTGACTTCGCAAATCGATAATTTTAATAGATGGTTTCCCAAGATTTTTTTCAAGCCAATTTGCATCAACAAGTGGCTCTTGGGAAGTTGAAGCCTGTGGAGTTGCTGATTTGGGCATTGTTTCAGAAGCAAGAAAATAGCTTCGCCAGTTATCGACTTTTAAATCCATATCTTCCGAAAGCGGTTCATTACGCAGAGAAATCGGCTTCAGGCAGCGGTCAATAAACCCATTCAGACCATCGGTAAGAAGATAAACATTTGTAAAGCCGCTCCGGTAAAGAGAATCTCTCGCTTGGGCAGGGTGTGTCATTCCATTTGAGTAGAGGATTATCATAGATTTATTTTTGAATGAATCCAATTCCTGATGGAGAGCCTCCAACGGGATATTCATTGCGTTGCGAATATGGAATTTATTATATTCATCAGCAGGACGAACATCGACAACAATAATATCCTGTCCCTGTATAATCCTTTGTGCCAGTTCTTCCGGCTCAATATGGTCTTGTGCTTTGTCAATCGACTCAAGAAGCTGTGCTTCCGATGAAGAGGTATCGCTAAGTTGTGCGGCGGCTGTTTTTGAGCTTGTAAAGTTTAGACCTAAAGATAAAGCCAGTAATAGTACTGACATTATTTTCAGAACGACAGAATTGTTTGAAACAATGGGAAGCTGTCTCTTTTTTTCAAGCCATTCACAGAGCCAGAACATAATTATTGCGATTAATGTTAGAAGCAGGACGAAACCATTTCGGCTCATTTTCAGGCTGTCATAAACTAAAACAACTCCGCTTTGGCCTGCCTGATACAATGGTTTGATAAAAGCGAATAACTCATTAAAAATTACCGAACCTATTACTGTACCAAGAAGGAATATGATAGCATCAATTTTGCCGCAGGCCACTCCAGCCGCTGCCGTTCCAGGACACCATCCGCCCATAGCAAATCCAATGCCGAAGATTAAGCCGCCAACGATATGTGCACCATAGACAGTAGGCATCAGATAAATATTATCAAGCGAAATAAAACCGAATGAAATCAAACAGGAAAGGCCGATTGCCGCAGTTATTACAGCGGTGAACATTACTTTGATTACTGCCATATCTTTAAAATAGAAAACGCCTGACAATTTTCTGCTGGAACTGAATCCTGCCCGTTCAAGAAAGAAGCCGAAAGCTATTCCTATCAGTATTGCAGCAAACAAAGCTGTGCCAGTATCCAGTGTGTTCAAATAGTACATAGTCTTAATCATTCCACTGCCCCCTGAACAGCCAGGCTGTTAAATATCCGCCAACAAATATGCAAATGAGAAAAACGAAACTTCCAGTCAGCAGCAGTGCACTTCCAGTAAGGGCTTGTCCGCTTGTGCATCCGTTCGCAAGTCTGCTGGAGAATCCAACGAGAATGCCGCCAATCAACGCAAAAGTGATCCTGATTTTTGCAGAGCTTTTGCCGCCTCGTTCAATCTGCCAATGCACTCTGTCTGCCATGATAGCTGAACAGATTGCACCGATGAATATACCGCCGAACATAAACACCAGATAGTAGTTGAGTGGCTTATCTCCGTAACCTCCAAAATACTCACAGGAAAGCGTATGTGTTTTGGCGATGCATAACTCGGCAAAAGCAGCTATACGTGCAATTCCTGATGATGCCCCAAGTCCTGCTCCCATAATTAGAAAAGATGCCAAAAGCGTCATTCCCAAGCCGATGCCAGCAAGATAGGGATTCATATATTTTAGAATTTTGTTTTCCATATCAGCAACCTGCACTTTTCTTTTTTGGAGTTTGTGGTTTTTGTTCAGTCGGACTTGAAGGCATCGGCTTGGATGGTGCGGTTTGCTGTGGTGTTTTAGGTGTGCTGCCTAAATCCATACCATTGTCCTGCCAGTATTTTTCCAATCCTCCATAGAGGGCTTTTACTGGCCTTTGTGTTTTTTGAGAAAGTATTCCTGCTGCTGCCATCGCAAGAGAACCGTCACGGTCAACAATAATCAGCGGTCCTGCACCAGTAAGATAGGCTTGGTTACCTATCAGTTCAGCGATTTCAACATTTGTCGAACCAGGCAAGCTGTAATCCTTAAAATGTTCTGCCGGTCGTATATCGACCAAATCAAATGTTCCTGGCGTATCCATTATCATTCGTTTGAGTTCGTCTGCGGAGATTCTTTCAGGCAGTGGTATAACTTTTTTTGCAGCAGATGTTGAAATATTTTTTGTTTCTGCACCGTAAACCGGAAGTCCAGCCTGCACCCACGCTTCGCTTCCGCCTGCCATGCTTGTTACATTAGCGAAGCCTTTTCGTTCGAGAACTCCGATAGCCATACTTGAGCGATATGCCGAATTGCAGACCGTTACCACCGGCTGAGTTTTGTCGAGCTTGGCAGACAAATCAGAAAGATGATTCAGAGGCAGATTTAATACTGTGCCGATTCGCAGTCCCATCCACTCATTCGGCAGGCGAACATCGACAACCACCGGACTGTTTTCAGATGCCATCTGTTTATATAATTGCTGAGGTGCGATGGGATTATTTTTCAACTGTGGCAGGTTGGCCTGCTGCCAGACATTGTAGGAAATAGTTTTGGCGGTGTATCCGACACGATGCAGACGATGCACGGCTTCTTTAAAATCGTTTCCATCGCCGCAGAGAATTAAATTAGAACCCCATGGAACCATAATTCCGGTCCATGCTTCAAATCTGCCTCGTACGCCGATGTTTATGGAACCTGGTATATGTCCAGAGGCAAAATCCTTAGCATCGCGTATATCAGCAACATAGAACTTTGCGGAATCAGTAAGGGCTTCTGATGCGTTGACCGATTCTATTGGTTTTTGCCAATCGACAAGTTCCGGGCCATTGCGGTTCATAGCGGCGTTATAGCCAAAATACTGAGGCGGCTCCTGCAAGTCAGATAATACCGTGGTAATAAATTCTGCACGGATTGTATGCAGAAGATATGGGTTTGATGTTCGTTCTTCACCTATGGTGGAACTTGGGCTGTCTTTCAGGTTAGCTCCGCACAGCGAGCCAGCGCCATGAGCTGGGAAAACTTTGACAGAATCAGGCAGTTTTGAAATTTTGTCTTTCCATGTGTCAAACAGCATTCCTGCAAGAGCAGAAGAAGTTGTTCCTGTAACCAAATCCGGCCTGCCTACTCCTCCGACAAAAAGATAATCGCCAGTAAGAATTAGTTCCGGTTGAGTTTTTCCGGGGCTGAAAACAATTGCACTTGTGCCATCTACAACGTGGCCAGGTGTATCAAGAAATTGTACCTTTGCCTGACCGACCTGAATAGTCGTGCCATCAGCGATAGGTTCTATTTTATATTTGGCATTACTTTTTGCACTCTGGTAAATAGGACAATTAAAAGCCTTTACCATTTCCATATGGCCTGCTACAAAATCAGCATGACTATGTGTTAAAAATACTCCTGCCACAGAGAGCGACTGTTCTTTTATCAGGTTGATATAAAAATCTATATCACGACCTGGGTCAACGACTAGCACCTTGTTGTCGCTAACCAAAAAATAAGAATAGTGTGATAAAACCGGCAGATTGATTTGAATTAGCTTAAAACCATCAAATTCATAAGTATCAACAATCTGATACGATGCTGCATTATCTCCGTGCGTAGCTGACTCGGCATCTTTTATTGCCGCCTGAAGAGTAAGTGAACATGACGATAGCAATATTATCACAATTGACATCTGTCTAATTATGTATGCTTTCATTTTACATCCCTTGGTTTGAACCGAAGCTTCATTTTGCAGATTTTTTGAAGTCTGCTTAATCTTTACATCCCTCTCTGTTTGTGTGATTATCACTGGATATACAGTTTAGTTTATTTATTTGCTGACGACATAAGCATTCATAAATCAAGTATGCCTGATAATAGCTCCTGTTGCGATAAGTGATATATTCTTTGACATATTTTTACTCCCAATAGAAATGCGTCTTTTGCACATCATATTACATGTTTTCTGTTCCATTACAAGATATTACTGTTAGTAGTAGTCCTTAAATGGGGCAATAAAGAGAGACCTAATTTTTTCACCCACTGTGAAAAGAATGTGAAAATGAACTTCGAGATACGGCTTTATACGGCATTTTCCAGCTTTTCCTAACAAAGAAAACCCATCTGGTGCTATTAAAAACTGTATTCCTGACATAGAAGACCCTGTTCAGGTGCCTGTGGGCTTACGCTCGTGAAGGTTCGACTCCTTTCATCCGCATTAACTTTATCTACAAAGACTTACATCACTTTTTTTTGGTGTTCGCTTAATATAATGTACATCCATGCCTCATTACATAGCCCCAAAATTGCTGCCAGCGGCCTGCGGTCAACTTCATCGCTCGCAACGCCAAAACACAACTGGCGCCATCATCCTTCCATCGTGAGCCGGAAATACACATACGCTGTTTGACTACCGTCTTACATGCCGCCTCGGTAACACCGCTGCCAATGGGAAGATTATTGATAGTATGATATGCATACGACATCTTATTCTTATAATTTTTATAATATGTGATAACCTGTCTAATTTCTTCATCCCGCTCGATAAAATTCCTGCTGCCCAAACTCGCTCTTTGTTTTTCAAGCTCTTTGATCAATCTGCCGGCAGTTCCCTGTTTATGTTTAAGGTTATGACTGAAAGTATCTTCCCAAAGTTTTTTATTGATTTCATCACGGCCAAAAATGGCCTGGGCTGCTTTGCCAATATATTCTCGTGCATGATAAAAATCCACAAGCAGCCGTTTGGTGTATTGCTCAAGAAATGTCCAATTGTCCTTTGCACCATCCGCCAACCCTATATAAAGTACATCAGGAAACTTTTTCTTAATTCGCTCAATCTCACGGGAAAACTTTTGTTTAAACTTCTCTTTGCCATATTCAGGACTCGCAGCACAATAAACAGTATGCAGTCTTTCACCCTGTCTATCGTAAAATGCTATCGAACCGCAGACGGCCTCACGCCAGCCTTCTTCCTGCATCAGCATACAGGTGCCGTCTAAGCCAAGAGTAATCGAATGAACCGGCTGCTCAAACTCAGGCAGTTCGTATTCCCACTCGGATTCACGAATTTGAGCAATAGCGCCAACAACGTCGCTGAGTTTCTTGGCGTAATTGCGAGAGATATCTCTGCCATTACATTCGAGCAAATCTTCACGAATCGAATCAGCGCCAAAACGAGCGTATTTACCCGATACTATCTGGGCATAGCGTGGTGTTGAGTTGAGTACCATCCGAGCATCATTTTCCAAAGGCACATACACACGGCCGCCGCCTGAATGTTGATACACATTGCGTTCTACCTCAACCGGCCCATACGGCGTTTCATATGTTTGCGGAGAGCGCATTCGGGCGGTATGCTTAACACCATTGACGCGAATGGTTTCGCCATTGGTATCGAATTGCTTAAGCATCGGCTGCATCACTATCTGGCCAGCCTCATTAAGAGATTTTTGCAACGCCTGTTCATCGTCTAACATATGCCCCGTAAGCTTAACGGTAAATTGCACTGTAACTTCATTGCCTTTGTAAGCCATCAATTCTGCCGACATCGATATGACCTCCATAAAGATATATTGTTCGCCATATCTATTGTCGGCAAAGTCAATAGCTTTACTGCAATTATTACATTATTCAAAGCGAACACCC
>Ga0076266_116_pt1 | contig 15009 bp, 16 predicted proteins | sample RifGroF2_FD_67751 | JGI IMG/M metagenome (GOLD analysis project Ga0076266, IMG submission 67751) | Parcubacteria (Uhrbacteria) bacterium GW2011_GWF2_41_16 | reverse complement strand
ATACAAAAATCGAACAGCTTCCTATTGGTTTGATGGAGGTAAAAGGAGGTTTGAATATTTCCCAAAATTACTCTTTAAAACTCAATGGGTATCCAAAGAGGGTCGGAGGATATTTTGAGTGTAATTATAGTAATCTCTCATCTCTTCAAAGAATGCCGGAGAAGGTTGGGGGAGGTATAAGTTTGGAATATAACAAGATCAGTTCTCTTGATGGATTGCCGGATAAAGTGACGGGTGATCTTTCTTTGTTTAATAATCAATTAGAAAATCTTGATGGAATTTCAAGAGAAATTTTCGGAGGTTTAATTCTTATAGACAATAACCAACTTACCTCACTCGAAGCTTTAGGAGGAATAAAAATAGGGGATGATTTACCGCAACAGAAATTCCTGCAGGAATAGAAATAGGGGGAGATATTTATATACATAAATATCAAACAGACCTTATCGCTGATGCAAAGAGAAAAGGGTATCGAGGAAGAATTGATTTATGATCCTCTATATTATTGGTACACCTATTGGAAATTTGGCTGATATATCTCAGCGCACACTTGATGTGTTAAATTCTGTTGATGCAGTTGCGTGTGAAGATACCCGGGTGACTGGAAGCTTGCTTGCAAAGTTTCATATTTCTAAACCGCTTCTCATGGCTCATCAACATGCAGGAGTTGGAAAGATGAACGCTGTCTTAGATCTTCTAGGACAAGGAAAAGATGTAGCCCTTGTAACAGATGCAGGAACTCCAACGATTTCTGATCCAGGTGGCCTTTTGGTTCAAGAAGCTGTTCGGCGGTTTGGATCTGAATTAAAAGTTATTCCGATTCCTGGACCAAGCGCTCTTATTGCTGCATTGTCGATTTCAGGGTTTCCTGCAGATTCGTTTTTATTTTTAGGCTTTCCTCCTCATAAAAAAGGAAGACAATCTTTTTTTGATCGAGTAAAAGATGTGGAAGAAACCGTTGTTTTTTATGAATCCACACATCGGATTCTCAAAACACTGGTAGAATTACAAAAACGAATAGAAAAGCGACCAATAGTTGTTTGTCGAGAACTCACAAAACTTCATGAAACAACCTATCGTGGAACCGTTCAGGAAGTGACGCAGATGCTTGAAAATGATACAATAAAAGGAGAATTTGTCATTGTTCTCGCTCCAAATGGGTGGAAAAGATAAGAAAATATATGATACGGATGGATGAAAAAACACAATATCAAACAACAAATATTTTGAATGCACGAATGAATTTTTATCATTTTTTTCATGGACCAAGAGTGTTTGAAAAAGTTCGCGAGTATCTTTGCGGATTTGAGGGAATGGAAGTTTTTGATATCGGATGTGGAAATGGAAAAATGGTGTTTGAGGCATTGAAAGAATTTTCTTCTGTTCGATATTTTGGAATCGATCGTTCGCAAGCCATGATTGAAGAAACAAAACAACGTTGTCCATATTCAGACTCAGAATTCATGGCAACAGATATATATTCTTTTGCAACCGAACGAATGTTTGATCGAATCTTTCTTTGTCATGTTCTTCATCTTTTAGACAAAAAAGAAGCTATTCTCACATTTGTAAAAAAACATTTGAAGAAACAAGGAAGATGCGTCATTACATTACATAGTAAAGATGATGCTCCAAAAAAGCGTGATTGGATTCAATGGTTTAAAAATCAATATCAAAAAACGTATCAGAATAATCATGGAAATGTGACAATTGAAACATGGCCATCTTTGTTTGGAACAAAATTTGAGCCTGTCGTAGCTGAGTGTGTGAGAGGAAATATTCAACTTTCTGAAGCATCTCCGTATCTTGCATATCTTGAAACTGAACGTCATCGTTTTCATCCAGATCCAACAGAGGAAGAATGGAACGCTTTTCTTTTGTATGTACAAAATGAAATAGAATCATCCATTAAAGAACAAGGTTTTTTTGATGAAGAACAACGATATGGAGTTCTTGTTTTAGAAAATGCATCTTGAATCTTTTTTGCAGATCTTACTTTATTGCTATGCCAAAAACTTTTTACGTGACAACTCCGATTTATTACGTGAATGGCAAACCATCCATTGGTCATGCTTATACAGCCATTGCTGCAGATATTCTTGCACGTTATCATCGCATGCTTGGCGAAGATGTTTTGTTTCAAACAGGAACCGATGAAAACAGTCAAAAAAATATCGAAGCTGCTCGAGCTGCAGGGAAAGAAGATGATGTTCAAGGGTATCTCAATGAAATGGCTGCGCTTTGGCAGCGGACATTTGATTCACTGGGGCTCACGCATACACGTTTTATTCGCACAACAGAAGCTGATCATTTGGCAGCAGTTAAAGCATTTTGGAAAGCCGTGGAAGCAAAAGGAGATATTTATCAAGGAACCTATGAAGGGTTGTATTGTCAGGGATGCGAAGCATTTGTGACAGAAGCGGATCTTGTAAACAGAGAATGTCCGTTGCATAAAAAACCTCCTCTTCAATTGAAAGAAAAGAATTATTTTTTTCGTTTGACACGTTATCAAGATGCACTTCTTGAACATATCGGGAAACATCCAAAATTCATTCAACCAGAATCAAGACGTAATGAGGTATTGAGTTACATTCGCAATTTTTTTTCTGATGTTTCCATTTCGCGTGAAACCATGAAGTGGGGTATTCAAGTCCCAACAGATCCGTCGCAACGTATTTATGTTTGGTTTGATGCGCTCATTAATTATATTTCAGGGGTTGGGTATGGAACAGATGAAAAGCAATTTAATACATGGTGGCCTGCACAAGTGCATCTGGTTGGAAAAGATATTATCAAATTTCATTGTGCGCTTTGGCCTGCCATGCTTATGTCCGCAGGATTACCATTGCCGGAAACAGTATTTGCAAATGGATTTTGGACTGTTGATGGGCAAAAAATGAGTAAGTCCCTAGGCAATGTTGTTGATCCGGTTGAAATGGCTGAACAGTATGGAAATGATCCGTTACGATATTTTTTGATGCGAGAAATTCCATTTGGAAGCGATGGAGATTTTTCCGAAGCGCGTTTGGCTGGACGTTATGATGGAGATTTGGCAAATGAATTTGGAAACCTCGTGCATCGTGTGCTTTCCATGACGGAAAAATACACAGACAGCACGGTTCCAGAGCGAGCGGACGGTTTTTTGACCGGGGTATGGCCCGCGTACCATTTGGCTATGCAAGAATGTCGACTTCATGACGCATTGGAAATTGCTTGGAATGTTGTGCGTCAAACTAACCAATTTGTGGATCAGCAACAACCATGGACGCTTGCAAAAATGGAAGAGAAAAAAATGTTGCACGAAACGTTATATATTCTTTTGGAAACGCTTCGTCATTTGGCGTGGATGCTTTTCCCATTTCTCCCTTCAGCAAGTGAACGGTTGTTTGAACAATTAGGTCTTGCGGTTCCAAAAGAATTTTCGCAATCATTTGAATCAGCTTGGGTGTGGGGAGAAATGCAGCCTGGTTCAAAAATAAAAAAAGGTGAACCGCTTTTTCCGCGTCGTGAACCATCTATTTAATTTATACAAAATGATATGCCCATCATTGATCTTTCTCTCGCTGTTTTAGTTGGTGCGTTTGTGTTTTTTGGATTGTTTTTTGGTCTTGTTCACACACTCGGAAGTACAGTCGGATCCATTGTTGGAATTGTGATTGCAAGTCGATTGGTGGGGACTGCTGTTACGATGTTTGGGTTTCTTTTTGGCGGAAATGAGGGAATAGCAAGAATCGTTCTTTTTATTCTCATCTTTCTTTTTGTTTCCCGTGCCATCGGGTTTGTGTTTTGGGTTGGAGAAAAATTATTCGGATTTATCAAGTGGATTCCATTTGCAAAAACTATCAATCGTCTTGCGGGAGCTGTACTTGGATTTGTGGAAGGAGTGATTGTCGTTGGAATGTCTGTCTATTTTGTGATGGCGACATTACCAACAAGCGGGCTTGCCATGTGGTTACAGAGTTCAAATGGGGCAAAATATTTGCTTCAAGCCGTGAAAGCATTACAAGCGTTGTTGCCGCCAGAATTACAGCATTTAGTTCCATTACTCTAACGTATGCATTTTTTCGATACTCATTGTCATGTTCATTTTAACGCGTACAAAAATGATGTAGACGAAGTCATTCGCGCTTCGCTTGGAGAAAATGTTTTCATGATTACGGTTGGAACGCAGAGTACAACGAGTAAAAATGCCGTGACAGTTGCAGAACAGTACGAAGGAATTTGGGCATCGATTGGTCTTCATCCAAACCATACAACCGAGCAAGAATTTTTTGATGAAGAAGAACTTACACCTGAGACTTCTCATTTAGGAAAGATTAAAACACGCAGCGAACGGTTTGATTTAGATTATTATCGGGCACTTGCTCAGCATCCAAAAGTGATTGCGATTGGGGAATGCGGTTTGGATTTTTATCATATTCCCGAAGATCAAGATCGTGCGAAAATTATAAAAACACAGGAAGAAACAACACGTCTTCAATTTGATTTAGCAGATGAATTACATCTCCCACTTATCATTCATACACGTGATGCATTTGTAGAACAGAAAGAACTCATTCAAGAATATGTGAAAGCTGGACGTTTGGAACGTCGTGGAGTGATTCATTGTTTTACGGGAACATTAGAACAGGCTCAAATGTTTATCGAGCTTGGTTTTTTGATTTCATTTACAGGTATTGTGACCTTTCCTCCGCGAAAAGGAGAAGGAGAAATTTCTCCCCTTCAAAAAGTTGCACGTGATCTTCCACTTGAAAAAATCATGATTGAGACAGATGCTCCATACCTTGCTCCTGTTCCTTTGCGTGGCAAGCGAAATGAGCCGCGCTATGTGAGACATGTGGCAGAAAAGATTGCGGTATTAAAAGGAATTTCTGTGGAAGAAGTAGCAGAAAAGACGTTTGAAAATACATGTCGATTATTTAGATTGGATGTTTGACAATAAGAATAAATACTGAATCATTTTTTACATTTTATGGAATCAAGAGACAATTTATTTCAACAGTCAATTTCTGAAAAAGAAAGACAAAACATTCCCAAAAATTTACTTATCCATTTTGATACGTTGCATTTTTTATTGGCTTCTTTCGAGAAAAAAGATAGAGAAAAAATATCTTTACAGGAGGTTTTAAAACAAGCAGAAAATTTGAATACAGAAATGGAAGAAGTGCATGATCGAAAAGGGATCCATGGTGGAAGTATGGATGGAACAAGTCATGCAAAATTTCGTTCAAAAGATGGAACGATTTGGATGGCAAAAGATTATCCAAAAGAGAGATTACATAGAGCTTTTGTAGATGAATTTGTGGCCAGTCTTTCACATAAATTGGGTTTGTCTACAACGATGGATGTTAAAATAGGGACACACAACAATGTATTTAAAGTGTTTGTTCGATGGGAAGAAACGAATGGTTCCCTTTGGGATGATTTACGTGAAATAGGAGAAAATAGAGAAGATTTTGTCCGTGCATTAACCGCGGATGAATTGAAACAAATAGCGACCGAACAGGTGTTGGATTGGTTGGTTTCCAATCATGATCCGCATGCAGGGCATTTTTTGAGAAAAAAAGAAGGCGGATTTTTGTGTATTGATAAAGCGCAGGCATTCAAATATCTTGGGGATGTCGATGAACATCTTTCTGTAGACTATAATCCCAATGGATCCATAAACGGTGAAGATAATGTTTTTTACATGCCAGTGTATCATTTCGTCCTTCCTGAAATCGCCAAAGGAAATGGAAAAATTTCTCTCAAAGAAATTCGACAATGTATAAAGAGTGTCGTCGAAAGAGTTGAGGGAATCAGTGATGAAGAATATCAGAATGCCTTGTTGCCGTATGCACAATTTCGTTTTTCCGTTATTCAAAGTCATGAGGATCAGAAACGCGGATTAAATTTGGAACGATTTATGTCATTGGCTTTGCAACGCAAAAAAGATCTGAGAAAATCATTTGAAAGATTTTATCATGATTTGGAAGTGATGTATTCTGTTTCATAAATCAAAATGGATTATCTTGTTAAACCTCATATGTTTATTGGAATGGAGACCGGTAACGAGTTTACACATCTTCAAAGAGAGAAAAAAAATTCATTGGAAACTCCTGAAGAATGGAGGAGAAAAGAAGGAAAAACCGCTTCTGATTTTCTGATTTCGTTATATGAGACATATTTTTTTGCATTTGGTTCATACAAGGAAGAATGGAAAGAAATGAAAAAAGCATGTCATAAGATCGAATCTGTTTCTCCAACAAAAGCAGCGGAATTTTTTGATATTCAATATACTTCTGACTTTGGAAAAATAGCGGAAGGCCTCAAATGTATTTCGGAATCTTCTATTCTTCAAAAATTTTATGACAATATTTTAGATCAATTTTCTGGACATGTTTTGCGTCTTTTTGTCTTGAATATCCTTAAAAGAAAAGATGACGCGGAATCTTTTTTTAATGAAAAATATGTTTATTGGTCCGAGAGTCATAACGACAATTATCGGGGTTGGCTTAATGACATACTCCAGGAATTTTTCGTGGGTCCGAGAACGGTAAGTGATCTGGTTGTTTGGACGCTTGCGGAATCTTCTTTTGAAGAGATAGAACATTCCGTATCTTTTTTGGATACAGAAGAAACGGATCATGCGCTTCAAATTTCATCCGATGCCGCTTTTTTTATTCCGAATTGGACACTGATGCAAGAATCTCTTTCAAAATTTTTTACACCCTCACAGGAAAGAGAAATACGTGCTGTCCAGATGGAGGTTCCGATGCCGGATCGTGATCCTTGGTGGTATGAAATGAGATCCAGACCCGTATTAAGTGATGATGAAGAAGATAATGATGACGATAAAGATTTTTCTCTTTTGAATAACGTTAAAAGATATGAAAAAGAAGAGACACCGATGAAGTTGACAGATTTGGCACGACTTTTTTCCGCATTAAAAGAAGAAAACAGTGAAGCGATCGGAACGGCTCTTGAACATACTCTGGCACGTGGACCTATTCCAGCGGAGAAAAAGAAGTTTATTATTGACGGTTTGCAGATGGTAGCGGCAATTTATGGATGGAAGGGGGGGCAGATTGACCCATCTCTTGTTTCATTCCAAAAAAAATTGAAGCAACTGCAAGAAGATATTCCAATACCCGTTTCAGCAGATTCAATAGAAGTGACTCATCAACAATTTAAGAAAAAACGTACCATCGAAGCATATCCTCAAACTCTTCATAGACGCATGTTGGAAATTGTCGTGTCATTATTTGTAGATGAGGCTAGACAAAATCGAAATAATAAAGAGTCTGTGATTCAAGCGTTGTTTGTCATTGAACAACGCGCCAGATCTCTTTATGCGGAAGTGGTCGAAAAGGGGGTTCCTGCGTTTCGGGAATATATTCATTGGTTGAATGAACAGAGTAGACAGGTTGTGGAGGATGGAGAACCGCATCCCGGGGAATTTTATGTGGGTCGTGACACATTAACGACACTTTATCCGGCTGCAAATGCTTTTCGGTGGGGTAAAATGACAGGTGCAGAGAGACATAGATTAACTGTTTTTGTCAACGTATCTCGTCCTCTGATTCAAAATATGCGTTCTACGCACGAGATGCGTATGATCATGAAGGATTGGTTGGAAAAAGAAGGAGTCACTCGTTCCATGTTTGGGATTGATGGAGGATATACCGGATCAAGTCCGTACGAAGTTTTTAAGGCATTAGATTCAAGTTTTACCCAAGATAAAGGAGATAGACAAATTCGACTCCTCAATACCTCAAATGAAAATCGTAGAACGATTTCAGAAGATTATTTTGATATTGTTGAATGGATGGAAATGCTTCCAAAATTTACAGATCGGGCACAGCGTGTTCTTGCGACGGAGTTTGGGAAATATTATGTCAAAGCAACAAGACGTTCTTCCGTTGAACGAATATTAGCATGGACCGTTCAACATGCCGTTTGGAGAGAAATGATCAATGACAATTCAGATTTTGACAACTAACCTTCTTTTTTGCTACAACATTTTGTCCGTTAAAAGGACTAGATTTCGTTCATTGACAAAAAAGGAGGTGATCCATGCGTCAAATTCTACAACGATTGTTAAGAACGCTTTTTTTCGGATGTCTTTTTCCGCTTCCATTGATCGGAGTAGTCCTTCAATTGTGTGCGGAAGGTCGTTTCGTCATTGCCGCGTGTTTCTTGTTTTCTTTGGTCGGATATGGAATCTTGTACAGGACGAAAGTTTTGTACGATTTCTTGTTCGATAAAACATCGAATCGGGAGATCTGTGATTTGTTGTTCAAGTCCACGGAAAGTGGTAAAAATCCTGAAATAATCCCTATTGAGGTGGAACGTCCGGTCGTTTTTCAACCGTTCATGAAACGCGTTGTGGATCCGCGTCTGTGGGTCGAGCAACCATTTGATCTTTTATCCATCCGGGTGGTAAATCCTGGAGAGATCGTTTCATCGGTTCGAGACGGATGTCCTTTGGAGAGCGAAATTTTTTCTTTGCCGGAAAGACGACTCCGGGAAATTCGCTCACGCGGACGACCTTCGATCGTTCTTGTTCCCGAGGGTTCACAGGAACTTGGAATTGTCCGAACCAACACGGGGCAGGAATTGAAAATCTGGATGTTTCGACTTGAACAACCGATCACTGCGAACGCAAAAGAAAGGGAAAAATCATGCACTGGTTTCTTATCGTGATCTGGTTTATCCAGATTTTGAAAGAGTCTTTTTATTGGTGGACGCGTATGAGTGTAAAAGGACGTTGTTTCATGATCGTCTCCCGGGCGGCTCTTGCGTGTACACTCGTCTTTGTTCATCCTCTTTTTCTCATGATTGCGTGCTTGCGCTATTTTGGAGAACTGACCTTTCGGGACATGATTTTTTCTTCGGAAGTTCTTCAAAAGGACGACGAAGTTATTGAGACTTTTTTGGTCAAGAACCAGGTGATGAATACACAGGCCACACGGGCGTTTTTTCTCAGACAGACGTTTTTTGTCCGCTGTTTCCTGTCCTCGATTTTTTTCGGGCTCGTCTTCCTTTTTTCCGAGATTTCCTAATCAAATACCGGACGTTTTTTGTCCGGTATTTTTATATTTTTCTTCACGTTATTTTTCAGAAGTTTCATACGTAGCGCAATTCAGGATACAAGGGAAACTGTCCGGTCAATTCCTTTACCTTCCTGCGAATGTCATCAAGTTTTTCTCGATGACTCCAATGTATAATTGCTTCATTGATCCATTCGGCAATGAGAATCATCTCTTTTTCCTTCATGCCACGAGTAGTGAGTGGTGGGGTTCCGAGACGAATTCCGGACGGATCATACGGCTTGCGCGGGTCATTCGGAATCGTATTTTTGTTGACCGTAATTCCGGCACGATCAAGAGCTTTTTCCGCATCTGCTCCGCCAATGTTTTTGTTTGTGAGATCAATAAGGAGAAGATGATTATCCGTTCCTCCGGTCACGAGATGAAATTGCCGATTGGATAATTCCGTTGCAAGTGTTTTTGCATTTTGAACCACTTGTACTGCGTATTCTTTAAATGCTGGTTGAGATGCTTCGTGAAGAGCGACGGCGATTGCAGCTGTCTGATGATTGTGTGGACCTCCTTGAAGACCAGGGAACACGGCACGATCAATCATGGTTGGAAGATATTGGCGAGATCGTTCTGGAGGGGCTTTCATTGGTTCAGACAGTTCGCCATTACATAAAATCATGGCTCCGCGCGGACCTCGAAGCGTTTTATGTGTGGTGGTCGTTATCACATCCGCGTATCCAACCGGGGAAGGATGAACGCCACCCACAATGAGCCCCGCAATATGCGAGATGTCCGCCACGAGATATGCGTCCACGGAACGGGCGACTTCGTTCAATCGCGCCCAGTCAAAAATGCGTGGATAGGCTGTTGCACCCACAAACAAAAGTTTAGGACGTTCTTCAAGAACCTGTTTTGCTAATGTGTCATAATTCAACCAACCATCAGGATCTGTCACATATTGTACAGACTCATAGTACGTCCCGGAAAAATTTACTTTCCATCCATGGGTAAGATGTCCACCATAGGTGAGGTTTAGTCCCATAAGTTTTTCACCTGGTTTGAGAAGAGCAAAACACACCGCTTGATTGGCCGGGGAACCGGAATACGGTTGAACATTCGCATGAGAAACTCCGAAAAGTGTTTTGGCTCGTGTTTGTGCTAATGTTTCAATCACATCTATGCATGTATTTCCTCCGTAATATCGTTTGCCTGGGAATCCCTCGGAATACTTATTTGTTCCAACGCTTCCCAAGGCCTCAAGAACCGCAGGAGAAACGAAATTTTCCGATGGAATCATTTCTAATCCTTCGCGTTCGCGGTGAAGTTCGTTTTCCAATGCTTGGGCAAGTTCCGGATCTGTTGTTTGAATGGTCATATTAATATTGACAAAATAGATAAAATGAAAGTATTCTTTTTTTTCGTTCATTTAAATTCTGAATAGTCTGTCTATTGGGAAAGAATAACATAGAGTGGGAAAGAACAGAAAAAATAGAAGGAGGCCGGAATGGCACGAATTCTTTTTATAGACGACCGGATGGATGAAATTCATTGTCAGTGGCAGTTATCCGGTTGCGAAAATGACCACGAATTGCTACCTTTGCAGCCGTTCGAATCTATTGAACAGGCTCGCTGGATGGTGGAGGAATTTCGACCGGACGTGATTCTAGTCGGTTATGGACTGAATAAATCGGATATTACGGGTGCTGACGTAATTCGATCTCTTCGAAAAGAAGGGTACAAAGGTCGTATGATTGCAAACAGCGGGGGTGGGAGAAAACTGTTTGACCGGTCCGGTATTGTGGTAGACGGAAGTGCAGACAGAACTCCCAATGGTCTCAAGACAACCGTGGATAACCTGGAAGGAAGATAATGATGGGAAGAGAAGAACGAAAGGAAGAGTTGGAGATGTTGATTCAAAGGAGTCTTTTTGATGAAGCGACCAGAATGGCGCGTCATCCGCTCGATTACGAGGAGGGCGAGGCATTCGTTGATATCACCTTCCGAGAAGAAAATGTCCCGCAGGAGATCATCGAGGCTGCTCTTGAGGGTTTTCTGGAGAGTCGGGTGAACCGTTACGAGTTGCATGGATACTGGGTTCACAGTCTCTCACACTTTACGGACAAACTCTGGAAGCGTGGGATGCGATCGTGGATCAAACGGTTCAATGAAACGGCCTTTCGTGGTGTCTATGAGACCGGAGATACCAACTGTTCCGATCGCCTTGTTGGAGACTTTGGACGGTATGCGTCTTGGGACGACGATTCGACCGACTTCCACCTGACGGACAAGATCCTTCGGTGGATGAAGTGGGACTATCTCGGATATACCAAGGCTCGCATTCAAATGAGAGTCTTTCAATCCGAAGAGGAATACATCTGCTGGCGTCTCGGGCGACTAGAAGATTTCATGAATCACGTAGATATCGAACAGATTCAAGCTTTCCTCCGACGTCTGCGAGAACTCGGGTCGGACGTAAGCGAGTTTGATGCCCTTCCGCGCACTATACTTACTCAGAGACTTGAGGAGTATAGACGGAAACTGGAAGTGGAAACCGAGGACTGGCGCAAGGAGAACTTGCGTAAAAAAATTGCCGGATTTGAGACGAATCTCGCTTTGTTGTGAAATATTTTTTCCGAGGAGAAAATCATGGATAAAATTGATCGGAAAAAGACGGTGTATGAGGGTGATCGGATCAGTTTTCTCATGCAGGGAAAGTATAAGGCTGGTCTGCCGGTCTCGTTGCGTCTGCATTTCGATAAGCTTCAGGATGGTCATGGAATTGTGAAGTTCGACCGGGCGGGAACCGTTCTGCCGACAGGGGTCGAACTCGGCGGACGCGAGGGTTACGAACGCATGCTTGACGGCATCGATGTCGCGTACATCGAGGGTCATAACGGACTCTCCCTCAAGTTCGAGGGCGACGAGATGCCGATTTTCGGTATTGAAAAAGTCCATCCCGCTGAGGGGGCAGAGCTCTACTTCCACGTTCTTCCGGTGGAACTAGGAGGCGACGGGGAGATCGTCTCGAATGAGACAATATTCCACGAGTAATATCTCAAAAAGAAAAACGGTCTGGACGTACTGTCCGGACCGTATTTTTGTTTATGCTTTTTGTCTTCGTTTTGAGACAAAGAGAACAAATAGATAAGAGACAAAAGGAAAGACAGTTATGACCGTCATCCCAAATGTTCGTCCAAGGCTGAAGAATGGACTATATCCAAGCCCGAATCCCATAAAAACAGAACAAGGAACCTTATCAAAAAAATATATTTTGTCGATGTTTTACAGTTTTAAAATGTGTAAATCTCTTAAAATATCATGGTATACTGATTGTGTATGTTTGAAGGAGTCACACACATTCATTTTGTAGGAATCGGAGGAATTGGGGTTTCGGCTCTGGCAAAATATTTTTTTCGTTGCGGAGCAAAGGTCAGTGGTTCAGATCTTCAGGATTCGGAATTGACGAATGAACTCAAACACATGGGCATGCAAATTTTTTCAAACCATGCAACCAATCATGTGCCATCTGATACAGAACTTCTTATCTATTCTCCTGCAGTGTCCGCTTCGAATGTTGAACGCATGGAAGCAGATATCCGCGGTATCCAACAGCTTTCCTATCCGGAAGCACTTGGGGAACTTACAAAGCAATATTCAACTATTGCGGTTTGTGGAACAAATGGAAAAAGTACAACCACAGCGATGTTGGGTCTTATCCTTACAGCAGCTGGTCTTGATCCGACCGTGATTGTTGGAGCTAAGGTTCTTGGATTTTCAGATGGGAATCTTCGTATGGGAAAAGGGAAGATTCTTGTGATTGAGGCATGTGAATATCGCGCGCATTTTTTGCATTTGTATCCTGAAATGATTGTGATGACAAATATAGAAGCAGATCATTTGGATTATTTTCGAAATGTAGATCATGTTCGTGAAGTGTTTCAACAGTTTGTCGATCAGATAGGTGAAAAAGGATTAGTTGTGTGGAATGCAGATGATCTACAGTCAAGGAAACTCCAAATTCCTCACGGTATTGCGTATGGATTTGAAAAAAAAGCAGATTTCATGGGTCGCGATAGAAGGATTGTTTCTGGGCATCAGGAATTTCAGATGCAGAAGATGGATGGAAAAGAAGAATTAGGAACATATATTTTGCGTGTTCTTGGAAGTTTTAATGTAATGAATGCAATAGCAGCGGCAACAGTTGCTTTGAAACTAGGTGTTTCCCCTGAAATCATTCGTGAAACTCTTGAGAAATTTTCTGGGATCTGGCGGCGGTTTGAACGTGTTGGGGTCTGGAAAGGAGCTGACGTTGTTTCTGATTATGGGCATCATCCAACCGCAATTGCGAATACATTAACTGGAGTACACGAATTTTTTCCGAATAAACGCATCGTTCTCTGTTTTCAACCGCATCAACATGCACGTACGCAGACCTTGTTCACAGATTTTGTTCAAGCACTTTCGCAAGCAGATATTTTGGTTATTCCGGAGATTTATGGCGTTGCAGGTCGTACAGAATCCGAGATTGTTTCTTCTCGTGATCTTGTTGCTGAAATAAAAAAGTTAGATCCTCGCAAACCTGTTTTTTATGCAAAAGATTTAAATGAAGCCGAATCTATTCTGCGTGACCTTATCGAAGAAGGTGATCTTCTTTTGATTCAAGGAGCAGGGGATGTTGATTTGCTCGCACGACAGTTCGTGAGATAACAACATCTTTACCTTCGATACATATGAACGACATCACCCCACAATTAAAAACTCTTTTTCAAGATCGTCTCAAAGAAAATGAATTGCTTTCTAAACACACAAATTTTCGTGTAGGCGGTCTGGCACATTGGTTTGTCGATATACGAACGATTGATGAACTAAAACAAGTTCTTATTTTGGTTCAGAAACAGCAAATTCCTTGGTTTGTCATGGGCGGAGGATCAAATATACTCGCAAGTGATGAAGGATTTTCTGGTGTTGTTCTTCAAATGGCCATGCGAGGATCTAAAATAGAGGGAACACACGTGATTGTTGAAGCGGGTGCAACGACAGCGGCTCTAGCTCGCACCACAGCCGAAGCTGGACTCGAAGGACTGGAGTGGGCGATTTCCCTTCCAGGAACCATTGGGGGTGCTGTTCGAGGAAATGCCGGATGTTTTGGTGGGGAAATGAAAGATGTAGTGGAACAGGTTACTGTTTTGAGAAATGGACAGATGATTGTGCTAAAAAAAGACGATTTGCAATTTGGATATCGTGAATCATTTTTAAAACACTCAAAGGATATTGTTGTGAAAATAGAGATGATTCTTCGTCCGGGAGATTCTGTTGTATTAAAAGAAAAAATGAAGGAAATATTAGAAAAAAGAAAAGCAAGTCAACCATTGTCTGCCGGATCTGCTGGATGTATTTTTAAAAATTATGATATAGCAAATGAAATAGAGCTTGCGCGATTGAAACAGGAAGCAGATATTCCACCTGCTGTGCTTGTTTTGCGTCGTGTTTCCGCAGGTTGGCTCGTAGATCAACTGGATCTCAAAGGAACAAAAATAGGGGATGCTCAAATCAGTCTTGAACATGGAAATTTTATGTTAAACCTTGGTCACGCGACTGCAAGCGAAATTGTTCAATTAATTGCACTTGTAAAAACAAAAGCTAGTGACCGGTTCGGCATCTATCTTCAAGAGGAGATTGAATACGTTGGATTTTAATCTGTTTTCGTATGTCTTCTGATTTTTTAAGAAATCCTTTCGAACCTCCTTATCGATCAAACAAAGGAATTCCTTCTGAATTGACACGCCATCTTCTACCTTCAGCTGATGCCCAAGCACTCACAGAAGCCTTAGGAGAAGAGGAATCTTCCGAATCAGAACCACAACAAGATCTTCCTCCTGCAGATATTTCCATGAGTGGAAAAGAACAAAAGGAAGTGGAAAAAGAATCGTATTGGACTCGAGAGCAATACATTGAATGGGCAGAAAGTTTTGAAAGAGATAAAAAT
>Ga0076266_117_pt1 | contig 17027 bp, 23 predicted proteins | sample RifGroF2_FD_67751 | JGI IMG/M metagenome (GOLD analysis project Ga0076266, IMG submission 67751) | Parcubacteria (Uhrbacteria) bacterium GW2011_GWF2_41_16 | reverse complement strand
TAAAATATAAAATAGCCGAGGCATCCTGCCTCGGTGCAGCTTGCGGTCAGGCAAGATGCCTGACCTATACCTGCCCGAATAGGTACCCGTCCGAACGGCATTGCCGGGCGGGCAGGCGGGTACGCCCCTACATTTTGTTACAGCATTGAAATTCCTATACATAAATTTTAGCTGTTTTGTGGAGATTAAGTGCATCAATCGTATGCAATTTTAACAAGAGGTAATAATGATATATCCGGTACATCACATTAAATATGTGACTGTCGTCACATTAATAGCATCCGTACTCTTTTTGACTTCTAATGAATCAATGGCTCAGGTCTCTGAACCGGCCCGGCGGGGAGTGGAAAATACTAAAACTGTCAACCTCAAAGAATGTATTACAATAGCGTTTGAAAATAATTTACAGCTCGCCGCTACACGAAAGAGATTAGATTTAGCCGAGGCTGAACGTATTAAGGCATCATTACTTTTACCTACAAATCCAAAACTGGGAAGCGAAACTGGCGCTAGAGAGTCATCATCTACAGGGAGGGATACAGACTATACCATCGCATTATCTCAAGAATTTGAGGTTTTTGGCCAAAGGCGCAAACGAATACGCGTAGCTGAGAAGAATATAGAGAGGGTAAAATTTGAAGTTGCTGACGTAGAAAGAGAAGTTATCGCTAACGTCAAGAGTAGTTTTTATGAGGTTTTAACTTCTTTAGAAATTGTAAAACTTCGGAGCTTTGTCGAAGGCATATTTGAAAAGCTATGGAGTGCAACGATGGAAAGATATAAAGCAGGAGCAATAGCCGCACTGGAACTCAACTCTATAAAAATAGGTTATGGGCAGGCAAAGCAACAACTCCTTGTCGCAAAGAGTAACTATCAAAACAGTCTCCTGAACCTGAAACTCCTGCTCGGAAAACCAGCGGATGAAGTATTAAATATTGAGGGAGAGATGCGCTTCGAAAAGTTACAGATAAACATGGAAGATATTCTGACTTCTGCTTACAAAGAAAGACCTGACTTAAGGGCAGAAGAGTTTGAGAAGGAAAGAGCTTCTCAGGAAATATTACTACGGAAGGTTGAGATTATTCCAAATCCTGACCTTTCAGGATTCTTTACAAGGGAATCCGGAACAGATGATATTTTAGGCGGAGAGATATCTATATCAATTCCAATATGGGACAGGAAACAATCTGAACTTAAAAAGGCCAGAACCGCTAAAGATGTAGCTAACATAAACATAAAGAACAGGTATCTGGAGATTCAAAAGGAAGTGGAGACTGCATATCAAACCTTTATGGCGGCAAAAGGCGGTATAGCCATCTATACTGATGAAATTATGCCACAGGTTGATGAAAGCCTGAAGTTGAATGAAATCTCATATCAAGAGGGTAATACCAGCTTTATTGAATTTCTTACGATGCAGAAAAATCTTATAGAAACCAGGGTTGCATATTTAAATACCTTGCTTGCTTATAACATGGCCATTATAAACCTTGAAACAGTATCAGGAAAGAAGTTGATATCAAATGATTGATAAAATAATATCTTTTTCGATAAACAACAAACTCATAATAGTTTTAATGGTATTGGGGCTGATTGTATGGGGCGGCTATTCTGTTGCACGCCTCCCTGTTGATGCCGTTCCGGATATTACAGACAATCAGGTGCAGATTATTACGATTACCCCTGCCCTTGCTGCCCAGGAAGTAGAGCGATTAATAACTTTTCCAATAGAAATTACTATGGCGACCATTCCTGATATAGAGGAAATCCGCTCCTTTTCCCGCTTTGGGTTGTCTTTAGTAACGGTAGTGTTTAAAGAAAAAACTGATATTTACTGGGCAAGGCAGCAAATAAGTGAACGCCTGGCAGAAGCAGAAAAACAAATTCCCGAAGGTATCGGCACACCTGAAATGGGTCCTGTTACCACCGGATTAGGAGAAATCTATCAATACGTTATACATGCAAAAGAGGGTTACGAAGATCAGTATTCGGCTATGGATCTGCGTACTATTCAGGATTGGATTATACGCAGGCAATTAATTGGAACGCCGGGTGTGGCGGATGTAAGTAGTTTTGGAGGTTATTTAAAGCAATACGAAGTATCAATCAAACCGGAACTGTTGCGGAGTATGGGTTTAACTATCAGCGATGTTTTTACTGCATTAGAGCAAAATAATCAAAATACAGGCGGCGCTTATATTGATAAAAGACCCAATGCTTATTTCATTCGAAGTGAGGGTATGGTAAGCAGTCTTGATGATATCGGTAATATTGTAGTTAAAACTGTTGATGATGGCACGCCTGTGTTAATAAGAGATGTGGCGAAAGTGCAATTTGGCCATGCCGTGCGTTACGGGGCTTCGACACGCGGTGGGAAAGAAGTGGTGAGCGCCATTGTAATGATGCTTAAGGGCGAGAACTCTGCTAAAGTCATAAAAGATGTGAAAGAACGTATCAGGCAGATTGAAAAAACACTGCCCGAAGGTGTCGTAATCGAGCCTTTTTTAGACCGTACCAAATTAGTGAATAAGGCCATCGGCACTGTTACTAAGAATTTGACTGAAGGCGCATTAATTGTGGTTTTAGTACTGGTGCTGTTACTGGGTAATTTCAGGGCGGGCTTTATAGTGGCGTCTGTAATACCTCTGTCGATGCTTTTCGCATTTTCTATGATGAACCTCTTCGGCGTATCGGCTAACCTGATGAGCCTGGGAGCGATCGATTTTGGATTAATTGTGGATGGAGCGGTTATTATTGTTGAAGGTGTAGTTCAGAGGATTGTGATGAGTAAAAATATTTATGGAGGAATAGAAAGACTATCAAAAGTACAAATGGACAGCCAGGTACATGAGGCTTCTAAGAGAATGATGAACTCGGCGGTTTTCGGGCAAATTATCATACTCATTGTCTATTTGCCGATTCTTGCGTTGGTAGGTATAGAGGGTAAGATGTTCAGGCCAATGGCGCAAACAGTTAGTTTCGCAATACTGGGTGCGCTTATCCTATCTCTAACTTATGTCCCTGTGGTGTCGTTTTTGTTCCTGAGCAGAAAGACAGAACACAAAGAGAATATTTCAGACAAGATAATAAACTTTATCCGAAAACTATACAATCCGCTTATCCATTTTGCCCTAAGAAGAAAATATATTGTGTTGTTATCGGCTCTCTCTCTTTTCGCCGCAAGCCTTGTGGTTTTTTCAAATATGGGAGGTGAATTTATTCCTACTCTGGAGGAAGGCGATTTCGCGGTCGAAACCCGTGTAATGACCGGAAGTTCGCTCTTTGAAACCATAGAAGCTTCTAACAAAGCTTCTGCTATTTTGCTGGAAAATTTCCCTGAAGTAAAAGAGGTAGTGGCAAAAATAGGTTCAGGTGAAATTCCCACAGATCCTATGCCCATTGAAGCCTGCGATCTAATGGTTATTCTCAAAGATAAGAAAGAGTGGACCAGCGGTAAGACCAGGGAAGAGCTTGCCAATAAGATGAGCGAGGCATTATCCGTAATACCGGGAGTTTCTTTTGGTTTCCAGCAACCGATACAAATGCGATTTAACGAATTGATGACCGGGGCCAGGCAGGATGTGGTGCTTAAAATTTATGGAGAAGATCTGGACGCCCTGAGTGAACAGGCTGCAAAAGTTGGAAACATCGTAAATACCGTAAAAGGGACCAGTGATCTTTACGTGGAAAAGGTAACAGGGCTGCCGCAGATCATGGTAAAATTTGATAGAGATAGAATGGCAAAGTTCGGGTTAAATATTGCTGAAATTAACAGGACCATTAGAACCGCCTTTGCCGGAGAGTTGGCAGGGCTGGTATTTGAAGGAGAGAGAAGGTTTGACTTGGTAGTCCGTTTGGATAAAGCTAACCGCAAGGGTCTTGATGATGTTAAAAATCTTTTTATAAATACACCTTTCGGCAATCAAATCCCACTGGATCAGGTAGCAGATGTCTCTTTTAAGGAAGGGCCTAATCAGATTCAGAGGGATGACACAAAACGAAGGATTACCATTGGTTTCAATGTGAGGAACAGAGATGTGGAAAGTATTGTGGATGAGATAAAACAGAAGATTGATAAGCTAGTCAAACTTCCCGCCGGCTATTTTATAACATATGGAGGCCAGTTTGAAAATCTTGTTGAAGCAAAGAAACGGCTTTCCACTGCAGTCCCTGTTGCCTTAGCAATGATCTTTGTGATGCTTTTCTTTGCCTTTAAGTCTGCAAAACAGGGGATATTGATCTTTACCGCAATTCCATTATCAGCTATCGGAGGTATATTTGCTCTGTATTTAAGAGGGATGCCTTTCAGTATTTCTGCAGGCGTAGGTTTTATCGCCCTGTTTGGAGTGTCAGTTTTAAATGGGATTGTATTAATAAATGAATTTAACTTATTGAAAAAGGATGGAATTAAAGATTTGCATGAACGTGTGCTGAAGGGAACAAGCGTGCGTTTAAGGCCGGTGATATTAACCGCCGCAGTTGCTTCTTTTGGGTTCTTGCCAATGGCTCTTTCCACATCCCCGGGCGCAGAGGTGCAAAAGCCATTGGCTACAGTAGTAATTGGCGGCTTGATTACGGCAACTTTACTCACGCTTGTAGTGCTTCCGGTACTATATATTTTCTTTGAGAGAGGATTAAAGAACAAATGAAAGTTAAAATAAAAATCTGTTTAATAATAATTGTTTTAAGCAACTTACTGTTTTCCGGTTGCAATAAACAGACTGCAACAATAGAGGTCGAAGAACATCATGATGAGAATGAAAACAGGGTTGAATTGAGCGCAGCACAATATAAAGTTGCCGGTATTGAGCTTGGAAAGGCAGAGCAAAAAAATCTAAGCATCATAATTAAAGTAAATGGTGTGATAGATGCGCCGCCGCAGAGTTTAGTCAGCATATGCGCTATACTGGGTGGTTTTGTTAAAAGCACTGATTTGCTGCATGGCAGCCGGGTAACGAAAGGGGACGCAGTTGTTGTAATGGAACATCCTGATTACATTCAATTACAACAGGATTATTTAGACAGTAAAAGCAAGCTGGTTTATTTAGAACTGGAATTTGAACGGCAGAAAGGGTTGCAGGAAAAAAATGTGAGTTCTGCCAAAACCTTCCAACAAACTACGGCTGATTACAAGAGCATGAAGGCCGGAGTCAATGCGCTGGGGAAAAAACTGGCGTTAATTGGAATTGATGCCGAACAACTGGAAGAAAGTGAAGAAATCAGCCGGACTGTTACTATCCATTCTCCGATTAACGGTTACGTTTCCAAAGTAAATGTAAACATTGGCAAATATGTAAATCCGGCAGACGTCATGTTCGAGATAGTAAATACCGAACACCTGCACGTTGAATTAACGGTATTTGAGAAGGATATAAATAAAATAAAAGAAGGACAACGAATAAGATTTACGCTTCCTAATGAAGACGACAAAGAAAGGCGGGCATTTGTTTACCTTATTGGCAGGTTAATTGGTAGCGATCGCACAGTAAAAGTCCATGGGCATTTAGACAAAGAAGACGAGCAACTTCTACCCGGTATGTTTGTAAAAGCCTTTATAGAAATCGCCGATAATCAGATAAATGCCTTGCCCGAACAAGCCATAGTTCAGTCAGGAGGTAAACACTATATTTATATTCTTAAAGAGAAAAGGGTCGAAAATAATCAGGAAGTGAACAGCTTCGAAATGATAGAAGTTCAAAAAGGAATTACAGAAGGTCTTTATGCCGAAGTTGCTTTGCCGGATGCCTTGGATATAAATTCAAACCAGATCGTCCTGAAGGGCGCCTATTCATTACTATCAAAGATGAAAGTTTCCGGTGAAGAAGATGGGCATGAACATTAATTCCTTGTAGATTGGATGTGTTTTATCTTGTAGGGGTGTATTGCAACCTGCCCGAACCTGCCCGAATAGGTACAGGCGGGTAGGTACCCGTCCCCGCCAGAATGATTGTCGGGCTGGCGAACGGCATTGCCGGGCGGGCAGGCGGGTACACCCCCTACAGCTAAATCCAATTTTATGGAAACAGCTTTAGAATAGTAACCGCAACACCTACGGTTCCTACAATAATGCCGAAGATTTTAATAAGCATGTCTTTAAGTTCTCTGCTTATTTCGACACGCAGATTGTTTATTTCATTGTGTAGTTCGTTATGGATAAATTCTTTCAGGCTTTTCTGACTGTCGACATGTGATTTCTCAATAACGTCTGCCAGAGTCTCTGCCTGTTCATGACTGAAGCCGACTGATTCAAGTTTCTTTAAATTTTCAAGCTCTCTGGTTATTGACATTACCGCTCTCCTGACAATATTAATACATCACAATGTCTGTCATGTCAAATAAAAACATTCGGATGTCTCTTAAAGTTCATCTTACTTATATTATCTAAAGTTGCATTAGGCGTTAATGCACAGCCAGAAAAGATTTGTTGAATAAATAACAGAAAAACGGTTAAAATTGTTTGGAAATAATAAAGCGTCTTCATTTCCCAATAAATATAGTCACACCGGTGGTCATTCCCCAGTCGATGCTATCACTGTTAAGTCCCCAGTAAGTAGCAGCGTCAAACTCCAGATTCCATGGACATTCCCACACAATTCCCCCTAATACTTGATGTTCAATGTTTTGCTTCTCCACCTTCTCCAGGCTGTATTCTGATACGAGATGAAGCCCCTTTGCCTTGCTTACTTTATAACCGACTATACTTCCATATAATAAAAACCCCTCTCGTTTCTTCAACTTCAAACTCTTCATCTCCGAGTTTTTCTGGTCTTCTTTTTCTCTCTGTAGCACCCCCTATAGTGGTATGAAATACTACACTTTTCAATTCCCACGAAATTATGCCTACACCCTCATAATCAATTCTTTCACCACCTTTTTCTGTAGGAAAAAGCACTCTTGTTTCTGTGGCGATATTTGGCACAAGCCCTTTTCCGCAACATCAGCATCAGTTGTTACAAATGGACGCAGTGCAAATGCATTATTAATACATATTATATGGAACAAGAAATATACAATTATAATCCTAAAGGAACTCATACTATTTATGACTTGCATTATATATGTACTCTGATATTTCTTTAACCGTTCCTGTCTTTTGAATCATGCCGCCTTCCATAACCACTATTCTCGTAGCCAGAGAAAATGCCTCTTCTCTATTATGTGTTACATAAATCATGGTTATTGCAAATTCTTCCTGCAATCTTAATATCTCCATTTCCAGAACCTGCCTGAGATCAGTATCAAGACTTGATAACGGTTCATCCATCAAAAGTATCGTTGGGCGCATGACGAGGGCACGGGCAAGGGCTATCCTCTGTTGTTGGCCACCGGAGAGTTCTCCGGGATGTACATTTTTAAACCGGTCCATTTGTACCTTTTCGAATATCTCATCAATGTGTTTTCTCCTTTCCATTTTTGGGATATTCTTTGCCTTCAATCCAAATTCAAGATTTTTATAACTGGACATATGCGGCCAGAGGGCGAGGTCTTGAAATACCATCCCTACATGTCTGTTTTCTGGCCCAATAACGCATTTTCCATTATCCGCCACAATGCGGCCATCTATAATGAGTCTACCTTTATCTGGATGAATGAATCCAGCTATCATCCTCAAAAGCGTGGACTTCCCACATCCGGATGGCCCCAGGATTACTACCCTCTCGCCTTTTTCAATATCAATCGAGATTCCCTTAATTACTAAATTCTTATTGTATGATTTATAGACGTTGTCAATCTTAACTATCATCACGTTATCCTGGTGTAGGCGCTTTCTTCACATATTTATTTACCAGTCCCAGTCCAAAAAGAGGTAGAAGTGTTATCATAATCATAATTGCACACAAGGCTGAGATAAGATCATCAGGGCTGTTTGCCATAAGGGTGAAGATGCGCACCGGGAGTGTATCGTGAGCCGGAGGATAAACCATCATGGTAATACCAATATCCCTTAAACAGAAGATAAAGCAGATAAGCCATGTGGCAATCAACCCCCTTTTCGCCAGTGGAATCATGATTCTCAATAGCCTGCGGAACCAGCCTGCTCCAACAATTTGTCCAGCCTCTTCCATTGAACGTGGTACGTGTGAGAAAGTTGCGGCCATGATCCTTTCCCCAAGCGCCGTGTATTGAGCAATGTAACCAAATATGATAATGCCCATTGATGCATAAATAAAATTTGTCTCTGGCGTATTCCATAAACTAATTAGTCCAATGCCAGTCACTGTGCCTGGTAAGGCAAACAGGAATATGGCTATTGAGTCAGCGGCAAAGAAAAGTTTAAGTGCCCTACGTTCGAGAAAATAGCCAAGAAAGAACCCAAATACGACCAGACATGTAGCGCCAATTGATGCGTAAAACAAACTCCTGATAATGCTATCAATTGAATGAGAGAAGCCCTGAAAATATGCGCTAAAAGAGAAGGATTTATACAATAACATACCTATAGGAATTATAACCAGAATGGAAACAAGTACACTTACAGCGGCCACGAAAAATGGTTTCGTCTTTCCAAGAGGCGCCATTACCATTGTTTTTTCTGATTCCATTGTTCTGAATATAAATGTCTTCTTACGCAAAAAAAGTCTTTCCACAATTAAAACGATAAACGTGATTATTCCCAGGGGCATTGCCGCGGCTGTAGCGGTATTAAAATCATAAAATGCCGAAAACCGGGTGAATGATTCAACAGAATAGACATCAAAACGCAGGAAAGATGGCACACCAAATTCTCCAAGTGTAAGGATAAAGACAATAAGGACTGCAAGCGTAATCCCGGGAGATATGAGTGGAATGGTTATCTTACTCAAAACCATAGGCCACGAGCAATGAAGCCTTGCCGCCTCTTCCAGATTCGGATTAACCATGCGTAAATAAGTCATGGTCAGGATGATTACAATTGGGAGAAGCGCTGATACCATCACAAAAAGTGTGCCTGTGAAGCCGAAAAGAAGATTTGAAGTAATAATACCAGAATCTGCATTAAATATCATTGCCACAATCCCAGACCTGCCCAGACAGTAAAACCATGCAATTGCCAGAATATATGATGGAATAATGAGTGGAATTACAAAAAGTATTGTAAAGAGCCTCTTAAGTGGAAGGTCAGTCTTTCCCAAAAGCGTTCCAAGGGGTACTCCCAATAACAATGTTATAAGTGTTGTTGCGCCTGCCAGTGTAAGGCTATTAAATAATAGTCTCCATTCTCTATCTGACTGAAACAACGTTCCATAATTCTGTAGTGAGAATTCGCCACTAACAAATAGAGATTTAATAAACATGGAAATAACAGGAGCAAGACCTATTCCTATCAATAAAAATATCGTAATCCACAGCGTGAACCTTTTAGCCATTTTTTTGCACCATAATTCTGAATATCAAATAATCAATCTTAAATCGTCAATCGTAAATCCTTAATTAGTACCCTACCCATTCTTTAAGATATGGTTGTATCTCCTGAAGTTTCTCTGCTACGACCTCAAAATCCACTTTCATAAGTTTAAGCTTCTCGATCGTTACAACATCATTTGGTGTTTCAACTCCCTTATGCAATGGAATCTGGGCGCAATCAGCAAAGGCTAATTTACGTTCTGTTTGAGGAGATAAAAGATAATCTATTAATTTCCTGCCGTTTTCTGGATTTGGACATCCTTTTATCAAGACTGTTGCATTAGGCAAAACAAGACATCCCAATTCACCTTCTTCCTGATCAGGATAAATCTGCCAAACAGGTTTTCCATTCCTCATAGCATTAGTGGCATCATCACTGTCAACAACGCTAAAGAGAAATTCATTATTAGCAACAAGCATAGTTGATTCGCCATTACTGGTTGATACCTTTGTGCCATTTTCCTTCATTCCTTCCATAAAATCCCTTGCTTTATTATCACCCCAGACAGTAAAGAGCGTGGCAACCCAGGAAGTAGTAGTTCCAAAAAGGGGGTTTGCCACTACGCCTTTATCTTTCCATTTCTCATCAGTATAAGCAGAAATAGAAGAGGGTGGGTCTTCTTCCGTACTCACAATTAATATCCTTGCCCGTGCAGAAAAACCCGTCCAATACCCCTGCGGGTCTTTAAAATCAGCAGGGATTCCTTCTGCATTAGGTGAGAAATATTGCTCAGATATTCCCTTCTGCTTTAGCACAATGGCGCGAATAGGCTCATTAGCCCAATATACATCTGCCTGAGGATTATGCATTTCTCCGATAAGGCGGTTCATCACCCCTGTGCTCTTTGTCTCTTCTGTGTCATAGACAACTTTTACTTTTATACCAGTATCATTTTCGAAATCTCTCAAGACCGGTTCGGAAAAGACTTGATCCTCAGAAACATAGACCACAACTTCATTAGTATCTTTTTGACTACATCCAGCGATGAAAGCTAAAGATATAATGCCTACAAGAGCAATATGAAAGATTATTCTACTTTTCATGACTATTTATGGCAATTCCGATCAAAGATCGGTATTGCTTAGTAATTTTGCTAAAGCAAAATTACCTTACTCTATTGGCCTGACTTCAAGATCATCAAAATAGGTCACGGCATCAGCTTTTGTCCAGAGGCCAATCTTACCTTTTTGAAAGGTACCATCACTTACATCTAAACAAGGCTGTCCGTCGTAGAAACATTGGATTTGAACCTTTCGGGCTATAATCTTAATCGTATGCCACTCATTACCGTTTACATTTAGACGGGCAGAGTCCATTTGAAGGCGGTTCCCATTAACCACCTTGTAAACCCTGAAATTATTCTCCAGAGGGTTAGCCCTTGCAATATAATAATTGTCGGCATCCTGGTAACGCCATACAGGTCCTCCACCCTGGTCTTCCCTTCCTTTGACTCCCTTGAATTTAACTGTCAACTCAAAGTCATCATAGATTTCTTTCTCATTAACGGCCATACTGAAATGATAACCGAAATATTCCTGAGATGTCTGTGCAATGACGTTGGGTATGCTTGGTGCTGTATCATCTTTGATTACTTCCCATTCTCCCAAGCTTCCCTTACCTGTCAGTTGATTTGAAAAATCCTTCGGCATTCTACCATTTTCATCGCTGTCAAAATTCCATAGTTTAATTTCGCCTTTATATGCAATTTGTTTCCCTCTATAATATTCATCTTTATTGCTTTCAGCATTCTCATATCCTTCTCCGCACCCAACAGCAAATAAGAAGAAAAATGAAACAAGCACTGATATAATAAATTTTTTCATGCCACGCCTCCTGGTTTGAATACCGCCGTTTTTTCTTGGACTGAGAAATTGGACACAAACGAAACCAGAATTAACTAAACTGAACAAAATTAACAACAGCAATAGATAACTCAGCCTTGCAAAATTTTTGATTTTTTTAATTTAACAATACAGCTATCCTTTTTGGTATTGTCCATTTTCCCCTTTGAGGCAAGAGTTCCCTACCGACTAGTATAATTAGGACAACGCCAAGAAAAATCTTGAGGGTGCCTGAATAAACATAGAACTGAAGATATGCGCCAATCAGTGCGCCGCCGACTATTGAAATGATTCCAAAACGGTGTATGACGGATAAACTCACATTTCTCCAGAATAGTCCTAACTTTAAGAGATTATTCAGGAAATGGATAACGGCAACCATAATAATCGCTAACTTCACGTCATAAAAAAATGTAAAGACAGGTGTCATCACAGTGCCCAAGCCAAAGCCGGTAAGGAGGGTGAGTCCTGCCGTTAGGAATGTTATTAATAGAATTAATAATATGTTCATTTAGAAATCTTTTAATATACTAAGCCATATTCGATTATCAAACTCATGTCTATCAATTACAGGAAGTTCTATTCCTGGCATTATCCAGAAATCATGTCCAAGGTTCCATCTGATACCTGGAAGAATACTTACTACATTAGTGTCATCGCTGGAACCCATGTCGGAGCTTCCGTTGAGTTCAACAAATAAGGTAAGATTTCCAAAGAGGGGCTTATCCTTTGGCGTAATGGTCTTACTCAGTGCAACACCATAATTAACTGTGGTATCCGGATCTGCATCGGTTTTGCCACCTACTGGGGTATCAATCCCCAAAAAACTCTGCAGGGCAAAACGCTTGCCAAGGTCTTTCCATAAGGCGAGGCCGGGTCTGATGGTAGTCTTTCCGCTTCCCAGTTCACGGTCATCGTCCCCTGTAGGAAATCTTGTGTCCAATCTAAACAGCATGGTGGTGTTGCGTGTCTCATGGAGCATTACACTGATCGTAAACGAAGTATCTCCCAAGCCACTATGGTCGTCACCCTTATCAGGAGATACCGACAAGACTTTTGGTTCAACTTCTATTAAAAATCTTCGATTGAGGGGCATCTCAAATTCAATTTCCCATTCATGCTCATCAAGCTTGCCATCGTCACCATTGTTGGTGAATGAATAATTCATGCGCACCTCACGCTCAAAGACAGGAGCGGGAATCTTAAGAAGTTTAAAACGAGGGGCTTGGTCAGGCTCTTGTGCAGGCTCCTCCCAGTCGGTAAACTTCCAACCCTCTGAGAAGAAATTAGAAAGAGTAAGATTTGGTCTCTTTTCAGACACCTCATTGGCAAGGGTAAAGGTAGGAAATAAAACATTAATAAGGACATAAAAACACACAAGATACACAAAATACATGATTTTGTTCCTTTCATTAGATGTCAACGTTTATGTTTATTAAGTTCTGCATATAAAGCCTCAAACACCTCAAACCCTCTTTCAAGTAATTTTTTATCATTTTTAGAATTTTCCATTAAACCACGCAGGATGCAGTCAATACCTTTAGCCTCTTTTCTGCCAAACTTTTCATCTTTTAAGTCAATATCATGCACTATTTCAGAGATATTCTTAAGTATTTTGTCTTTTATGTTAAAACGGTTTAGCATAGTTTCAAATGTGCAGTTATCACCCTGATGACTGAATTCTCCTTGAAACATATCAAAAGGGAATCCGTTTGTTTTGGTAGTATCTTCATGCACACAAGAACAACCGTGCGTTAACAAAGATTAGATTGCACCGGAGCTTAAACCCAGGGCAATAAAAATTAGCATAATTGAAACCAACAATTGGATTCCACGCATTGTCACTTTCTTTAAAAAACGTTTACCGACAAAAACTCCTAAGAATGCGGATAAGACTGCTACAACCAGAAGTGATATATTCCCTCCTTTAAAAACTTCGGCAAAACGTGAACTATAGATAACTAGACGACTAATATCCACAAGACATGCGACAATAACACCTGTAGCGATAAAACTTTCTTTTGAAAGACCGCATCTTAAAAGAAAAAGGCTGCGCAACGCTCCCTGGTGGCCGGACAAACCTCCAAAAAAACCACTTAAAATTCCTCCAAGAGGCAAATATTTTTCATCAAAAGAGATCTTATTTAATCCCGGAGCTAATTCAAGCATAGCAAAAAGTAAGATTAAAATTCCAATAATAAGCCGAACAGGCTGAATAACAAATTCACTATCTCCCAGATGATAGCTTAACAGAGGTTCCAAATTTGAAAACCATATTAATACGAATGCTCCCAGGAAAGCTGAGATGACAGCAGGTAATCCGAATCTTAAAACCACAACTTTTTTTGCATATTTGCCCAGGATGGACAATTTGAAAATATTATTTAAAAAATGGACAACGGCCGTCATCCCGATAGCAACCTCGGCGAAGACCGGCAACAAAAGTGTCCCTAAACCAAATCCTGAAAAAAGTGTCAGGCCAGAGGCAATAACGGCTGCAAATCCGACAATGATATATTCCATTTAATTTTTTCTTTAACCATTTCAAAAGAAATATAAGGTTCTTTTGCTTTTAACAATTCATTTTCATTGAAAAGACATCCGCAAAGAAGAAATAGCGGAAAGTTTGGATCGACATAAGTCAATCCATGATTACCGGTTTCATCCAAAAAGAAATAATATTTATGCATTTTTTACTGCTTCAAACTAACTCACCAGCTTCATCTAAAGTTATATCTCCTCTTTCTGCTTTCAGGCATACGCCAGGGTGCAGGGCATGGACGGCTTGAAGCTGCAAGTTATTTGCCAAAGAAATAAGTATAGTGTTTACCCGACTATTATTTTGGCGGGCCTGCCCGCCGTTTTGTATGGCGGGTCTGTCCCTGTTTCTGTCCCCCTCAATTGGTTTGTCAATTTGAAAGATGGGTGACCCTTTTTGTCCTTTTTCGTCAATCTGTCTTTCCATTGCCGAGGTGTCGGCATCGGGGTCTTTTTGTTTTGTGGCGAGAATTTGGTCAACAATGGTGATGAAGGGCAGGTAATTCATGGTAAAAGATTTATAAGTTTCTTACTTGCAATACAAATCATGAAGTATTTTTCTTACTGTTTCTTCAAGTGGGTTTAGGTCATCTTCTATTGTTTGCCAAACAATATCGTTATCTATGCCAGAATACTCATGAATAAGTTTATTTCTCATATCAATTATTTCCTGCCACTGTATTTCTGGATAACTTTCTCTAACATCCAAAGGAATTTTATTTGCCGCCTCACCGATAACCTCTAAACTTCTGATAACAGCCTTAATGGTCTTTTTATCCTCTGTAAAATTTTCGTAAGACATTCCTATTACAAACTCTTTTATATCTGCTATTGAATCCATGATATCATTAAGATAATCCAGTATCTGTCTGTCTTTAGACATAATCAACCTCTTGGAGAATTTGTCTGCCAATATATGGTTTCAACGCCTTCTTGGTAACAATCTCAACCTTTGCTTCAAGTAAAAGAGAAAGATGCTTTTCTAATTTTAGGAATTTAACAATTCCCACAGGTTTTTCTAATTCAATAAGAATGTCTATATCGCTGGTTTCATCCTGTTCGCCTCTCGCACAAGAGCCGAATATGCCAATTTCTTTTACCGCATACTTTTCTTCCAAATCTTCTTTATGCTTTTGTATTATTTTCTTAATCTCGCTAAGCGATTTCATTTTTTACCCTTTTATTTTTTATTTATAGCACATCTCATCAAAAAATTCACTCTCTATTTTCCCTCCACAATTGCAATCTCCTCAGGGGTGAGGTTGTAGAGTTTATAGACCCTCTGGTCAATTTGTCGTTCAAGGGCGGAGGTGTCGGCGTCCTTTAATTCCTCCTTTGTCAAGGGGGATACAGGGGGTTGTTGCTTTGCGGTGAGGTACGTTAGAAATTGCATTTCTAACGTACCGAGGATTTGGTCAACGAAGGCGATGATGAATTGACGATCATGTTGCATACCGTGCAAGGCCTTCGAGTGTTACTTTCCTAAATACATCCTTACTGCCAAAATGCTTTACCGCATCAAGAATTTCGATACCCGCGATTCGCCCGTCCGAGTCGTAATCAACCGCGATTCCTTCAGCAACATGCTTTGTCGTAACAGTAGTCTCTATTAAACGGATATATAAGGCATCCACTTCAGAATCGTAACTTATTCTCATCTTACCTCACAACTCTTTTAGAGTCTTTTGTAAATTTCTTTCCTATGACCGATACGTAGAACAACAACGTCTTTACCTTCAATATCAAAAATAACTCTATAATCACCAATCCTGAAACGGTATGTTCCCATTTTCGGGTCTGTCAGTTTATCAGAGTGTTCTAAGGGATTGTCCTGTAATTTCAAGATGGCTTTACTTAACTGACGTTTTATGGAAGGATCGAGTTTTTTAATATCCTTTCCTGCCCGGCTGGTATAGACAAGGTTATAGCTCATTCTCAAAAAATCTCTTTGTGTGATTTTGTCTTGCCTGCTTTATACTCGGCTCTTGCCTCCTTGATGCTCTGAAGATATTCGGGAGAGGTCATGGCGAGTAAATCTTCAATAAAAGACTCTCTTTCATGTTTCTTCATCTTCTTTACAGCTTCAATAATATCGTCAGATGATATGGGTACTTTTACTTCTATCATTTTTTCCACCTCCTGTTGTGCAATATTTTAACATTTAATCGTTCCCTCCACAATTGCAATCTCCTCGGAGGTGAGGTTGTAGAGTTTATAGACCATTTCATCAATCTGTCTCTCCAGCGCCGAGGTGTCGGCGTCCTTTAATTCCCCCTTTGTTAAGGGGGATTGAGGGGGTTGTTGCTTTGCGGCTCTGTACGTTAGAAATTGCATTTCTAACGTACCAAGGATTTGGTCAACCCCGTTAGAAAATTTAGACATAGCTTGTTTTCTAACGGGGTCAACAAGGGTGATGAAGGGCTACTGGGCTTCCGGAATTTCAAGCCACCACTAACTCTATAGGCAGTGGTTTGCCTATACCAACAGTTTTACTGACATAGAGTTTTTCAATACCAATGGTCTTTCCATTCTTATCCTTTTTAAGGATAATACCTTCTCCTGCCTCCTCGCATATAACTTCATCTTCTGGATTACCGAACCAAATATCCATTGTGTCTGAATCCTTGTGATAATAAACCATTACTTTGTCCATATTACATCTCCTTCCTTTACCTTATCGGTAGGATAAAAACCTTCCATTCCTGCGTGTCTGACAACCACGCAATACAGTTTATCATACTGTTTGTAATAAAGAAAGACATCTTTATCTATTTTGCTTTGTCTTATTTCATCAGACATCTGCAAAACAGACTTTACAATATCCTCCTTACTTTTCATTACGGGATGTTTGAATGTAACAAGGTATTCCCGATATTAAACGGTAGTTCTGACTTCAATATTAAGAGGTGTCTTTAAAGAAAAGTATATTTCTGATTTCATATCTTTCCTTCCATAATTGCAATCTCATCCGATGTCCCCCGTTAGATAGTATACCATTAGATGGTAAACGTCTAACGGCACAAGAACATCTAACGGGGTCAATTTGTTTTTCAAAATCGCGGGCTTTGGCTTGTTTTGCTGGGTTTTGCGGATACTCCTCGTCTTTCGTGATGGCCCTGTCCTCACGGAAGTGGGGGAAAGACGTACCTTGAATTTTCCCCTTCTGATATAATTTGTCAATTTGAAAGATTCGATATCTTTGCACGATCCATTGGTATTCCTATAAAGACGAACGCCCTTGGCTTTATCACGGCGCAATATGT
>Ga0076266_114_pt1 | contig 24636 bp, 26 predicted proteins | sample RifGroF2_FD_67751 | JGI IMG/M metagenome (GOLD analysis project Ga0076266, IMG submission 67751) | Parcubacteria (Uhrbacteria) bacterium GW2011_GWF2_41_16 | reverse complement strand
CGATTTTATCTTCGTCTTATGGAACGATTGAGATCTGCATTCTCATCACCTATTTGAATCGTTTTGTTTATGATTTCTTTTTCGTTTTTTCATTCAGCTTTTTCTGTTGGTCGTTCTGGAAAAGCAATCATGATTGGGCAAACGAGGTATGTTTGGAATGAAAATTTTGATCATTCTAACCAGTTTTTTTGTTTTCATTGCAAAACGAAAACAAAAAAATGTCTTTCTTTGCCTGTAAAAGATTATAAATCTTCTCCTCCTGTTTTTGTTGATGCCGTCACTGAAGGAAAACATTTCATCCATGCGATTCATGTTTTTGATACAGACGCAAAAAAAGCAGTAGAGGAAGCATATGCGTTAGCAGAACGTTTTGGTCATGCAGAAGTGACCACGCTTCATCTTTTTATGAGCTGTCTTGTTGCAGACCGAATCCGTATTGTGTTTGCGAGACTTGGAGTCAATATTGATGGTTTAGAAAAATCATTTTTAACAAAATTAAAAGAACTTCCAAAAGGGAATACCCCTATTTTTTCTGTGGATATAGAAGAGGTACTTCTTTCTGTGTGTGGTACAGCGTATGAACAAGGGAATCAGTATGTTTCTGTTTTGGAACTTGGAGAAGAAAGTTATCGTCGAAATGTCTTTATTCAAGATTGGTTTGAAAGTAAGGAAGTGAACCATTCGCGATTTCACAACGCCGTTGCTTGGGTTCGTATTCAAGGTAAACTCCGTGAGCGATACGAACGATTTCGTCATGCAGCCGCACGAAAACCTGTGGGGGCTATGAATCGTTCCATGACAGCGGTGGTCACTCCTTTTTTGGATCAAGTAACAGAAGATTTGACCACTCATGCGGTGTACGGACGTTTACCCCTTCTCATTGGTCGAGAAAAGGAAATGGATGAAATGTTTCGTTTATGGGAAGGACGAAATACAGGTATTCTTTTAGTGGGAGCAAATGGAGTGGGAAAAGAAACGCTTCTTGCTGGAATTGCGGAACGGATGGTAGAGGAGCAAGTTCCTGCCCTTCTTGAAGATAAACGTTTCGTCATGCTTTCGATTCCTGCTCTTCTTTCCGGTGTTTCTTTTTCAGAGGCACAGGAACGTTTAGTCACTGTTTTAGCTGAGGCAGTACAAGCAGGAAATGTTGTTCTTGCTATTTCGCACATTGAACAACTCGCCGATTTTTCTGCGGAAGGTGAAGGGGCGGATCTCACTGCTCTTCTTGCAGATGTTGCACGTCGCGGTATTTTGTTGATGGTGGCAACCACAACACCTGAAGCGTATTTTTCCCGTATTGAATCATCGTCTTTGAGTCAATCATTTCAAAAGGTGATTCTCAACGAACCAGATCAAGATACATCGATTCAAATTTTAGAAAGTAAAAGTGCCTCGATAGAAAATGAACACGGTGTGCTTTTTTCTTTTGATGCGCTTGAGAAAGCGGTTGCTCTTTCCGATCGTTATTTGCACGAAACGCATTTACCACAAAAAGCCATTGAACTCTTGAAAGAAGCGGCTGTGACTGGACGAAATACAAAAGGAGTAAATACCTTTGTGACCGGAGAGGATGTCGCACGTATTCTTGCGAGAAAAACAGGAATTCCTCTTACACGATCCATGAAAATATGATTTCTACCACATTTTCTCTTTCGACTCTTGTTTCTGCTCTCCCGTGGATGTTTATTGCGGCTTTGATTTCGTGTGTATGTGTTCCATTTATTCGAATAGGATTTCTTCGTATTGGCCTCGTTGATTGTCCAGATGAAAAACGAAGGCTTCACGAGAAACCTATTGCATTTGGAGGAGGATTGGTGATCTATTTTGCGATTTTGATTTGTTTTTTTCTTCTTCTTCAAACAGGGAATATTTTGACCGCGGGTGAGATCAACACGCGACATTATGTCGGGTTTTTCATTGGCGGTTTTTTTCTTCTTATTGGAGGGTATCTTGATGATCGGTATCGGCTTCCGCCTCATCTGGCTATTCTTGCGCCTCTTGTCGCAGCCTTTGCCGCTGTTCTTGGAGGGATTCAAATTGAGAAACTCACCAATCCGTTTGGTGGCATTATTTTTTTGGAATCATGGCAATCCGACATCCTTGTATTTAGTTGGTTGTTTATTGTGACCTACACGACGAAAATTTTGGATGGTCTTGATGGACTCGCAACCGGTGTCTCTGCGATTGGAACGGGAATTATTTTGCTTTTTGCTTCTTCGCTTGCCTATTTTCAACCAGACATTGTCTTTTTTTCTGCGATGGCATTTGGAGCACTCATCGGATTTCTTCCTTGGAATTTTTTTCCAGCCTCGATGTTTCTTGGGGAAGGAGGAAGTACGTTTGTGGGATATTTACTTGGAACATTGGCTATTATTTCCGGAGGAAAACTTGCGGTTGCATTGCTTGTTTTAGGGATTCCACTTTTGGATATTGTCTGGGTTGTTTTGCGTCGTTGGCGACAAAACGGATTCACCTCTATTTTTAAGGGAGATCGAAAACATCTGCATCATCGATTACTTGATGCAGGATTCAGTCAGCGACAAGTCGTTTTTTTCTATTATATTTTTGCAGGAACATTTGGAATACTCACACTTTTTTTACAGAGTGGGCAAAAACTCGTTGCATTTGGAGGGATGATTCTTTTCATGATTCTTCTCGCAATTTTTTTTGTGTGGAAGGAATCAAAAGGAAAGCAAGAATAAAAATTATGAACACGTCCTCTCTTTGGATTTTTTGTTTGATGACAGGAGTGTTTATCATGAGTATCTTTTTTTTCTTTCCTGTTTCAAATCAAACAACGATTACTTTTTCAGATGGTTCACAGATTCAGGCAGAAATTGTTCGTACAGAACAGACAAGAGAAAAAGGTCTTTCTGGAAGAAAAACTCTTCAAAAAAATCACGGGATGCTATTTCTTTTTGATGAGCCACAACAAAGAGGAATTTGGATGAAAGGGATGTGGTTTTCCATTGATATTTTGTGGTTACGAGAAGGGAAAATTGTTTCCATGGTTGAACATGCTCCTATTCCTGTTTTGGGAGAGTCTATTCCGACTTTTCGACCAGATGTGTTAGCGAGTGAGGTTTTGGAATTGCCAGATGGATTTGTATCTGAACATGGTCTTCGAGAAGGAGATGAAGTGAAGATAAAATAATATTTGTTTCAATATCTACAACGGCGTTATTGACAAGTTAGCTAATTTATGATGAATTTGTTTGGTCTTTTGGAAGTTTTGTTCTCATAATATTTCGAACAGCTTGGTAAAGCCGGGATAGATCTTTTCACCAAAACTATTCTTCAGGAGGAAGAAAATGTCGACACTTTACGTCGAATATCGCAAAGGGAAAGACAACCCTTTAACTAAAGCGGTTGTGCAGGTTGGTATACATCTGCTCGATGCGGAATTAGTCGATCAACTCGTAAGAGATGATGAGACGGAGGCGGACGTCGCCATTGTGGATGACGCCGGAATTGCCCAGAAGGTCATCAGCGAGACGGAGAAGACCATCGTGCTGATCAGTTACTTGACCAAGGAGGATGGGTTGGTTGCGAAGGCTTTTGCTTCTCGTTTTTCCGCACGTTGGTTTCTGGAGTTCGGCACCGCGCTTATCGACCTCGCCTGTGATATGAAGAAGGAGGACTGACAGTGAAAATCCTTCTTATCGACGACACACCGAAGCGAGACCGTTCGGAAATTGGCGCCTGAAAAGGTGTTTTTTTGTTTGTGTTGAGCTAAGATACAGGTCTTTAACTGGTTAAATGCTCTGTATGACCCCAAAAAAAGGAATCCAACGTGTCCTGAGTGCGGTTCATTCGAGACAATAAAGAAAGGGGTGCGGAATGGAATCAATCGCTTTCTGTGTAAAACATGCGGGGGAAGATTCTCTGTTGATCATCGAGTTCCTTCTTCTCCTTTTTGGATTCCGTATGTTGACGGTCTCCCGTTTCGCAAGTTGGGACAGGAGGAGTGTCTGTCTCCGGCTCAGACATTTGCTCGTGTGCTTCGGGAGATGGAATCCCTTCCTTCCAATACAGAGATTTCAAAACAATTCTGTGACCCATCGAAGTGGTCAGGGATTCTGAACCTCGACGGGAAGTATGTGAAGATACTCTCGATCAAATCTCCAAACAAAAAATCGATCCCTTGGCTCTGGGGGGTCGATTTTTCGTCCCATGATTTTCCACTCGGTCTTCTTGTTTCTTCGGAAGATGAGAAAGCATTCCTCCGATATTTTCAACAACTCAAAAAGATGGATTATCCCTTGAAGGTCGTCGTCTGCGACTCGGTATTTCCTCTGCAATCAGCCCTGTTTCAGATATTTCCAGAAGCCAAGATCCAACTCTGTCATACCCATTATCTTGAGAACATTCGCAAACTCCTGAACACGAGGACAGATCCGACATATCGTCATTTCTTTCATTCCCTCGTGAAGTGGATCTTCCGCCTTCCAAAAACAAAAGAGGAGCGAGAACTTGGTTTCGCTCATCTCTTTCATAAATACGCCAAAGGGGATCTTCTCCTCGAAGGAATCCTCCTCCATATCCGGAATCATGAAGAGACCTTGTTTGTCTATCAATCGATTCCCGATTGTCCAGCAACGAACAATATCATCGAATCATTCAATTCACACCTCAAACCTCTCGGCACGAACCTTTCTGAACGCTTGGCTTCTCCGTCGAAGGACGAGTCCCTTCACCGACTGTGACCGTCCCTTCAAACATCTGAACGGGAAATCTCCTCTTCAAATAACAATCAAGGATGGAATCCCTTGGCCACCGAAGCACCGCCGGGCGGGCAAGCGCCAACTTGAGGTTCTCGGTCATGATGTTGTGGCTGTCAGCACTTATGGAGAGGCTCTTCATAGGGTTCAGGAAGAGATATTCGATGCAGCTCTCCTCGATCTTATGATGCCAGCAGAGGCCTACATGCTCGGGACTGAGGCTCAGGCAGAGCATCTCGGTCGTGAGATCGGGATCGGGTATCCAATGGTCTTTGCCATGGCACTGTGTGGAATCAAGCGAATCGCTGTAATCACTGATGGCAACCACCACCAGCATCCAGTCGTGGCTACTATGGACTGGTTCCATGGGAAATCGTTCATGGTCAACGAGGCTAAGGTTATATTCCTCTATGCCCGTTTGACGGAAGACATGACCAAAAATTTTGGGCAGGCACTGGAGAACCTGTTTCGATAGCTTGCGCGCTCAATACAACGGAAAGATACACCCAAACACGCGGGTGTCTCATACTTCTGTTGCATGGCGCGTTTTTTTATTTAGAAAGATGTTTAATTTTAAAATCGTTTTGAAACGATTTTAGGATTGACATTTTTTATATAGATGAGGTAGGATACAGCCACTTAATTTGTAAAAGAAGATCGCTGGCATACTGGTTTTTTCCAGGAGCCGCGAGTGCATGTATTGTATGTTTGCTATTATCCGTACAGGAGGCAAGCAGTATGAAGTCCAGGAAGGCCAGGAACTCAAAATCGAAAAACTCGAACTTGAAGTTGGGGCAACTATGGAATTCGATGTTCTGCTATTAGCTGACGAAGAAGGGAAAGATGTGAAAGTCGGAACCCCATTGGTTAGCGGAGCCAAAGTAAAGGCAAAAGTTCTTGAACACGGCAAAGCGGATAAAGTATCCGTGGTCAAGTACAAGGCCAAATCTCGATATCGCCGTAATGTTGGTCACCGCCAGCCATTCACAAAAATAAAAATTGAAAAAATCACTGCTTAATCGCAGTGATTTTTTTTAGAGATTTCTTTATGTTTCGCGACGACCACGGAGAGCATCTCCAAGTGTAATTTCATCTGCAAATTCAAGAGTAGCACCAGTTGGAAGACCGCGGGCAAGACGTGTAACACGACGACCGAGTGGAACAAGTTGTTTGGAAAGAAACATCATGGTTGTCTCTCCATGAACATCCGGAGAGAATCCAAGAATGATTTCTTGAATATTTGTTGATGCACGTATCTTTTCGAGAAGAGCGCGAACGTGAAGAGTTTCCGGAGTTGAACCTTCTAAAGGGTTTAATGTTCCTCCCAGAACAAAATATCTTCCTTGATACACTTCTGTTGCTTCAATGGTTGAAATGTCGCGCGGAGTTTCTACCACACAAAGGAGCCGAGAATCTCGTTTTGGATCCTGACAAAAAGAACAAAGAGATTCGCCCTGAGTATAAGTGAAACAGGAATGACAAATTTTGACCTGTTCTGCAAGATCAAGAATGAGTCGAGCCATTTGTTCCAGATCGTATTTCGGCATTTTTAACAATTCAAATACATATCGCAACGATGTCTTCGACCCGACTCCTGGTAATTTTGTGAAAGCACTCGCTAAATTCTGAATCGGTTCGGGGAAACGGCGCATACTTATATGCCAAGATTTTTCAATGCTTCAAATCCGCCCATATCTTTCATTTTTATAGCCATTTTGCGCTGAATATTTTTAATGGCATCATTGAATGCTTCTTTTAATCCATCCTGCAGTTTTGTTTTGTCTGTAAGAAGTTCTTGATCGATTTCCACACTTAACACCTGTTGATTGCCGTCAATCACAATTTTGATTTTTCCCCAAGCGGCAGATCCTTCTGCAGAAATTTCTGCAAGTCCATGTTGCATTTTTTTTGCCTGATCACGAAGATCTTTAATGGCTTTAATTTTATTGAACATAGGTGATGATGAGAGGATAGGAGTTAAAGATTTGTTTGTTGATTTTTAGTGTATGCTGCCCATTTGATCAATCGGTGGAGGTGCAGACATCGGAGGCGGAGGCATGGCGCCAGACGGAGGTGAAGCGGCTCGACGCATATCAAGATTGCGGAATGAGGTGCGTTGACCATCGAAAAAGAGTCGAACCATGCCCGTAGGGCCATTACGGTGTTTGGCAATGTACACTTCTGCGAGATTTTTTTCTTCCGGAGCTAGATCTTCTTCACGGTAGTTCATGTCTGCTGCTTTGCGATAGATGAAGAGAACAACGTCCGCATCTTGTTCAATAGAACCAGATTCACGCAAATGAGAAAGTTTTGGAATAGCCGGTTTGCTTTGTTCAACTGCACGTGAAAGCTGGGAAAGGGCAAGAACAGGAATATTTAATTCACGGGCAACTTGTTTTAAAGCACGGCTGATTTCAGATATTTCATTTACACGATTGTCACTGCTGCCATGGGTTCGACCTTCAAGTAATTGAAGATAGTCAAGAATGATGAGTCCGAGTCCATGTTCAGATTGGAGACGTCGACACTTTGCACGAATTTGCATGATGTTCATGACCGGAGAGTCATCAATGAAAATAGGTGCTTCGGAAAGTTTACCGAGCGCATGACCAATACGTGGAAATTCATCATCACGTTCTGAAAGGCGGCCCGTACGCAATTTCCAAATATCCACTCCAGCTTCCGCACAGATCATACGATCAACAAGCTGTTCTTTTGACATTTCAAGAGAAAAGATACCAACAGGAATTTTTTGTTTGACCGCAACGTGTCTTGCAATATCAATCGCAAAACTTGTTTTTCCAACAGACGGGCGAGCCGCGAGAATCACGAGATCAGAACGCTGGAGTCCGGCGAGAAGATTATCGAGTTCAGTAAAACCGCTCGGAACACCGCGTAATTTTCCTTTGTCTTGATGAAGCTCATCAATGCGTTCAAACGCATCTGCAAGTACGTTTTTGATGGGGATAAATGTATTTTGAAGAAATTGTTGTGAAACGCCGAACAGATTGCGCTCGGCTGTATCAAGTACAACATCAACATCTTCCGCCTCATTATATCCAAGTTCTGCAATTTCAGCTGCGGCATGAAGGAGACGGCGCAATGTTGCTTTTTTTTGAATGATTTGCGCGTAGTAAATAACATTCGCTGCAGTGGAAACTGTATTTGCAAGTTCAACCAGATATGCGCGTCCACCAATGTGTGGAAGTTTGCCAAATTCTTCCAAACGGTTGCCAAGGGTCAAAATATCAATTGGTTCATGTCTGGAGTTCAATTCGATCATGGTTTCATAGAGAATTCGGTGATTTTCTCGATAAAAATCATCAGGTCGTACGACATCCGCGACCTTAAAAAATGCATCCTGGTCAATGAGAAGGCTGCCAAGAAGAGATTGTTCTGCTTCGAGATTTTGTGGGGGAATGCGTTCAAGAGCCATAACGTTGCGTATCTTACCTTTGGGAGGAAGGGGGTTCAAGGGTCAGGTTGTGATATAATTGTGCATATGCTGAGACAACCTGCTGGTCATCCAAACCTGCCTTGGTATCGTGCAATTGGAACCATGATCGGTTCTGTTGTTGGAGTCGGGGTTTTTGGGCTTCCGTATGCGTTTGCGCAAAGCGGATATGTGGTTGGATTACTTGAACTTTTTTTTGTTAGTGGGTTTCTTCTGGTTTTACAGCTTATGTATGCCGAGATTGCCATTCAGACGCCAGGGAATCATCGTATTGTTGGATACATCAAACAATATCTTGGACATCCATGGGATCGTGTTACGGCTGTTCTTTTTGCGGTGTATACCTGGGGAGCCATGATTGCATATATGATTGTTGGTGGAGGATTTCTTCACATCCTTCTTTCTCCTCTTTTAGGAGGTTCTGAATTTTGGTATCAGCTTAGCCTTGCTGTTGTTGTTGCATGGCTTACATTTCGGGGCATTCGATATTTGGCAAAAATGGAATTAGTGATTGTGTGCGCACTTTTGTTTCTGTTTGTGTTTATGAGTCTTGCGGCGCTTCCGCATGTCCATGTGCCTAATCTTTCTTTGTTTCATCCGGAGAAATGGTTTCTTCCATACGGAGTTGTATTGTTTGCTTTGTCTGGGTTGGGAGTGGTTCCTGAAATGAAAGATGTACTTGGAAAACAAATGATGAAACTTCCGTATGCAGTGGTGGCCGGGCAGGTTATTGTCACTTTGTTGTATGCCATATTTACGTTTGCGGTTGTTGGGGTGACAGGTGAGGGAACAGTGGAAAATGCCTTTCAAGGATTAGTGCCTATTTTAGGTTCAACATTTATGATCGTTGGATCTCTCCTTGGTGTACTCACGGTTGCATCGATTTTTTCTTTACTCAGTATCGAACTTCAAGGAACGCTTCGATTTGATTATCACTGGAGTTTGCGAAAGGCGTGGGGTGTGGTCATGACTGTTCCGATTCTTTGTTTTCTTTTTGGAGTGCGTGAGTTTATTGATCTGATTGGATTTCTCGGGGCTGTATTTGGAGGGGTTCTTGGTATTTTACTCATTGCTGCGTATGAGAGAATGCGTCATAGTCCTGTTTGTATCAATCATCGATGTTTGAATGTTCCGCATGCAGTGAGCTGGGGATTGGTTCTCATCCTCGCAAGTGGAATGTTGTATACCATTTTTCAAGTTTTATTTCCTCACTTCTAACACCTTCCACTTATTTTTATGCGCATCAAACGTCTTCTTTTTTTCTGGTTTGCTGGGTTTGCTTTGGTATATGTGACGAATATTTTAGCCGTAACAGCTTGGACTTTATTTTCCTATAATAATATTTTCCTCATGATTGGCATGATGAATGCGCCGCTTATTTATCTTTTATTTGGATGGCTGTATTTTCGTGGAGGATTTGCTGCACAAGTTTCTGATCGTTTAAAAGTTGCTATCGTGTGGATCATGCTCGATTTTTTAGGTGGGATGGCTTTACTTGCGATTTTGGACGGTGTCAGTCCTTCAGATATGTTTACGACGGCTTCCTATCTGATTGAGACGGTAAATTTTTTCGCGATCCTTGTGGCAGGATATGTGGCGTTGAAACGTAAAACAATTATATCTGAATAAAAGAAAGTGAATTCCTAAAGAAAAATTTTTATGAGAGAGTTTGAAAATCATGAAGAAATTAAAACGGAACAGTTGACAACAGATGTATTTGAAAAACTTCTTCTTGAAGATTATCCTCAACACTCTGCTCTGTATGTTTTGTCGCATCTTAATCTTGTGGCAGATGGTGTGTGGAATCGAGAGAAATTTTTTGCAAAAACAAACAAGGACTTTATAAAAGATGTGGAACAATATCTTAAAAGATATTGTGAATTACGTCGTCTTCGACGACCAGATAAGCAAAGTGAGTATATTATCAAAATGGAAAAGATTATTGATGATCTTGTTGCTGAATTAAAAAAATCTCTAGAACACAGAGATGATTTAAGAAAAATTTATCGTATTGTAAGACGTTTTGAAACCGAAGCTGGAATGAAAATGCAGACGATTCCGTATTTTGAATAAAAAATACATTTTCTACATTTTTTCACTTTTGCAACTGATACGCCTTTAAAATACTCACAAGCAACAGAGCCACGGTCATAGGACCAACTCCTCCGGGAACAGGAGTAAGCCATCCGGCAATAGACTCTACGGAAGTTCGATCAACATCTCCGACAATATGATTGTCTACACGAGTCGTTCCAACATCAATGACAACAGCTCCAGATTTTATATAGTCTCTAGTGATGAGATTTGGTTTTCCAACAGCAACAATTAAAATGTCTGCTGTTTTTGTTTTTTCTTTTAACAATGGATCTTGTGCAGAAACAATCGTTGAAACGATTCCATATTCACGAAGCAGAACTTCAATAGGGTGGGCAAATAAAGGACTTGCAATAATGACGGCAGAGCATCCTTGGAATGATTTTTCTGTTGATGTGATCAATTTCATGATGCCGAGTGCCACAGGAGAAATAATTCCCGGTTTGTCTGTATCAAGTCGTCGGATATTTTCCGGATGGAATCCATCCACATCTTTTTGCGGATCAATGGCTGCAATCATGCGATCTGTATTTTGATGTGGAAGTGGAAGTTGAACAAGAATGCCGTGAATATCCGTTCGTTCATTTAAGGTTGCAATATCGGATAAAATATTTTCTTCTTTGACGTTTGAAGGGTATAAATGTTTTTCGAAAAAAATTCCCGCTTCTTTGCATGCTTTTTCTTTGAGCCTGACGTATGTATGTGAAGCCGGATCATCTCCCACAAGAAGCACAGCCAATCCCGGAATGTGTGCAAGAGAGGAAATACGTTTTTTTACTTGCATGCGAATTTTTACAGCAAGTTTTCGTCCATTGATGATGTGAGTCATATTCAAGAAACATGGATGAAACGTTGTTCGACATATTTTATAATAGCATCTGCAACATCAATACCTGTCACTTCACTCAATGTTTCAAATCCAGGATGCGGATTTACCTCAAGAATAAGAGATCCGTGTTTGGACGGAATTAAATCTACTCCAGCGATTTCAAGATCAAATGCAGCTGCGGCGCGAATAGCAAGCGTTTCTTCTTCAGGAGAAAGGATGATGGGTTGTGCACTTCCACCTGAATGGATATTTGCACGAATATCCCAGGATTTTGCCGTGCGTTCCATGGCAGCAATAATACGTCCTCCAATCACAAATGCCCGACGGTCCGAACGTCCTGCTTCTTTGATAAAGGTTTCCATGATGACTGGATTACGGTCTCGAATATTTAAATAATCAATGAGAGGAAGAAGGGTTTCTTGATTTTCTACATAAAAAACCCCTTTGCCTCCACGACCAAATGGAACTTTTAAAATAAGAGGAAATCCGAGAACGGTCGCCGCATCAGCTGCACATTCCGGTGCACGAACAATACTCCACGGAGGAACAGGAATTCCTGCCTTGGTAAATGTCAACTTTTGAGCCAGTTTATTTTTTGATGGCAAAAATCCTTCTTTTCCATTGAGAAGAGGAACTCCTATATGTGTCAAAGCTTCAATTGTTGTTATATGTAAACTAGGTTCTTCAAGAAAATTTGGACGTGGAATAACGGCATCACAAACGGGAAAAGGTTTGTTTTCATATAAAACCTCGATTCCTTTTGAGTTGTTACCAGGGCGAATAGTTAAAAGAGGTTCATAAAAAAGGTGGATGACGTGTCCATGTTGTTTTCCAGCTCGCACAAGAGCAGCAGTTCCAGGGAGTGCTTGTTCCAGTGCCTGTTTTGGTTTGGAAAAAATGAGAATACCAATATTCATAAGAATGCGCCAAGTCTAGCGAATTTTGTGGTTTGAATCAAGGAAATAAAAATGTGTTATACTGAATTTAGGTGATTTTTTTCTTTTTTTATGGTCGAATTTTTAGACGTAGACCGCGAAGGTCTTTTCGAAGAAATCGTGGAGCGTGGACGAGAAGAAGGAGTTTCGGATGAGGAAGGGTATCACGAACTCATTGATGCGGTGATTGAAGAACATCGCGGTATGGGGGAGATTCATGATGATACCTCATATCAATCCATGGCTGAAGCACTTCGTCTACGATGGTCAGAATATCGCGAAGCACTTGGAGTTGATGAAAGTCATCCAACATTTTGAACGTATGAAAATTGCTTTTCACGGAGCGGCACGGGAAGTTACTGGGTCGTGTATTTTACTAACGGTTCATGATACAGACAATGCTCAACATCGTCTGCTTATTGATTGTGGCATGTTTCAAGGAGAACGGTTTGCGGACGAACGTAACGCAGAGCCGTTTGTTTTTGATGTGGAAACGATCGATGCTGTTTTCGTGACACATCCTCATGCAGATCATACAGGTCGACTCCCATCGCTTCTGCATCAAGGATATCGTGGTCCGATTACCATGACACATCCATGTCTGTCACTTACGCGGCTTGTGCTTGAAGATGCCTATCACATCATGGAAGAAAATGCGCGACGTTCTCAAGAGCCACTTTTGTATCAAAAAGAAGATGTGGAATCTGTGGTGAATCATTGTACGTCTGTGAATTATCACGAATCTATCACTGTTGCGCCAGGAGTGACTGTTATGTTTCATGATGCCGGGCACGTCCTTGGATCTGCATTTATTTCTGTCGAGGCAGAAGGAAAACGAATTGTTTTTTCTGGGGACATTGGGAATGATGACGTGCCTATTTTGGCAGATACCGAATCTATTTCCACAGCCGACATTGTGGTGTGTGAGTCTACCTATGGCGATCGTGTTCATGAAGGAAAAGGAGAGCGAAGTGAACGATTGAAAGAATATCTTGTTGGAACCATTCGTGAAAAAGGCGTGCTTATGATTCCTTCCTTTTCTATTGAACGTACACAGGAATTATTGTACGAGCTCAATCAAATTTTGCTTCATGAATTAAAAACGGACGTTCCGATTTTTTTGGACAGTCCCATGGCTATCAAAGCAACCGAAGTGTATCGACATTTTAAGGAGTATCTTCAATTTGATGAATCCATTCTTTCCGATCCGGATCGTGATTTTTTCAGCTTTCCGAATTTGCGTGAGACATTGACGGTAGATGAATCAAAGACCATCAATGATATTCCCGCTCCAAAAATTATTATTGCCGGTTCTGGTATGATGTCTGGTGGGCGCATTATGCACCACCTCCTGCGTTATCTGGGAGATCGAAATAGTATGGTTCTTATCATTGGATATCAGGGTCACGGAACCCTTGGGCGTAAATTGTATGAAGGAGCCAATGAGGTATTTATCTATGGTCAACGTATTTCTGTTCGGGCGCAAATTAAAGCCATTGGTGCTTTTTCCGCGCATGGAGATATGAATAAATTGACTCGTTGGTTACATCCAGAAGATGGAAAAATTCCGCAAAAGATTTTTCTTGTTCATGGAGATTTAGAAGCCAAGGAAATTTTTGCCGCACATTTGCGCGAAGAATTGCATACAGAAATTGTGATTCCCGAAGTATATAGTGTGCATGAGGTTTAGAATGTGGATTTTGCTATAATCTATTGACAATTTTGTTTTTTTGTGGTTTGTTTATTCGGCTGAACAAGGTGTTTAGCGAGGTTCTTTTCAACAGGGGAAAGCATGAAGATCGCATCAGATGTTTGGAAACGTGTTGGAGATGACCATGCCATGTCCAGGAATCTTTTTGCATTTTTGGTTTGTTTCTGGACAGTGGTGGGAATTTTTGCGAGCGCGACCGCCACATACATTGCCAGAGATTGGCATGTGGATGTTTGGGGAATCATCGGCGTTCTCGTCGTTTCGATTGCCGGTGTGTTTATTGCACACGGCAGCAAGAATCCCTTGGTTTCGCTTGTCGGGTATATGATGGTAACCATTCCATTCGGACTCGTCACTGGGCCGGTTGTGGCACTGTATACGACGGCGAGTGTGTTCAAGATTCTTTGGGTAACGCTTGGTATGGTCACCATTCTCGGAGTGATTGGCGCAGTCATTCCACAGAGTCTTGAAAGCTGGGGGATTTTTCTCTTGGGTGCGCTCGGTATGTTTGTTGTGGGATCCTTCATCGTCCTGTTTGCTGGAATGATCGGTATTCCGATTGAGGGAGCCATGACAGCACTTGATTGGATTGGCGTGTTCTTGTTTGGCGGACTCGTGATTTTTGATCTGAATCAAGCCATGCGGATCGAGCGGACACATGATAATGCCATCGATGCCGCGGTTGGGATCTATCTTGACATCGCAAATATTTTCTTGCGTCTTCTTGATTTGTTTGGAGACAGAAAATAATCATATTCCGTGGATCTCTTCCACGGTTTTTTTGTTCTCTCGACATTCATTCTTTTTTCGCCTACACTTTCTGGCACATGACGGACCAGTCTCATATCCGCAATTTTTGTATTATTGCTCATATTGACCATGGCAAGTCCACACTTGCTGATCGGTTGCTTGAAATTACAGGTGCAGTCGAAAAGCGTAAAATGAAAGAGCAAATGCTCGATTCGATGGATTTGGAGCGTGAGCGCGGTATTACGATTAAGCTTGCTCCGGCTCGAATGAATTACAAAGACTACACATTGAATTTGATTGATACTCCCGGACATGTGGATTTTAATTACGAGGTTTCTCGATCATTGGCTGCCGTCGAAGGGGCTATTCTTTTAGTTGATGCAACTCAAGGCGTGCAGGCACAAACGGTTGGAAATCTTTTTTTGGCTGTTGCGGAAGATCTCGCTATTATTCCCGTTTTAAATAAAATCGATCTTCCGGCTGCAGATATTCCGCGGCGAACAGAGGAAATTGTTCGTTTGCTTGGATGTGATCCGTCGGAGATTTTGAGCGTGAGCGGAAAAACAGGACAAGGTGTTCCTGAATTATTGGATGCAGTTCTGAAACACATTCCTCCTCCGTCCGGTCATCCTGTTGATTCATCGCGAGCATTGGTTTTTGATTCAAAATACGACGACTACAAAGGTGTTGTGGCGTATGTGCGTGTGACAGACGGTGGATTAAAAACCGGAGATCGTATTCACATGATTGCTACAGGAAGCGAAGGAGAGATTTTGGAATTAGGTGCGCTTGGTCCTGGTGGATACATGCCATTGTCCCAGCTTGAAACAGGTCAAATTGGATATGTTGTCACTGGACTCAAAGATTTATTGTCTTGTCGAGTTGGTGACACGCTTACCTCTGCGGAACATGCAGCAACAGAACCATTGTCTGGATATCGTGAGGTGCGTCCTATGGTGTTTGCGGGTATTTTTCCAAAAGAAGGAAATGATTACCAGCGATTGCGTGAAGGCATGGAAAAATTGAAATTAAATGATGCGGCTTTGAGTTATGAACCAGAACATTCTCCTGCGATGGGATATGGATTTCGTTGTGGGCTTCTTGGCATGCTTCATTTGGAAATTGTCAAAGAGCGATTGCAACGGGAATATGGAATGGAAGTGCTCGTGACCACACCATCAGTTGCGTATCGATTGATCACAAATAGCGGGGAAGAGACCGTGATTAAAAGTCCACTTCAACTTCCTGATCCAACCCATATTCAATCCATCAAAGAACCATGGGTCAAAGCAGATATTGTGACGCCAAAAGAGTCGATTGGCGCCATTATGACTCTTGCCCAGGAACGGCGCGGTATGTATTTGAATACAGAATATCTTTCAGACAGCCGTGCGATTTTGCATTATGAAATTCCGCTCGCAACCGTGATTGTGGATTTTTATGACAAGTTGAAAAGTATTTCTTCCGGATATGCTTCGTTCAATTATGAATTTTTTGCAGAGCGCGAAGCAGATGTTGTTCGTCTCGATATTTTGGTTGCCGAAGATATGGTGGATGCATTTGCGACGCTTGTGTATCGCGACGAAGCTGAACGGGTCGGTCGGCAAATGGTAGAAACATTGAAAGAGTCTATTCCAAAACATTGGTTTGTGGTCAAAATTCAGGCAGCGGTTGGAGGGAAAATCGTGGCAGCAGATCGCATTTCCGCCTTACGAAAAGATGTGACCGCAAAATTGTATGGAGGAGACGTGACGCGTAAGCGTAAACTACTTGAGAAACAGAAAAAAGGAAAAGCAAAAATGGCTGAATACGGAAAAGGAAGCGTGGATATTCCATCCGACGCCTATTTAAATTTGTTGAAACGCGGATAGTATGACGAAACGTTGGTGTGTTGCCGAGACGATTTCGGAAGATGTTCGTTTATCATTTCCGGAATATTCTTCCGTTCTTTTGCAATTGCTCTGGAATCGGAATCAGCAAACACAAGATTGCATGGATATTTTTTTGGGTCCGGACTGGAATCGAGATACATGCGATCCATTTTTATTTCAACACATTTCGCGTGCGGTTGAACGAACATTTACGGCTCTTGAACAAGGAGAAAAAATTGTGATTCATGGAGATTATGATGCAGATGGCGTGTGCGGATCCGCAGTGCTTTTATCCGGTTTGCGTGATATTTGCCGGGCATGCGGATTTGACGAACATCAGCTCTCTTTTTATATTCCTCATCGGGAAAAAGAGGGATATGGATTTTCTCCAGAAACAGCCGAACATTTGTATGAACAAGAAAAAGCAAATTTGATTATCACGGTCGACTGCGGAATCAGTAATGCGCCAGCGATTGCTCGTGCAAAAGCACTGGGCATCGATACTATTATTTGTGATCATCATACAGTGCCGGACCTCATTCCTCAGGAAGCGATTCTTCTTCATCCTCTTGTTCCGGGAGAAATATTTCCAAATAAGCATTTGTGCGGAACAGGAGTGGCATTTAAATTTGTGAGTGCTCTTTTTTCTGAAGCACGAAAACACGGAGCTGATTTTCCGGAAGGATACGAGAAGTGGTTATTGGATTTGGTTGCGATTGCGACCGTGACGGATGTGATGCCTTTACAAGGAGAAAATCGCGTGCTCGAAATGTTTGGATTATTGGTTTTAAACAAAACACGTCGTATTGGTTTACAAAAATTGTTTGAGGTCGCAGGAATTATCCCGGGGAAAATTGATACATGGACCATTGGATTTCAAATCGGTCCGCGTTTAAATGCAGCAGGACGCATGCATCATGCATCTGTTGCCCTTGAACTTTTATTAAGTGAAGATTCGGCAGAGGCAACACGTTTGGCAGGAGAACTTCACGAAACCAATCTTGCTCGCCAAAAAGCGAGTGAACAAATGTATCAAACAGCGCGTGCAAAACTCACAGAAATGACGGGAAAAAATTTGCTTGTGGCTGTTGAGGAAGGATGGTCTGCCGGATTGGTTGGACTCGTGGCTGGAAAGTTACTCTATGAATTTCATCGTCCTGTGTTTGTTGTTGGAAAGGATGGGGAAAAATTTGTTGCATCCGGACGCAGTATTCCTGGATTTGATATTACACAAGCATTGCAGGCAGCGGCAGAACACTTGGATCGTTTTGGCGGGCACCCGCAAGCATGCGGATTTTCCACAACAGGGGAAGATCGTTTCCTTCGAGCCGTAGAGGTGATGACGGCTTGTGCAGATGAAATACTTTCGCATACAGAACTTACTCCCCAGCTTTTGATTGAGGCCGAGGTGAACTTGGAAGAAATTGGTTGGCCTTTATTTCAAGATCTCCAACGATTTGAACCATTTGGAGAAGGAAATCGAGTTCCTATTTTTTGCACGCGAAATCTTGAAATGGTAGCCATCGAATACATGGGAAAAGATGAAAAACATGCTCGTTTTCTTTTAAAGAATGCAAATGGAATGATGAAACGATTTGTGGCATTTGGTTTTGGAACTCTTGCGCAAACATTTTCTGTTGGCATGCATGTTGACGTGGCGTATGAAGTTGGTTTGAATGAATGGAAAGGGAATCGAGAAATTCAGTTGAAAGTAGTGGATCTTGTCCCTAACACCTGATCTTTTTATCTAAATGAGGACTTTCGCATTTGGATGCAGACCAAGGAGAAATCGAGGCTTTTTGTGAGCTGTACTCACAGGTACAGCGAACAAAAAACGCAGATTTCGACAAAGGTATGCGCCAAATAAGAAAGTCCTATAAATCTATGATCAAACACGTACGTATTTACACAGATGGTGGAGCGCGAGGAAATCCAGGTCCCGCAGGATCCGGAGCTGTCATTAAATTTCTTCATGAAGATGGAACAGAAGGAGAAATTCTTGCTGCCTTGCATGCGTACGTGGGAGAAACAACAAATAATCAGGCAGAATATCAAGCCATCGTGATGGGACTGACTCGAGCAAAAGAGCTTGAGGTTGAGCACGTTGAACTCTATATGGATTCAGAGCTTGCTGCGAAACAACTTAAAGGAGAATATCGAGTGAAGAATCCAGAACTTGCAAAACGATTTCTTGAGGTTCGAAATCTTATGTGTGCATTTAAACACGTGCGTATTCAACATATTCCTCGTGAACGCAATAAAGAAGCAGATGCACTTGTGAATGCGGCGATTGATGAACATCTGCGTTTGTCATAATGTGGAAAATATATGATTTCTTTTTTTAATACGTTGACTCGTCAAAAAGAGGAATTTATTCCTCTTCATCCAGGACAAGCTGGAGTGTACGGTTGCGGACCGACTGTTTATTGGTTTGCCCATATCGGAAACATGCGGCGATTTCTTTTTGAAGATGTGTTGGTTCGTTCACTTGCGTACAATAGTTTTCAAGTAAAACATATTATCAATATCACAGATGTTGGGCATTTGGTCGGGGATGGGGATGATGGAGAAGACAAAATGCTGACAGCCATGCGACGAGAAGGAAAGACCGCATACGAAATCGCTGAATTTTACACGCAAACATTTTTTCAAGATTTAAAATGGCTGAATATCATCTCAGCAGATGTCTATCCAAAAGCCACAGAACATATTACGGAACAAATAGCGATGGTTCGGACACTTGAGGCAAAAGGATATACGTATCACACATCGGATGGGATCTATTTTGACACATCGAAACTTCCGGAATATGGCCGTCTTTCTGGTCAAAAAATAGAAGAAAAAATGGGCGGAGCGCGTGTAGATATGGGAGAAAAAAAATCTGTATCTGATTTTGCGCTTTGGAAGTTTTCGTATTCAAATGGGAGATCATTTGATCCTGCACAGGATGATGTTGTTAAACAGCGTCAAATGGAATGGGAATCTCCTTGGGGAGACGGATTTCCTGGATGGCATATTGAATGTTCTGCTATGGCAAAAAAGTATTTGGGTGTGCCATTTGATATTCATACCGGAGCGATTGATTTGATTCCCGTGCATCATGAAAATGAAATTGCTCAAACCTCTGGAGCAGATGATGTGCTTGAAGCAAATATTTGGATGCATGCAGAATTTTTGACTGTAGGTGGAGGGAAGATGAGTAAGTCGCTCGGCAATCTTTATACCGTGGAAGATTTGATACAAAAAGGATATGACCCGCTTGCATATCGGTATCTTGTTCTTCAAGCGCATTATCGAACCAAACTCGATTTTACATTTGAAGCACTTGAAGCCGCCCAAAATGCATTGCATCGGTTGTATAATATAGTTCGTGAATGGGACGCGCCAACGGTTGATTGTACAAAGTATGAAGAACGATTTCTTCAGGCAATCAATGATGATTTGAATACCTCTCAAGCACTTGCCATTATGTGGGAAATGGTTGGAGATACCACGTTGCCTTCCTCTGCTCGGGCTCAATCTCTTCTTTTGTTTGATAAAGTATTTGGATTGCAATTAGAAAAATATGTTGGACAGCCATTAGAAATTCCTGTGGAAATTCAGGAGCTTGCAAAAAAACGTGAACAAGCGCGAAAAGAAAAAAAATGGGAGGAATCAGATCGTCTGCGTGCAGAAATTGAATTGAGCGGATTTGTAGTGGAGGATACGACTGAAGGGTCAAAAGTGCGGACACAATAAGGTTATGATATACTATTTTACGTATGCCTTTGTTGCGACCGCCCCAGAAAGAAAAACCAGCAACTGTTTCAGAAGGAACCCTTCGGTCTGAAACGGAAAAATCAGCTGAAGAACGAGTCTCTCCGGAAGTGATTCGAACGCCAGAACAGTTTGCAGAAGGAGCAAAGGAAACCCCATCTGAAACAAGAGATAAACAAATTTCAGAACAGGTTCTTCGTCCCATTCCAGTTTCCTTGCCAGTAACCCAGGTTGTCACCAAGGATACACTGACTCAAGAGATTGAAGATATTTTGGCTGAAGATTTGACGGATCTTTATTTGAAAATGACGCCGAGTCAACAGGAATTGTTTAGAGAAAAAGGAGAAGAAACAGCTGGAAAGATTCGAGAGCTTTTGATCGTAGCTAAAGTGAATGCAAGAAAAGTATTGGATTTGATTCGCTCTTGGTTAAAAATGATTCCGGGCGTGAACCGTTTTTTTCTCGAACAAGAAGCAAAAATCAAAACCGATAAAATTCTTGATGCTGCGAATCAACGCAAACATTAAGACCGACTTACATGGTGTTGCCCTTTTTGCAGACGAATTTTCTTGTTGAAGAAGAGTCATTCTCCCAGCCAATAGACATGGGAGGAGATCTTTTTTTACCGACCGTGATTCTCGGGGCGGTTGTTTTGCTTTTGGTTGGAATTGCTCTTCTTTTTATTTTGCGATTTTTCTTTCGTCGCCAGGCACGTGGGCGACATGGCGGATTTGAACGAACGGTTCTTCAGATAACCCTTCCGAAATTTAGACGCGCTGAGGATGTGACGCGCGAAACATCCATTGAACAAATTCGGCAATCGATTGCGATTGCAGACAGTTTTTTTTCGACCATGGGCGGTTTGAAAGCTCAGCGTGGGTTGAAGGCGTGGTTGTTTGGCCGTACAGATGAAATGTCATTTGAAATTGTGGTGCGAAATGGACTCATTTATTTTTATATTGCGGTTTCGAAAAAAATGCAGACACATGTCGAACAACAGTTGTCGTCTACCTATTCGGATGCGCATATTGAAGAAGTCGAAGATTATAATATTTTCCGTCCAACAGGCGTGATTTTGGGAAGTTATCTTATTTTCAAGCGACCAAGCGCTTTTCCGATTAAGACGTATCAAAAATTAGATGCGGATCCTTTGAATGCGCTCACAAACGCATTATCCAAACTTGGAATAGAAGAAGGGGCTGCGATTCAGTATGTAATTCGTTCTGCGCGCAGAGAATGGCGATCCAAAGGGCTTGGAATTGCCAGACGTATGCAACAAGGAATGAAGCTTGAGGATGTGCTGCAGGGAAAGGATCGTACGAAGAAAAATGGATGGATGAGTTTAATTTTTAGTGGAGGAACAGTTAAACCGCCAGAACAGCCAGAATCGTACCGGTTGTCTCCCATGGAAGAAGAGAGTGTAAAAGGGCTTGAACAAAAGGCAAGCAAAGCAGGACTTGATGTAAATATTCGGCTTGTTGTTTCTTCGGAAAATCCTGATGCGGCGCAAACAACCATGACCAATTTGCTCAGTGCTTTTTCTCAATACAATTCGTACCAGTTTGGAAATGTTTTTGATAAAGCGGTTCCTCCTTCCAAAAAACGTTTGATTCGTCGATTTATTTATCGAACCTTTGATGAGTTTTATAAGATCAATTTGAATACGGAAGAAATGTCGAGTTTGTGGCATTTGCCATTGCCGACAACAGAAACTCCAAATATTCAATGGCTTGGTGCGCGGCGTGCTCCGGCTCCGGTGAATGTTCCTGGTCCCGGAGAAGGAATCTTTCTTGGATACAATGTGTTTCGTGGTCGAAAAGTTCCCATTCACATTAAGCGTCCAGATCGTCAACGCCACATGTATTTGATTGGAAAATCTGGGTCTGGAAAATCCAAATTTTTGGCGAGCATGATTATTCAAGATATTCAAAATGGAGAAGGGGTGTGTGTGCTTGATCCACACGGAGATTTGGTTGAACTGGTTTTGGCCAATATTCCACGACATCGTATTGATGATGTGATCGTGTTTAATCCGTCTGATACGGATCGTCCATTTGGATTGAACATGTTGGAAGTAAAAAATGAAAATTTGAAAGATTTTGCCGTACAGGAAATGATTTCGATTTTTTATAAATTATTCCCGCCGGAAATGATCGGTCCGATGTTCGAGCACAACATGCGCAATGTGATGTTGACCCTCATGTCTGACCCGGAAAATCCAGGGACGATTGCAGAGATTCCGCGCATGTTTTCTGATCAGGATTTTGCGGATTCTTGGATTGCAAAAGTGAAAGATCCTGTGGTGCGTGCCTACTGGGAAAAAGAAATGGCAAAAACAAGCGACTTTCACAAATCGGAAATGTTGGGATATTTGATTTCCAAAGTTGGTCGTTTTGTGGAAAATGAAATGATGCGCAATATTATTGGGCAAAATCATTCGAGCTTTGATTTTCGTGAAGTCATGGACAAGCAAAAAATTCTTCTTGTGAATCTTTCGAAAGGAAAAACTGGAGAAGTAAATGCGAGTTTACTTGGTTTGATTATGGTTTCCAAACTCCAGATGGCTGCGATGGGTCGAGCAGATTTGCCTGAAGAAGAACGCAGAGATTTTTTCTTGTACATTGACGAGTTTCAAAACTACGTGACAAATTCAATCGCAACGATTTTGTCCGAAGCACGTAAATATCGTCTGGATCTTACCATGGCTCACCAGTATATGGGGCAACTTGTCGAATCTGGTGGAAAAACCGAAGTGCGTGATGCAGTTTTGGGAAACGTGGGAACGATGTTTGTGTCTCGTGTTGGTCCAGAAGACACGGAAATTTTGGAAAAAGTGTATACACCAACATTTTCCGGGTATGACATGATCAACTCTGATATGTATACCTGGTATGTCAAAATGATTATCGATAATTCGCAAGCAAAACCATTTACCATGAAAACAGTGGCACCTCCAAATGGGGATCGTGAACTTGCAGATGCGGTCTATCAATTATCGCGATTAAAATATGGACGTGACAAAGCCCTTGTGGAAGCAGATATTCTTGAACGTTCACAATTGGGCGGGTCTGAAGCATTTCAAGGTCCACCAATGGGTGAAACTTCATTTTGAGTATGACAAATCCTTTTCTTGACGAATCTTTCGAGTTTCAGGATGAGGAGAATCTGTTTGAACCTGAACCCGAAGAAGCTGGACGACATGCAGCTCCGGTCATTGCTGACCGTCGGTTTGACATGGCAAAAAAAATTTTGCGTCAGATGCAGGAAAATTTAGAAAGCGTCATTGCTCTTTTGGAAAATCCATCCTCGGATAGTAAAGAAACAACCACACTTGCTCAACTTGTGACAGCAAAAAAAGAAATGGAAAAACATTTAGAAGATATTTCAGGGTCGCGTGTGGTTGAAGGGGTATTTGATGGCCAACAAATGGTTGGGTCGGATGGAAGACGTTATTCGGTTCCTCCAAATTATGCATCAAAATCACGATTGGTTGAGGGAGATATTTTGAAATTGACGATTAGGTCAGATGGAACGTTTTTGTTTAAACAGATTAGTCCCATGGAACGTCGTCGATTAGTTGGATTGTTGGCTTTCGATGCGTCTGCAGGAAATCATGTGGTTCTTTGTGGAGAGCAACGATTCCATGTGCTTCAAGCGAGTGTCACGTATTATCGAGGAGAATTGGGAGATGAAGCCGTGATTCTTGTTCCAAAAACAACCCCAAGTGTCTGGGCGGCTGTGGAAAATATTGTGAAAAAGTAAAGGGACCTCTGCAAAATTGCGTCTTTTTGGCTTATGGGCACCCGTTGATCCCGCTCTCCCTACCTGTAGTAGGGTCCGCTGGGTTCAACAGCCCATGCACCAAAAATCCATCAACTTTTCAGAGATCCTTAGAAACAAGGTCTCTTCAAAGAAAAAACGTCCGGCAGAAGAATGCAGGACGCAATTTTTTTGTTCGAACGGTCTCGTTACTCGATGGGTATGGTTTGACCCTGGCCAAACTTGCCGTGGTTCCAACCGCCTCCTTCGAGGACTTTGAGGTCATGGACATGAATTTCCACGATCTTGAAACGGTTTCCGTCGATGAAGCTCGTTTCCCCTTTTAGGAGGATCCAGGATTTTTCTCCTTCTGGAACATCCGCGAAAATTCGAACAGGTTTTCTGTTTAAATACCCATCATCATAAGTGACAGGTTGGAAAAATACACCTTCTTCGCTTGCGACGTAGAAAGTATATTGATGCGCTTCGTTCATGAAGACGCGATCCACTTCTACTTTTTTGTCAGGAAGTGGATTCGTTTCCACGCACTTCACAAAGAGAAATCCGCATCCGACTACAACCCCGAGTAAGAAGATATAACCAAATATATCATCTTTCCAGGTGTATCTAAATGCACTGTAGCGCATGGTTCTCCTCCAGAGCCAAAAAATGACTCAGACTTGGTTTTTAAACAACGAAACGTGACAGTTTTTTATCAAATTTTAGAGTTTTTGTCAAGTTTAGTTGGCATTTTTT
>Ga0076266_109_pt1 | contig 45434 bp, 43 predicted proteins | sample RifGroF2_FD_67751 | JGI IMG/M metagenome (GOLD analysis project Ga0076266, IMG submission 67751) | Parcubacteria (Uhrbacteria) bacterium GW2011_GWF2_41_16 | reverse complement strand
TAGCTTTTATCCGTTGAGCTTCCGCCGTCCTATGTCGTACGGTCGGATCACTAACTTCCGCTTTCGCGACTGCGCGACTTGTCTGTCTTGCAGTAAAGCTGGCTTCTGCGTTTGCGCGTCCAGCGCGATTTCCATCCGCGCTAAGCCAACCTTTGTAAACGCCTCCGTTACTTTTTGGGAGGCACCCGCCCCAGGTAAACTACCCACCAGCTACTGTTCCACCCAGCCGATTCAGGCTGAGCGGTTAGAATTCACGCAACGCAAGGGTGGTGTCTCATTGGCGCCTAAGCTCCCACCTACGCTGAACATACGAAGCATGAACCCAATAACAAGTTGTAGTAAAGCTTCACGGGGTCTTTTCGTCTAACCACGGGTAATGAGCATCTTCACTCATCACTCGTTATGCCATTCGTGCAGGTCGGAACTTACCCGACAAGGAATTTCGCTACCTTAGGACGATTATAGTTATCGCCGGCGTTCATCAGCGCTTCAGTCGGAAGCTGCCTCCACCTTGCGGTGGAATGACCCCCTTCCTTAACGTTCTGACACTGGCCAGGCATCAGCCCCTATACTTCATCTTATGATTTTGCAGGGACCTGTGTTTTTGGTAAACAGTCGGTTGATGTCTTTCGCTGCGGGTCACCCCCTCCCGGGGGCAACCAGGCCTTATCCCGAAGTTACGGCCATTGTTTTGCCGAGTTCCTAAACAAGGGTTCTCTCGTACGCCTTAGTGCATTATCGCACCCACCCACCTGTGTCGGTTTCCGGTACGGGTCTATTTTGCTTAACCCTAGAGGCTTTTCTTGGCTCCCTTTCTTTTCCCCTTGCTCGTCTTTCAACAAGCTTGCGATCGCATCCAAATGGATGACTGGTGGATTTGCCTGCCAGTCGTTCAGATGCGCCCAACGTCATAGCCATAGAACGCGGGAAAATACGAAGAGCGTCCCCTCATTGGAAACAAAACAGAGTGCAGGAATATGAACCTGCTGTGCATCGACTACGCTTTTCAGCCTCGCCTTAGCTCCCGACTAACCCTGGGACGATTCACGTTGCCCAGGAAACCTTGGGTTTACGGCGGACAGGACTCTCACCTGTCTTTATGCTACTTATGCCAACATTCTCACTTCGTATCGCTCCACCATGCCTTACGACACAACTTCAGCGCAATACGAATGCTCCCCTACCGCTTGTCCAGTCGAAACTGGACAAACCCTCAACTTCGGTACGTCGTTTAGCCCCGGTACATTTTCGGCGCAGAAAAACTTGACCAGTGAGCTATTACGCTATCTTTAAAGGATGGCTGCTTCTAAGCCAACCTCCTGGTTGTAAAAGTCTTTCCACCACCTTTTACACTTAACGACGATTTAGGGACCTTAGTTTGAGATCTGGGCTGTTTCCCTTTCGACCAATGGAGCTTAGCCCCCATAGTCTGACTGCCGGGAACATGTGCTGGTATTCGGAGTTTGGTTAGGATGTCTACCTTGCGGCGACAATCCCATTCAGTGCTCTACCCCCAACACACTATTAACCGACGCTAGCCCAAAAGCTATCTCGGGGAGAACCAGCTATTACCGAGTTCGATTGGAATTTCTCCGCTAACCACAACTCGTCCCCGTGTTTTGCACAGCACGTGGGTTCGGGCCTCCACGGGTTGTTACACCCGCTTCACCCTGGTCATGGTTAGGTCACCCGGTTTCGGGTCATGTACGTGTCACTGTTTGAAAATGTTCACGTTACTCAAAAATAAATTTCCAAATAACGTGAACAATTTTCAAAATACGCGTATTGAACGCTCGCTTTCACTTTAGCTTCGTCCCGGAGGACTTAACTGTGCGACACGTAGCACACTCGTTGGCTCATTCTTCAATAGGAACGCCGTCATCCTGTCTTGCGACAAGACTCCGACTCCTTGTAAGCATACGGTTTCAGATACTATTTCATCCCCCTTCCGGGGTACTTTTAAGCTTTCCCTCGCGGTACTGGTTCACTATCGATCAGAACATGTATTTAGTCTTGCCACATAGTCGCGGCAGATTCCCACAAGATTTCTCGAGTCTCGTGGTACTCAAGTGCCATTACTACAATCACACAGATATATTTCGCGTACAGGACTATCACCTTCTTTGGTTCCACTTTCCAGTGGATTCCCCTATATATTGCATGTCTTGCTTGTTTTCGGCAGAAAACAACATAACGGACTTTCAACCCCTTTCCAACAACGACTGCCGCCTTTCATTATCCCTTGATGAAAACTTGCGTTCACACCGACAGGACAACTTCACCGGAAAGGTTTGGACTGATCCCTTTTCGCTCGCCACTACTAAGGGAATGGGCTCGTTGTGTATGTAGAACTCCGTAGAATCGCTTACGCTTTCTACGTTTCTACATAACAACGAGCAGATCTTTTTCTTTTCCTCTGGGTACTGAGATGTTTCACTTCCCCAGGTGCCTCTCCAACGCCTATATATTCAGCGCCAGATGATACGGCTTTCCCCGTACCAGGTTTCCCCATTCGGATATCTCCGGATCAAAGGTTGCTTGCCACCTCCCCGAAGCTTATCGCAGGCTGCTACGTCCTTCGTCAGCACGTTCTGTCGAGCCATCCACCGTATGCCCTTATGCTCTGCAACCACTGGAAGAACAGATCCCGACCGTTTGAGAATTGAGAATTGCGAACAACCTCTAAACGGTTTCTCTCCAATGTTGCGTACTTACTTTTAGAATTGGTTCTCTATTTCTTCAATTGTGAAGGATCGTCTGACCCTTCGGATCAGGGAGAAAGTAATTTTGAAAACCAATTTCTCTCTGCCTCGAAGGATTTAAAAAACCGCGCATCTTGCGCGGGAACCTAATCAAAACCATTCGCTACCTGCGAAGACGATTATGAAGATTCCCGAACGTATTTTTCCACATGAATACCCTTTCATCTTCACCATCTTCCCTCTATCCCTCAGATCCTTGTCTTTCACGATCGATTTGGGAACATTTGTTCTCGGGACAAAGAAGGTAGTGATCAATTGTATTGCGTCGGCAATATTAGCGAACACACAAAGACCTGTCAAGAGACCCGAAAATATTAGATATCCAGAATTCATCCACAAGAGTTAAAATTTTATCAGGATGTCAAACTCACGTAAAATAAACTCCGTATGTATAAAGTTCATTTTCTCATGGTTGGAAAAGCAAAAAAAGGACCACTTCAGGACATTACAGAAAAATATCGAATTCTTCTTCGTCCATATATAAAAGAAATCTGGCAGGAAGTATCAGATATTCCGTTTCGAAAACCAGAAGAAAAAATACGAGTTCAACGTCTTGAACAAGACCATCTTTCTTCAGTACTTCCAAAAGACGGCCTTGTTATTCTTTTGGATGAAAGTGGAAAAACATATACATCCACAGATTTTGCCCAAGCAGTAGATAGATGGTCAGAACACGGAACTCGTACTCTTGTTTTTGTGATCGGTGGACCTCTTGGATTTGAAGAATTATTCAAAAAACAGGCGCATATCCGCCTGTCTCTTTCTCCTATGACATTTCCTCATGATTTAGCTCGCGTTGTCCTTTTAGAACAACTCTATCGTGCCATGACAATCTTGAGGGGGAAAATGTACCACTACTAAAAAATTCTCTCATCAAGAGCCGAACTTTTTCAAAAGATGAAGAACAACCAATATATCAGGCAATGTCGCCTCCAAGATTTTGGCGTCATCCCCGGCTTTTTGGCGGCGTCTATAAGAATCCACCAGGACTTTAAATCGATCAAAAAACTGTTCAAGTTTCCGTTTTTTTTCGGCTTCTTCCAATGTTTTGTGTTGGTGAATAGCTGGTTCGTCCTCATGGGCAGTATACCACTCTTCAACCACTTCCTGGACTTTTGTCATACTCTCCTTTTCGACTCCACGAAATGTGCGAAAACGCGACTCGACCTGTTCCAGGAATAAAACGGCGAAATCGTCCGCGGATTGGTATTCTATGACATAGGCCAGAGTTTCAAACCATCTGTGCTTGGGGCTATTTTCCCGCATAGTTGCACTAAGTTCTTGATATCTTTCTTTCGCTAGTTGGTAACGCTTGGCCGAGGCCAGTTCTGGCCTTTGGGAATATTTAACAAAGCTGTCACTCTCAAGCCGGAACGGTGAGGTCGCTAATTTGTGAAGGTACAGACCATATGTGTCTAGTAATTTTTTGTCCAATTGTTGCATTTCTTTCTCTGTGTGCACATTCAATTTCTTTTTTGTTCGCAGTTGTACAAGACGCTGATGTAGGTTGTTGATGTCTGCTTGTGCAGTTTTTAATTCCTGACCTAATCGTTTCCATTCTTCTTCATCCGTCTGATCAATCCGCATATCCTTTGATTCTTTGCCACGATTGTTCCACAAGACATCCATAAATTCTCGCAACGCCTCTTTCCCATTTTCACGGCGAACCAGAGAACGAATATCCATCGCTCTCAAAAGTTCGTAAAAGGCGCTCCAAAAAATCTCCTGCTGCCTGATTTCATCTTCAACAGCCACCTCTTCGCGTGTATAGTGATAATTTTTCCGACGTTCTTCCTCAATCCAGCGCACTAAATCCGCCAAATTTCCTTCCCGAAACATGCCGTCCGGGTGATTTGATGATGACAAAACTGACGTGACAAAACGCTTTTTTATCTCCTCTTTGAGCAAAGGCGACAACTGCGCAAATGCTTCGGTAACTTCTTCCGAAATTCCCTCTAAAAATCCTTCTTTCTCTGCTTTTCTTGTTTCTTTTTTAAGGTCAGACGATTTTCCTGACAGGACAAGCCCTTCGTGCGAACTCTCCATAAAAAAACAAAATTATTTAACTAAGAAAAATCGTTCGGCAGACTCATCCCTGGAGCATATGCAAATGGAGTTTCAACAATGTTTACAATCAAATCACGCAAAATAGGATACTCTGCAGCCATATAATGATCGTCACCATCACGTTCTATAAAACGCGCTTTGAGAGATTCAGCGAGTTTACGACCATGATCGAGCGGAACAAGTTTGTCATCTTTGGAATGAACAACCACAAATTCCCGCGCTTTCCACATAAGAACATCAGCATCAAGATCATCAAAAAAAAGATGACGAAGCCCCGGCCTGGACACTTTCCAGGGAGTTGCAACCAAAATAACAGCCCTGGGCGTTTCCATCATTTCTACGGCTTCCAAATATTGAAGAGCAAGCAATCCTCCCAATGAATGTCCAAGCACAACATCTTCCCCTTTCAAATGTCCAATCTGCTGTTTTAGATCTTCCATCACAACTGGGAGATCAATCTCCTGATCTGCGGGCAGTTGAAGACGCGGCGAAACCACTTCAAATCCGCGTTCACGAAGCTGTTCTCTCAGCCACGGATGAAAATTCATGTCCGGACTCGCATTGAATCCATGAATCAAAATAATACGCATAAAATAAAATGGTTGAAGATATTTCAACCATGAATGACCTCCTCAAGAACAGCTAACTGCTTTTTTATTTCTTCAAAAAACTCAATTTTAGAAATTTCCTTTGATCGTAAAGAGACAAGAAGTCTTTCGTATTCCGGAAGTTTTCTCAATTCCCCGAAGTGCTCTAAAAAGGAATTTAATTCTCCGGATTGTATTTCAAGCGGAGAACATTCCAAGAGTTGCAATAACTCTTGCATACTACCGCTCCCTTCTTTGTTTTGGTTTTGAAGAGCTTTATTCATAAATTATTTTTCTTTTTGCGTCAAGACTCTTGGATTTCCATTCACTTCTAAAGGTGTTTCAATAAATATATCGTTTCCAACTTCCATAATAACAGAAGAAAAATGCGTAAGTTCAAATGTATTTTCTGAACGATGCATCACACGAGCTAACTCTTCTTTTTCTTCTTTAGAAAGATCTCGTGCCCAGTTTCCAACAACTTTAACAATTTTGGAAGATTGTTCTTTCTCTTCAGAAATTAAATCTAAAAGAAATCGAACGAATTCAATGGATTCTGGTTTTTGAAAAAAAAGTTTATATGGTAACACAACCGACTTTGACAGTTTGGAAAGAACGATTGATTCAAAATTTTCTTGTGTTAATTCTTGTTCTGTTGCAAGTTCGAGAAAAAAATCCTGAAATGTCTCTACAAGAAAATCAAATTGTTTACGATTATCTCCATTTAATTGATCCCATGTTTGACCAAATTTACTCTCCTTCAAAAAAAATTCTTTTGTTTGTCTTGCAGAAAATCTTCGATACACATCCCGTTCAATTAAATCATTTAAATATGTTTGGTGAGCACGAATAATTTTTTCCCTTTCTTCTAAAGTCAACGGATGTCTCCCTCCCTTTATTTGAATAAAACGAACAAGTTCTACATCAAGAGCTTTTCCTCGTCCTTTATATTGAATCTCTACAAGATCAATCTTCCTTCCCGCATCCAACATGTCATTCATGCCAATCATTTGTTCAAGATCTGCTATTTTTAATTGTGATTCAAACCGTTTTTTTAACCAACGAACTGCTTTCACAACAGAAAGAGTTCCTATTTCAATATCTTCAATATATCGACTCATTTCTATATGGCCATGTCTATCTTTTACATAACTTTCGCCAGGTTTTTTAGCCCCAACTCTCTGTCTTAATTTAGAAAAAAAATCAGATGGATCCGAAATAACTCTTTGATAGATAGCACGAACCAAACGATTTTGAAATCTCGCTTCTTCTAAACGCAAAACACCTTGTCTATCTTTTAAAGCAAAAACTAAAAAATCTCTTACTATTTTTTCAAAAACAATTTCTTGAGGTTTTTCAAGAGGAACAAGAGGACGTGTTTCAAAACTTTGACCTTCCACTCCTTTTTCCACAAGTCCAAACGATGAGGTATTTTCTGCTTGTTTGTATCCAAACTGTGGTTTAGCCATAAAAAAACAAAAAAATGCATTGGGCATTGGTGGGTAGAGAGGGACTCGAACCCTCATGGATTACTCCACTAGCTCCTAAGGCTAGCGCGTATGCCAATTCCGCCATCTACCCATAGAGAACTTTCAATATATTATCAAAAAATTTACATTTGATCAACTATTGACAAATAATAAAAATTCTGTCACTTTTCCTTCATTGTTCGTTTCACAATAACAAAAGAAAGTAAAGGAGTGATGGTATGGCTATCCACATCCGCCAAGGAAAAGCCAGGCCATTATTCCTCACAGAGGAAATAAGCCCGGCTCCGGAAGATTTTTTGATCAACATGCGAGACGCATCTTTGCGTGGCAAAATGTTTGTAAAAGACACACTTCCACGCATTCAGTCGGACAACGTATCAAAAGCGATTGGAGAACAGCTTCAACGCGTCGGTCCTCTTGTTCCAGGAAGAGAAGCAATTTCGCACGCTCTGCGAGCTGGATTTCTTCAAGGATTAAAAGAAAAATTCGTCGTGGACCAGAAACCATGGCCGCGTGATCTCAAGCTAACTCTAACCAGTTATATCGGTACATTGTTTCAAGGAGAAATGACAGAAGCATTACTTGGTCTTTCTCTCCAAGATCGCGGAAAATTGTTCAACCGATTTGACTGGATGGAGTTAGACCAAGAGACTTGGCGAACCGGATATATCGGTGCCATGGCTGTGGCGCGTGTTGCACATACATTTTTATTGTCTGGGGCAGACGTTTTTCTCTCGCCCCCACGATATGATTTATTTCACAGCGGAGATTTGTTGGTAACGGTTCCAAACAAACCATTTGGACTCTATCTTCAAATCAAAAGCAGTGTGTATGAAAAAGAGCACCACGCAATTGTTCTTGCGTCACTATCAGAACTATCAGACGTAAACCTGCTAGAATTCCAGACTGTTCTTATAAATCTTTGGAAAGGATTCCAAAAATTTCAAGAACAAAATAATGAAGACTGGAAACCAGTCTTCATTCAACTGGGAAACACATACACTCCATCACACGAGTTAAATGTAAAACCAGTTGAAAAATTGATTGACATGTTTCTTGCCAATCTAACATCGAACCAAAAAAACACTCTTCTGGAGGAAGGATGAACAAATGGGAGCAACACCACTACCGATTGATACAGCGAGAAAACTGGAACGAATATCTTTGAGAAAAGACACGGGAGAAATTTCTCCTTTTTTTCTCTTGGATCTATATAGCACTCTTCAAGAAGGAATTGAATTTGGGAACCATATCTGGCACATGGGAACATCTCATGACCAGGTATTTGTTCAGAGATTCAAGGAGGGAATCCATCGAGTCACAACCCGATCAGGTGAAAGTAAAGGAGCAGCACATACTTTAAGAGGTATATTTGCTCTTGGGGTCAAAAAGAAAATCAGTGAGTGTGAAGGGATTCTTCCTCCACCGGTGAGAGAGCGAATGTTTTCCATCGCTGTTTATGGACAACAAGAGCTCGCTCACGGACTCCTCCTCCTTCCACCTATGATAAAGGACACTTTACTTTCAGATGAGAAACTGAAAGAAGTGGCAGAAGGATGGGCAAAGGATTTTGCCGGAGCAAACGCCATTGCCCGTGTTGCCTATGCATTTCTGAAACAGAATGTCAGGGTGCAATTCCCGTCTCTCCGAGACGCAACATTTTATCAAGGAGATCTTCTTGCAGAGGCAGAAGACAACCTCCTCTACCTCCAAATTGTTGGAAGGAGAAAATCCCAAGAAACAAGAATCTTTGATCTTGACCGATATCCCGAAAAAATATGGGATGCGGAAATTTATTCGGCTTTGTTAAAGTTTCGAGAGAGTGCCCGACGTTCTCAAACAAAGGGCACACGCATATTTATCGAGGTTGGACTTGGTGCAAGCCGTCCAACAGAACTCGCGTGTCCCAATGTCCAAAGAGCCGTAGGGCAACTCCTCGATAATATTTGCAAACAAGAATTGGCTCTGGCTTTATAACCAGAGTTTTTATTTTTACTTATCCACGTAAAAACGATTGACAAAATCATTTTTTCATGATGTGATGTTTCTAACAAAAGAAACAGCTCCCCCATTTTTTATGCGGGGAGCTGTTTCTTTTTTCGTCGACGAAAAACCAAACAATTTGTCTTAATTTTCCTGATTATGATCTATGCTCATGCAAGATCGAACCATGTTTTTTATTCTCTTTTTTCTTCTCTTTTCGTGCGTGCCAAAACCATCATCTGCAACCAGTGGTTCATGTACAGACACAACGTGCCAATCTCAAGTTTATCTTTCAGAAATTGGATGGGCAGGCTCATCTCTTAGTCAAGCAGATGAATGGATGGAACTTGCAAATGTAACAGATACATCCATCAATCTTTCTGGTTGGTCTCTTGTTGGAGCTGGTAGTAGTGGTTCTCCCATTCTCATTCCTGAAGGAAGTACTCTTGAACCATATGGGACATTTCTGATTTCAAATTACGAAAACTCAAAATCTACTCTTGCTGTTATTCCAAACTATGTTACTTCAATCGTTTCTCTTTCCAACAATTCCATGGAAGTTATTCTTCTTGACTCAAATGGACAAGAAAGAGATCGCGCAGGAAATGGAAGTGCTCCATTTGTTGGAGGAACACAATCGAGTGGATCTATTGCTTCCATGGTTCGTGTCAGTGCACAAATGAATGGTGCTTTGCCAGAATCATGGATAACAGCAACCTCTGCACAGGGATTTGATCCTGATGCCACAGAATTTGGAACACCAGGATGGATTGAACAACTTGCTGTTCAAGAATCAACTGTAGAATCAGAACCTGTATCAGAACCAATAGAAATACCTATTTCAACAGAGGAAGCCATTTCAGATCCAGAACCAGATGTACCAGAGACAGAAGAACCATCAGATCCAGAAACAATCTTAATCTCAGATCCGGTAGAATCTATAGACCTTACACCAATAAGCGAAGAGCAACCACAACAAACAGAAATTCCTGAAACATCATCGACTTCTTCCGCTCCTATTATTTACCCGCCAGGAACGCTTGTCATCAATGAGTTTGTTTCTGATCCATCATCCAGTGAAGAAAAAGAATGGGTAGAGATTCTCAATCCATATAATAACCTTATTCCTTTAAACGGATGGAAAATAAAAGAATCATCTGGACGATCTGTTTCTCTGCCTGACCAATGGCTTGGATTTGGACAAATAGTCGTTATGGAATTTTCCTCGAGTGCTCTCAATAATAGCGGGGATACGATTGAACTTTTGGATGCGGGAGGAGTTGTTATTGATCAGGTGATTTATGGAACCGAAATCGTTCCTGCTGCAAAAGATCCGAATACCACAGCCCGCCATGAAGATGGAACATTTGCTGTGACAACAAATCCAACTCCAGGTCAAACGAATATATTCCCTGTTGCAGAAGAACCAAAAGAATCTGTGTCGGAATCTGAGACACTAACAACAGAAAAAGAGCATGCACCAGTTGAACAAATCTCTTCTTCCTCTCTCACAGAGACCACCTCAAACGAACCCATAAAAACAGACATGATTTCTCTGCAAGGAAAAATACAACTTTCTGAGCTTTATCCAAACTCCCTGGGAGAAGATACAGAGGAAGAATTCATTGAGATTCAAAACATGACAGACAAGGATATTGATCTCAAAGGAATTATTTTTGAAGATGCAAGCGGAAAAAGATGGTCACCTACAACCTCAACAATTTTGCACGCCTATGGATTCCAAGCATTTGGACGAGACCTCTTTGACTTCGCCTTAAATAATAATGGAGATACCGTTCGTTTATTGACTCAAGACAAAATACTCCTTGATGAAGTCACATATGAAAAAACATCAAAAGGTTTGGCGTATGTCCGCATCAACACAGATTGGATATGGACGACAAATGTTACGCCAAATGAACAAAATCGCGTTCCAGAAATTCAAACCGAATCTATCACAAGTGAAATTTCCATTACTAAAGCCAGCGATGGCGATATAAAAGATGATTCGTTTTTAAATGTCTCTCTCGAAGACATTCGTAAGCAAAAACCAGGAACACGAATACGTGTTCAAGGGGTTGTTTCTGCAACTCCAGGTCTATTTGGAGAGCGTCTCTTTTATATTGCTGATCCTGGAATTCAAATCTATAAATCAGATGCTGTTTTTCCTGATTTGGAACTTGGAGATCTTGTGGAAATCACAGGAACCTTGCGATCAAATCGTGGAGAATCACGTATCACGGTTGGACGTACAGATTCGATCACAATATTAGACCAAGAGGAAGTACCTCAACCACATGAAGTGTCTGATATTGGGGAAGAAACAGAAGGATGGCTCACACAAATCAAAGGAATAATTCTTGAAAAAAAGAGCGGGATATTTTCCGTGGATACAAATGGAACAACGATCGAAATACGTATCAAAAAAGGAACAGAAATAAAATTAGATCATCTCAACCAAGGAATGGATGTCGTTATCACTGGAATTGTAAGTCAAACAGATGACCATTATTTCCTCCTTCCACGATTCGAGGAGGATATGGAAATAATTGAACAGATAAAAGAGATGTCCATTACACCTGCATATATCTCAGGAAAAGAAATAGCGTCTGGTGAAGGACAGAAAAAGGCCTATCTTCTTGGTGGAGGAACACTTGTAACATTAGGAGGATTTGGTATTCGTTACTTTTTTCAGAAAAAAACAGGCATACATGTATGAATCAACCTTCCTTTTTCACAGATGCGCGTGAACAATTTGAACGACTCGCCTATGCCTATGGCATTCAACCATCTGTGTGTTCCCTTCTTGGAGAATTTGTCCATCAAAAACTTGAACAAACGAAACCAATCCGTCGACAAAAAATCACCAAACCTCCGAAAACAAAAATGCAAACACGTCTTTTTTCTTAACAGAAATTTTTATGGAAAATACATTTAACAAATGGTATGCAAAACTTGTTGCAGATTGTAATTCTCTTTCAGAACAACTTGGACTAGATGACCTTGCCACATCAACCCTTCGTGATTTCGTTGTCCAAATTGCGCGAGATCAATACAAAACAGGTAATCGGTCAGGTATTAAATGGATGTATCGAAAAATGGGATCTACAGCCCAGCAACCAGCGTAAAAAAATAAATCAAAAAGCACTCGGATTGATCCGGGTGCTTTTTTTTACTTTTTTTGGTGGGCGAGGTGGGATTCGAACCCACGAGGCCTTTCGGCCAGAGGATTTTAAGTCCTCCGCGTATACCGGCTCCGCCACTCGCCCTTATTTGCTAGGGTTGAGAGTAACAAATTATGCAAACAGATTCAAGATTTTTTGTTATCATACAATATCTTGTCACGTTCTTATCTGCATGTTAAAGTATTTTCCGTTCGAATTTCGCGGCAGTAGTTCAGTGGTAGAACGTCTCCTTGCCAAGGAGAAGGTCGCCGGTTCAATCCCGGTCTGCCGCTCCAGATTTCTCTTTTTTGAGAATGGGTTTAAAAACAACTTTCATAAGCTGTTTTTTTATTTGCTTGCTGTTCCCAAAAAACTCCCCCATAATAAAGTTGTATGATCGAACGCGATGATTCCATTCCCGAAAAAAAAAGTGTTATTGGACAGACAACTGAACCGGAAGAACAAACATTTGAAATAGGGTTGCGGCCGCAAACCTTGGAAGATTTTGTTGGTCAACAAGCATTAAAAGATAACCTTCATATTGTTATTCAGGCAGCAAAAGGACGTGAGGAACCTCTTGAACATGTTCTTTTTTATGGAAATCCAGGGCTTGGAAAAACAACCCTTGCTCATATTATCGCCAAAGAAATGGGAGCACAGATGCGGGTCACAAGTGGTCCGGCTCTTGAGCGTGTGGGAGATCTCGCAGCTATTCTCTCAAATCTTGGACATGGAGATGTTCTTTTTATTGATGAAATTCATCGCATGAACAAGACTATTGAAGAAGTTTTATATCCCGCCATGGAAGACCAGGTACTTGATCTCATTGTTGGTAAAGGTCCAACAGCTCGCACACTTCGACTCACGCTTGAACGTTTTACCATTATTGGGGCAACTACTCGTCTTTCCCTGCTTTCTTCTCCATTAAGAGACCGTTTTGGTATGACCTATCATCTTTCTTTTTATGAAGAAGGCGATATGGCTCGCATTGTGGAACGGAGTGCAAATCGACTGAATGTTCCTATGGATAAAGAAGCGGTATACGAACTTGCAAAACGTTGTAGACGCACACCACGCATTGCAAATCGATTATTGAGACGTGTGCGTGATTTTGCGGAAGTCAAAGGAGATGGTCATATTTCACAAACACTAGCCCTGGAAGCACTCCGTCTTTTGGAAATTGACCCAAGCGGACTGGATCAAATAGACCGACAAATTCTTGAAACCATTATTCATAAATTTAGTGGCGGACCGGTTGGTGTTGGAACCATTGCGGCTGCCACACAGGAAGAAGTCGAGACCATCGAAACCGTGTACGAACCTTTTCTCATTCAACTTGGACTTCTACATCGAACACCACGCGGGCGTGTTGTAACCCCTCGAGCATATGAACACCTTGGTCTCTCTGTACCTCTTTCCCAACTCCCATTGAGTTAGTGATATACTAACCCCTGTATGATTCCGGACATCAATATTCCCATCCTTCTCTTTTTGGTTCCTTATATTCTCTTTATATTGGGATTTTTCTTATACGGATTTTTTAATATTTATAATCTTCTCCATTTTGGAGTTTATAATTTTGGCGCCTACCTTTTTGCGACGATTTTTATTGGTGGTTCTATTCTTTTTCTTGGAATATCCTTTTTTCTTCTCATAAATTACGACTGGAATATGATGTGGTCTGTGACGGAAATTTTTCAAAATAAAAATAATACAGGAATGTTTTGGAATTTATGATGCATCTTGATCATCTTCCCAATCAACGTCCTGGAGAAAAAATACAACTCTTTCTTCGACGATATTGGCTCGCTCCATTTGAAATCGGATTCTACATGATAATTTTTTATGGAATTCCTATTGCTGCAGCCATTATTTTCTTCCCTTACCTCGAACATTTTTTACAAGATCCTGTTCTTGGTCCTATAATTATCCTTGTGGGAAGTATGTATGTGCTCGGAGTCTGGCTCTTTGGTTTCACGGAATTTATCGACTACTATCTTGATGTCTGGATCGTAACCAATGAACGCATTATTAACATCGAACAAAAAGGATTGTTTACTCGGGTTGCTTCAGAAATGCATTTAACAGCAATTCAAGATGTCACTTCTGAAGTTTCTGGCATTCTGCATACCTTTCTTCATTATGGAAACGTATATGTCCAAACAGCTGGAGAAAAAACACGATTTCTCTTCCGAGATATTCCAAATGCTGAAAGTGTCAAAGAACAAATCATTGCTTTGATCAACGAAAGCAAACGAAATCAACAAGAATCTCTTGTCCACACCATCCAACAAGAAATGTAAAAAAATTCGCCCTTAAGTAAGGCGAATTTTTCTTTTGTCTTTGTTAGAGGATTTTCGAGGAAGTTCATTTTATTGTTTTTCGGTCCACGCATGATTATTCCACGCCCATTTTACAAGAGCGTGTGCATCTTCGAAACTTTGTGCACGAGAATCTGCTCCAAAGAGGACAAGTAAAATCTCACGATCAACATCTTCATACTCTGGACGCAAAGATACCACAAGATTCCAACCAGATTCATCTAAATATCCTGTTTTTCCAGACATAACATAAACATCATCATACTGTGGTTTCCAAAGCATCCAGTTACTGTTTACTAAACGTCTTGTTGTTCCATCTGAAAGATTTGTCAGCGTATGTGATGTTGTTCCAGCATATCGCCGAAGATCTTGACGAGCAAAAAGTTCCATAGCGAGTTTTGCAAGTTCGCGTGGAGTGGAGACATTTCCTGTTTCAATTCCCGTTGGATCAACAAATTGTGTATGAGGAAGTCGAAGTATTTCTGCTTTTGTATTCATTGCTTCAACAAAATTTGTTTTTTCCATTCCAGAAGCGCGTGCGACTGCATTCGCTGCATTATTTGCAGAGGCAACAAGAGCCGCATACAACAAATCTTCTAATGTATATTTTGTTCCAGCTGGAACATTTAAACACGCTCCTCCGACCTCATCCACTTGCTCAATGGTACGAACAGAAGAAAGAGATGTGCCAGATTCCAAAAGTAAATCTGCTGTCATGAGTTTCGTAATAGATGCAATAGGCCATACAAGATTTGCATGATGTTCTGCAAGAATAAGACCGCTATTGCGATCAATCACAATAAATGCATTTGCGGTCACTACTGGAGTTGAGGACGAACCAAGGGCAATAGGAAGTGTTTTGGTGTCTGGTTTATAAGCGGAAAGTTCCAAATATTCACGCCATCCATATTGTTTAGCCCAATCTTCGAGATCAATGAGAAATCCAGCTGCACTTCCAGAAATAGCAAATCCTGTTTTTGCGTCAAATGATTTTTGCAAATCCACTCGCTTTTCATAAATATGCTGCAAAACAGCATCTTGTGTCTGTGCATGTACAGCCAAAGGAAAAAATACGGCGGAAATAGTCCAAAATAATACAAATAAAAATGTACGGATCATAAACATGAAACAAAAATTCTTTTACCACCACTTTTGCAAATCAATGTCCGTGTAAAAATAGGTCAAAATATCTTTCCAATCTTTTCCCTGATTTGCCATACAAAGAGCTTGACTCGCAGACATGCCAACGCCATGTCCCCAAAGTGTTTTTCCTTCATCACACGGCGTTGGGACAGACTGAAGCCATTTTACATCACCATACCACACTTCGTTCCAACTGCGTGTACGACCGTCTGAACGGGAAAAATAAGGAGTGATAGCTGTTTTTCCATCATAAGTCACGATCGTTCCTTTACTTTCTTCCACTGCCCGAGTCAAATTTGGTGTACGCTCTTCTTGACCATATCCTTTGTAAACTTGGTCTGCGTATGCATCAACATGAAAATATTCATCTGCGTGTTTTGTGGCACGTTGCCAATGATAGAACGCATATGTTCGTGCAGCTGTAATCAATGCTTTTTGAAAATTGATATGCGAAATATTGGATGTTTCTGCAAGTCCGCGCAAATACATTTCCATCGGAAGCTCATTGATAAGCCAGACACGATCTTTTGCTTTATTATAACGAAGTTCCAAAATGTTGCGGAAGGTATTATCTGCATACCCTGCATTTCTCGTGACTCGACGATCAAAATTTGTCACCGTGCAAACCGCATTTTTTTCTTTTGGAACAAATCGAAGATAAAAACTGGATGTTTCCACCCCCTTACCACGATTATAAAAATACTTTCCATCTTTATAATAAGCCTCGACTTCTTTTCCTGTATTCATTTCTGCCAATAAATGACCTTCTCCGTCTTGAACATCAAAATTATCTTCACAAGTTACGCGAACTTTATTTTCTGTTTCCTCATCTACAATCAACACCCCAACTCGAATCGTTGGTTCTTCAATTTGTACTGCTGACTCTTCTTGTTTTTGCTCTTTTGTTTTTTTCTTTTTGGTTTCCTTTGTTGTTACAGGCTGATCTTTGACATCAGGAGCATCGCTTGTGACCTCAACAGGAATATCAATTTCTCCTCCAGGAACAGGAACATTGTCAGCAGCAAACACAAATTGAACCGTATACTTTCCTTTTTTTGACGGGGCACGAAATTGAAAAGAAATAAGATCCATTTGACCTGGAGTGACAAACGCATCCGCCTTTGCAACCAAAGTCGTATCATTTACCCAAGATGTATATCGATAATTTGATGTAGAAGTTGCTATTGCAACATCTGGAGTGCGAACGGTTCGTGTTCCCCAATTTTTGGTTCCCGCATTTTTAATACCTGTGGTATAAGAAACAACCTTTCCTGGTTCTGTTTTTATCGTTTTCGCACTTTTTAAAAGAATGCTTGCGAGATATCCATCTGTTGACGTTGTTTTCGACGTATTTTGATTGGATGTTTCCGATATGGTGTTTATTACTTGAAGAGAAAATGATATTTTTCCTCCTGGGATCCAGGCAGTATCTTCTGAAGCCAATTGAAATGTTTCCCGGTAGGTTCCAAGCTGGCTCGGCGCATGCAGACGAAATTCAATATGCCCAACTTCTCCAGGTTTTACCTGAGATTCTGTGAGTCTCGCTGGTTGATCAGCTTTTAACCAAGAAACATCTTGAAAGACACTTGTTCGATATTTTGGATCTTGTGTATATACCGAAACAAACCCTGAACCATTATTCGCCCATGTTGTTGTTCCAATATTTTGAAATCCAATCGTCATTGTTTTTTGTTCCCCGGGTCGCATGGCGATAGTTCCGCGTCCGGAAACCGTCACTTGAAGCGCTTCATACCCTTTGACCGGAGCTGCGTGAGCCATGAAAGGAGCAGATGAAAAAAAGAAACAAAACAACAAAAGACCGACCAGGACGGACCCTTTCCTGCGTCTTGTGATGAAGTTCCGCGTATTTCTTATCAAAACTTCCTCCATATTCTTTAAAAGAATACCAAAAAATTGACCTGCTCGTCAAACAAAATGCGTATGTTACACTAAGAACCTATGACAGGGATGCATGAAATTGGAAAAAACTATCTGATTCAGATGATTGGTAAGATCATGAGTATTTTTCTTGGACTTGCAACGATTGGTATTCTTACAAGAACACTCGATTCTGGTGTAGAAAAAACTATTTATGGAGAATACATCACCATCACAACATTTCTTTCTTTTTTTGGTGTCCTTGTTGATTTTGGTTTGACTCTCACTCTCACCCAGATGATTTCATCCAAACAAGGAAAGGACGAAGAACACCTCATCGGAAATATTCTTGGTCTTCGTCTTGTTTCCGGAGCTATCTTTTATACTCTTGCTCCACTCACAGCTCTTTTTTTTCCATATGCAACGAATGCAAAAATAGGGATTGCAATTGGAGCGCTTGCCTATCTCTTTCTTTCCACAGCTGGCATGCTTGTGGGGGTGTTTCAAAAACATCTCCTCATGTGGCGTTTTGCACTGGCAGAACTTATCAATCGATTTGTCTATTTAGCATTTGTTGTTCTCCTTGCGGTCTGCGGATTCGGATTAGTTCCTATGATTGGAGCGATGACAATCGCAAATTTTATCTGGCTCATTGTTACCTTACGTTTTGCAAAAAAAACCGTTGCCATTCATCCGCGTTTCGAATGGGGTGTATGGATGCATGCTTTAAAGCAAAGTTGGCCTATTGCCTTATCTATTCTCTTCAACCTTATTTATTTGCGCGGAGATGTCCTTATTCTCTCGGCATTTCGAACCTCGGCAGAAATTGCTCAATATGGTGTCGCTTATAAAGTTGTCGATGTTCTCACCGCGTTTCCTGTGATGTTTATGGGACTTCTTCTTCCCAAACTTGCTGGAGCGTGGGGAGAAAAAAACACGGAAACATTTCACTCATACTTACAACATGCTTTTGATTTTTTTGCGGTCTGTGTCTTTCCTATTGCGATTGGTGCCCAAGCTGTGAGTGAACCTCTTGCTCTTTTTATCGCAGGTGATGGATATGAAACAGCAGGTCAAATTTTACGTGTCCTCATTCTTGCGGTTGTTTGCGTGTTTTTTAATTCTTTATATGGACATGCGATTGTTGCTCTCAATCGTCAACGAGAAATGATTGCTGGATATGCATTCACAGCCATTCTTGCTCTTGTTGGTTATTTCTTTTTGATTCCTCCATATGGCATTTGGGGAGCAGCGTGGGTCACTCTCATCTCTGAAACATGTATTGCTCTTCTTACCTACCATGTTGTCTTTCAGCATTCTCAAGCGCGACCAAAACTCACTATTGCCGCAAAAGCACTTGTAGCGAGTTTACTCATGTATGCCGTTGTTGTTTCTGTTTCAAACGTTCCTATTCTTATTCAAATCACTATAGGAGCCATAACCTATGGAGCTGCCCTTTGGGGAATGGGTGGCGTTCAATGGTCAACCCTTCGTGGATTTTTGAAAAAATAATATGTCTTTATTCCATATTATTTTTTTCTTTCTTCTCACCTTTTATTTTTTCCTTGTCTGGAAAGATATTCGGTCTGGAATTTTTCTTTTATTTGCCGCATTACCTGCCTATCTTCTCCGTATATCGTTTTTTGGATTTCCAACAACACTCCTTGAACTCATGCTTGGAATCACCGTTGGAATAACGATTTACCGTCAAGGATTTTCATGGATAAAAAAAGGTGTGCAAGGTTGGTATCTCCCCATTACTCTTCTTCTTATTGCTGCCACGATTGGTATTTTTATTTCTCCGAATCATGTCGAAGCATTAGGGATTTGGAAGGCTTATTTTCTTGAACCTATTCTTTTTTTTCTTCTTGTTCGAGAGACACTCCGAAACGAAAAAGATACACATCACGCTCTTTTTTTTCTTGGAGTCGGAGCATTCCTTATTTCCCTTTTTGCATTATTTCAAGGAATCACCTGCATAGGAATTCCGATTCCTTGGGATATTGAATGTCGAGTCACGGGTATTTTTCCGTATCCAAATGCGATTGGATTATTTGTGGGTCCTGTTATTGTTTTGAGTATCGTTCTTTTTTTCAAAATGATTTTTGAAAAAAAACACATCCCTTGTATAGGATGGGCAATGGTTGCTGCACTCGGAAGTGCAACGCTTTTTTTCTCAAAAACTGAAGCAGCATGGATCGCTGTTCCTGCATCCCTTGTTGTTACTGGACTATTTCATCGCACATTACGGTTGTGGGCGATTACAGTTCTCGTTCTTGGTTGTATTCTTCTTGCAACGATTCCTACCCTTCAGGAAAAAATTCTTCTTCAGGATTATTCAGGACAAGTTCGTCTCAAACAATGGTCTGAAACATCTCTCATGCTAAAAGATCACTGGCTTTTTGGCGCAGGACTTTCTGGATACCCACACATCCTTTCCTCATACAGACAATTTTCTGAAATTGAAGTCTTTCAATATCCGCACACTATTGTCTTAAACATTTGGACAGAACTTGGACTTCTTGGATTGATTGCTGCAGGATGGATGGCAGTATCCATTATTCAGACCTATCAAAAAACAAAAAAACAATCTATTGGTTACCAATGGATTGGATTTGGATGTTTTGCTGCCCTTCTAGAAATGGTGATTCATGGTCTTGTTGATGTTCCTTATTTTAAAAACGATCTTTCTCTGATGACATGGGGTATTCTTGCTATTCTTGTTTGGACAGCAACACAACCACAAGAACAATCACAAAATGTATCTTCAATAAAAAAATAATCCTTTATGAAATCCTTTAAATCTCTTTTCAAATACATTTTTCCTGAGTCTCTTTTGCTTCAGTATCATCATTTTGAAGCGCTTGTGACCGCTTTCGCATACGGATTTCCTTCTCGCAAACTTGTGATCATCGGAGTAACAGGAACAAAAGGAAAAACAACAACCGCAAATTTTATCTGGACATGTCTCCAAGCAGGAGGATATAAAACTGGTCTTATTGGCACAGCAAATATTCGTATAGGAGAAAACGAATCCTTAAACCCCTATCACATGACCATGCCTGGACCGCGTGTCATTCAAAAATTTCTCGCACAAATGGTCAAAGAAGGTTGCACCCACGTCATTGTTGAAACAACATCAGAAGGAATCAAACAATGGCGCCATGCAGGGATTTGGTATGATGTCGCGGTTTTTACTAATCTCACTCCTGAACACCTTCAAGCACATGGAGGAAGTTTTAATGCATATCGCGAAGCAAAAGGAATGTTGTTTAAATCTCTGATGCAACATCCAGCAAAAATATTTCTTGGAAAAAAAGTTGATCGTGCCATTCTTGTAAATAATGACAGTTCAGAAAAAACATATTTTTTTGCATTTCCTGCAGATAAAAAAATGACATTTGGAAAAAAAGAACATGCGGACTGGATGGCAAAAAATATTCAAGCAACAGAAACAGAAACATCTTTTGATATCAATGAAGAAACATATCTTTTGAAGATTCTTGGAGAATTCAATGTTGTGAATGCCTTGCCTGCTATTGCGATTGCTTCCCAATTTTCTATTCCACCAGAAAAAATTCGACAAGGATTACGTGAACTCACCCTTATTCCAGGACGCATGGAAAAAATAGACGAAGGTCAGCCTTACACCGTCCTTGTAGATTATGCTCATGAAAAAGAAAGCATGACCGCAGTTTTAAATACCGCAAAAACGATTGTTCCACCTGGAGCACACATTCTTGTTTTACTCGGTGCAGAAGGAGGAGGGCGCGACAAAGTCAAACGCCCAATCATGGGAACCATTGCTGCAGAAAAAGCAGATGTGGTGATTGTGAGTAACGTAGATCCGTATGAAGATGATCCACAAGAAATTTTGGAAGATATTGCTATTGCCGCAGAAATGGGTGGAAAAATTCGAGACAAAAATCTGTTTGTGATTGCAGATCGACGCGAAGGTATTCAAAAAGCACTTTTGGAAGCCAAGGAACATGATATTGTTCTCATCACAGGAAAAGGAGCTGAACAATCCATCGTCATCGATGGCATCCGCTCACCTTGGGATGATAGAGATGTGGTACGCGAAGAACTCAAGAAATTGAAAAAATAGATAAATAAAAGCCGGTTGTAGAAGATACAACCGGCATTTTTTTAGAAACCCATCGCTCGTTCCATATCACTCAACACAGAACGAGCCTTTTCTCGAGCTTTGTCTTTTCCTTCTTCAAGAATCTCGAGAATGTCTTCGTTGGAATACAATTTTCTCTCTCGTTGAAACAAATCAAGAAAACGATTCACAACTTCGATCAACAAATTTTTGAAGTAACCCATAACCTTTTCACCTGCAAGGTGATTTGTCATGAATTCTTCAAATTTTGTCCTCGTCTCATCATTTTCTGAGAGAAGTGTTCCAATGAGAAACAAGCTCTCAAGATTCGGATTCATTTCTCCGGGGAGAGCTGTCACTGCCGACTTGATTTTTTTTGAGACCACAGCCGAAGAATCCGTAAGAAAGATGGCACCAGCAGGATTGCTTTTACTCATCTTTCCTTCTCCATTCAGAGAGAGAATCCGCAAACTTTTGAGTGCAAGCGGTTTCGGCTCAATAAGGACTCGTGACCCATCATGGCCATACAGTCGATTGAATCGAGTCGCAAGCACCCGCGCCACTTCAAGATGTGCAAGCTGATCCTCTCCCACAGGCACAAGAGATGCCTGCTGGAGAAAAATATCAGCAGCCATAAGGATGGGATAATTGAGAAGTGCTACATTTGCACTCTCAGGTCCACCACCTTTCACTTTGTCCTTCAGAGTCGGAACACGAAGAAGCTCCGCGACTGACATGAGAGGAGAAAGATAACTGGCACAAAGAGCTGTTTCCCTTCCGATAGCAGATTGGAGATACAGATAAAATCGGCTGGAATCAACTCCCAGAGCCAAATAGTCTCTTACAACCTCCAATCGGTATTTTGCCACAGTGGATGGATCTGCATCTGTGAGACCATGAAGATCTGCGACAAACACAGCTGTCCCATCTTCAGCACTTTCCAGAAGCGGTTTTATGGCTCCAAGATAGTTACCGATTGTGAGAAACCCAGTCGGTCGAACACCTGTAATCATCATCGATAAACACCTTTCGAATTTGAAAGATAAATTTCCCTTATTTAAGAGAAAAAACCAAAATTATCGGGAAAATCCCGAAAAACAATAATATCAAAAAATATCTATTTTGTCAAAAGATGTAGACAAAAGTTTTTATTTTGCTCCCTGATACATCCCAATCAAATATTCTCCTAGCAAATCCCAAACCTTATTCGAATGAATCGAAGTAAAAATTGAAGTTACTTCTTTTCCACAATTTTTGATAATAACATCTGCTCCACCTGGATGTTTAGAAATAGATATTGTGACATCATACACATTTCCCTTGATCACAAGCCAACAATTATCTTGTGTATTATGTACAGCAACATCTGCGATTGTATATATAGATGTTGATTTTTCTGTTTTTGGTTCTGTACCTGAAGTTGTATTCACTTTTTGTATTTGTGGAGTCTGAGCTGGTGTCTTTACTGGATATCGAACCATTAAAAAAATCACTCCAACTCCACACACGATAAAAAGAGTGATAAGAACAATAAGGAGAATACGTTTCATATTTAACGAAAAGCAAAAGATTCAAAATGAATTCGATCCGAGGAAACTCCTCTTTTTTTCAATTGATTTTGTAAATTCTCCATCATTTCTACAGGACCGCACAAATATATATGGTCAAATGGCGTCAATCTGCTTGAAGTATCTATCGCTTCTGCGGTGAGATATCCATCACGTTCTGTCACCCACGGAATAATTCGAGATTTTGGACACAGAGACTGTAATCGAAAAAGTTCTGGCAAATGAACCGCTTCCTGTTCCTGTTTTACCGAATAGTATACGTCCGCACACTGGGTAGAAGACAATAGAGAAAACATAGAAAGAACTGGAGTCACTCCAATTCCTCCAGCAATACAAATAAGACGTTCCGCTTTGTCACATTGTTTTCCAAAACTTCCAAATGGACCTTCTACTTTTACCTCTGTGCCAACGGTCATTTTATTATACAAGTCACTTGTATCATCTCCAAGAACTTTAAATGAAAGAGATAAAAATAAATCTTTTGGATTCGAGGTAAGAGAAAAAGGATGAGATTCTCCCCATGTTCCATTCAAAAAAAATCGAACAAATATAAATTGACCAGGAAAAAAATGAATGGATTTTCCTTTTGGTTTCATTTGAATATTCATGACATCTTTTGAAAGACGGTTAATTTTATTCACTTGATAGAGTGTCTGTCGAACACTCCAACGATTGAAAATGGAATATGCAACAAAACATCCAAGAGCAAACACAGCAAATCCAAGGATATACACGCGCAAAAATACTGATCGAGACAAATCACTTCCGATAAAAAATGCGTGCAAAGATCCCAAAAAAAAGGCAAGTCCCATCCATTGATGTGTTTGTTTCCACACATGATATTTCAATTGAAAATACAACGTCACTCCAAGAAGGATAATCATGAGAAATGAAGACAGCATCCCCCATGTCACTGGCAAGGAACGACCTGGAATAATAAGATCTGCTATTCGATCTGGACGCATGATTATAGAAGAAATCAAGGCTCCAATTGGATGAATCAACAGAAAGAGAAAAGAAACTTCTCCTAATTTACGATGAAATAGATACATCTGATCCAATGGTCCAAACCATTTTTCACACACACGAAACCGCGCACTCAAAATAAGCGCAAACGAAAACCAGAGTATGCCAAGAAGACCAGTCACTTGTGCAACACTTTTCCAAGCCATGCCAACATCTTGAAAACGAAAAGAAAGAGGAGAAAGAATCATCCAAGCAACAAAAACTGGAAGAGAAAGTCCAACACACAAAAAATGAAGTTTACATTTGAAAAACCATTTGGGCATATTTTCTTTTTTGAATACAGAAACAATAAAGGAAAAAAGAATTTTTTTCAAAAAAAATCTACCAGTGTTACCTGATAGATTCGTGTTATTGTGCTTGGCGGTTTATGGAAAGTATTTCCGCCACCGGAGTATTTGTACGTCCGACTTCGGAGTCAGCGACACGAATGGCTTGACTTGTCTCGCCAACAGAAGCATTGAGCGTTGTAAGTTTCCGTCTCACTGCCTCGAGTTCCTCTTGATTACGAGTAAGCACAGCGCGGCGCAAATCAGTCTCAAGATGAAGAAGCGTTGCCATGGTTTCCGAAATGCGGTCCTCCGTACTCTGGAGTGTTTCACGAAACCACTGATCATCTTTTTGAGATTTTACCTGAAGGGTACGTCCCATCTCACTTGTATCCGCTTCGCCCTTTGTCAAAATTTCAATAGAACTTGCAATGGCCTCCGTGAGACCGTGGCGATATGAGAGGAGATCCGGAAGCGTTTGGGACACAAGTTGTTGAATGTTGTCCCGAACCGGACTCCATTCCACACCTGCAATGATCGCACACAGCTCCTTTGCCCGATTTTTCGCACGAGCAAGAATCTGGCGGTCGGCGTTTTTACGTCGTTGTCTCATCTGTTGAATCCATGCCCTAAATCGCCGCGTGCCATCACGTTTTTTCCATTGAATGATACTCACATAAGGAACAACCCAGATGGCATAGTACATAATGGTTGTGAGTAATGTTTGGATAAATCCAGGCGAAGAAGACGCAATGAAAGCATGAACATGAGAAAATAAAGATACACTAAAAAAAAATGTTATAAGTAAATCCATAAAATTTTCAAGTTCACGATCTCTTTCTATTTTTGCTTTTTCGCTAACTTTTAGGAAAAAAAATGATGCTGTTGCAGAGATCATGCCAACAAGCGCACCCCAAATGATCATGGTTTCCTCCAAACAGATAAGCTGTTGATTTTTTAACGAACGAACGGGAAAGTATACGAAAAAGACAAATTTTGTCAAGTTTACTGATCAAATATGAGCTGTTATGCTTTGAATAATTATGAACAAAATTCTCATCATTCATGACCGATTTCAATTTCGTGGCGGGGCTGAACGCTTGGTTTTAGATTTGGCAAACATTTTACATGCGGACATTGTGACGGAATTTTGGACAGAGACCACGTATCCAAGATCTGAAGTCCCCCATGGTCTTACGGTTCTTGATACAAGTGAACCTCACATGATGGTATTTCGCTATTTCCGCGCACAATGGAATTTTTGGTGGAAAACTCGCAAGCTGATACAAAAATACGACACAATAATTTTTTCTGGAAACAACTGCTTGGCTGCTGCCCTTCGTCCGCTTTCTCAAAAACAGACAATCTATTACTGTCACACCCCTGTACGTTATGTCTATGACCTGCTTGCCATGCGCCGCAAAGCAGAACCATCTCTCTTAAAACGAATCTTTTACTATGACATTGGAAAATATCTGATTCGCTTTTTCTATCGACTTGGTCTTGCGCGCATGAAAACAGTTGTGACAAATTCAAAAAATGTTCAAGATCGACTTGTTCGTTTTTGTCATACGCAATCTCTGGTTGTTTATCCACCCATTCATACCGAACGTTTTGCTTGGAAAGGACAGCAAGATTTTTATCTTTCCTATGCACGACTTGATGCACTTAAACGTGTCGATGATATTGTCCGTGCCTTTCAAAATATGTCAGATAAAAAACTTGTGATTGCTTCAGGTGGAGAAGATGCTGAGCATGTTGCAGAACTTGCAAAAGGATTTCCAAATATCAAACTTGTTGGATGGGTTGAAGATGAACAATTAAAAGATCTTGTTGGAAATTGTCTTGCAACTATTTATATTCCTGTTGATGAAGATTTTGGAATGACTCCTGTTGAGAGTATGGCTGCGGGAAAACCATGTATTGGTGTAAATGATGGAGGTTTGTGTGAAACCATCATTCCAGAAAAAACAGGAATTCTCATTCCAAAAACATATCAAATTGAAGATATAATCAAAGCTGTACAATCCATGACACCTGAACGTGCCATGCTGATGCGTGCAGATTGTGAAGAACAAGCAGAACATTTTTCCTTGGAACGATTTGCGAAAAATATACATGCTCTCATATACACAAAAGATAAAACACACATTGCTATTGACGCATCCCGCAGTATTGAAAGTGTTCAAAAAACAGGCGTTGAAGTTGTGAGTGATGCCTTGCTCACAAATCTAGAACGCATGCGACCAGACACCATAAATCTTACATTTTATACCCCAAAAATGATTTCGTGGTTACCAAAAAATCTTCAACAGATTATTTCTCACCACAAATTTTGGACGATTCTTGGACTCTCGTTTGCGATGCTTCGAGATAAACCTCACGTGTTATTTGTCCCAGTGCATGCGCTCCCATTTTTCTGTCCCAAAAAAACCATTCGTGTGATTCACGATGTTTCGTTTTTACGTACTCCCGAGGCATATTGTTTACGCGAACAATTGTATATGCGAATGGATCTGTTACGTGCAAAATATATTTGTTCGGACGTGATTGTGCCAACAGAGGCAGTAAAAAACGATCTCATTCATCTTCTTCACTGGCCACAAGAAAAAATTGTGGTAACAGGATGGGGAATTCCGGAAATAAAAACTACTTTACATAACCCTTCAAAAGAACAGACAAATCCATTCATTCTTTTTATTGGTCGCATTGAGGAAAAGAAAAATGTGGCAAATCTTATTCAAGCGTTTGCTTTGTTTCACAAAACACATCCCCATTGGAAATTGATTCTCGTAGGAAAACCAGGATATGGATTTGAACAAATTATCCCTCTTCTTGAAACACCAGGTGTGGAACATTTAGGTTACGTGAGTGAAGAAAAAAAATCCGAGCTCCTTTATTCTGCATCTATGCTTGCTCTGATTTCATACGAAGAAGGGTTTGCCTTTCCCATGCTTGAGGCATTTCAAGCACATATTCCTGTCATTGCTTCAGCTATTCCAACGCTTATGGAAATTGGGGAAGACGCTGTCCTTTTCGCGGATCCAAACGATATTGCTACCCTTGCCTCAAACATGAAACGAGTTGCAGATGACGAACTATTACGTGAACAATTAGTCACACGTGGTTCTGAAAAACTCAAAAAATATTCGTGGGAGAAAGTAACGGAACAAATTTTGAAAATTTTGCTCAAAAAATAAAAAAGTTCCGTATCTGTTTGCACGGAACTCTTTCGTGGGAGAAAATTAACGACCATTCATGATATCAGAGGCAACCTTTTTCAGTTCCTCGAATTCCTTCAGATCCGTCCAAAATGGTTTTTTATTATCGATTCATTTCTCTTTTTGTTGATGAACTCCAGAGCCGACTCAAGCGTCGGAAATGTTCCCTCGAAAGGAAACTCACAACCAATACCATCAGCAACACCGCTAAAATAACTGATGGCTAAATCTCTTCCGATTTCATGAAATACCCCTGGCTCAAAATTATCAATACGCCAAGATGCATATCGATAAAATTTTGCATCCGCAGTCTCTGGTTCAGCATCAGGTGGAGAAACCATAATGACTGGGTCAAAACCGGCCCCGCAACGAATCATTCGGAACATAGAAATTTCTCCTTTATAATCTAAAGAACTTTTCTTGTTCAAGAGAAACAAAAAATACCTTAAAAGTCAAGGGTGGTTCCAAAAATTTCATTAGACCTGTTTTTCAAACTCTCCCATAAGCCAAGGTCGCCATCCTTATTTCTAAGGTTTTTATAAACCAAAATAATAATCTTTGATTTTCTTTGCCATTAATTTACGACGTTCTTTCAAAAAATTTTCATAATGACTAACATCCATTTCTTCAAAACTGTGAGGAATACAATTTTGTTTTAAATTTTCTCTCAAAGCTTTTTCATCTGTAATTCCACCATACGTTAATTTTCCACCATTCGTTTGTTCTCTGACTTCACCCATATAATCTTTTGGGGCACTCTTGCCGACTTTGATGTTTATTTCCGATTGAGCATACACAAAGTTTGCAATCTGATTATAGTCACCGCGCTCAAAACCATTCACTTTTAAATATTCTCGAGGAAATAAGTGATGAATATCACCTCTGTGATCAATCATATTTCCAACAGTAATATCCGTTGAAAGAAACCCTTTGTCACCGGCTTTGATTTGTGCAGCAAAAAACAAATTGAGAAATGGATTATTGATACTCGCCTTATCCAATTCTTGTATAAGTTGAGCGTTCCAATATGCTTCTGAAAGTTGCCCATCCTCAATGGATTGTAATATTTTTTCTGCCCCATCTTTTGAAACTTGTTTTATATCGGAATCAAATTGACTTTCCGGAGAACCTGAATAACGTCCGGTCAGAAGCGACATGACAAACCAGCGTTGAACATACTTTTCTATCAAACCAGGATTTTCGTGTTTCTCTCGCAATTTTAGAAAAAGAATATACGCAAAATTGAGAGCATTTTGCGAATTAATAAGATCATTTGAAGTAAAACCACAGGATTTTATGATCATCACAAAACGCTTGAAATTCGTTTCATTCACATATTCCAAAACTGCATCACGAAGTTTTTGGAATGAATCATCCATAATATTTTGTTCAAAAGTCCGCGTCTCAAAATTGCGACCAGAAAGCAATCCTACTAAATCAGCCATTTTTCCCCGCTCAAATTGCTTGGTAAAACTCACGCGTAAAACATCGGAATAATCAGGATCATACAAGTCATCCTTTTCATCTTTAAGCCAAGTAATTTTCGAAAGATATATTGTCTTCTTAAACTCTATATCATTCTCACTGATATGTTTGTAAAATTGCGGCTCACGCGACAAATGACAAAAATAGTCAATACATTTTCGAAGATTGACTCCAAAATGATCTTCTTTATCATAAGAGGCGATTTTAGACATCGCAAAATCCGCCTGACTAAGAACAACACCTTTTGAATTGATACGAATAAAAATCTCGGTGACTGTTTCAATATCTAAAGCGGAATCAAGCTCAATAAAACCAATTTGTTTACTTTTGATTTGAAGTAATTTTTCAATATTTTTCTCAATCAATCTTCGATCTGCTTCCGGATTTTTCTCGCAATAGTTTGTGACGTCTTCAAAAAGCCCTCCATCTTTAGTCATTAATTTTGAAATATCTTGTATCCAGGCTTTATCTTTAGCGATTGCGGGAGTCAGTGTTGCAAACTCTTCCGTGAGTGGATGAAAGGCAATAAAAACACGTTCCTCCTTATAATCTATATTTATAATATTTTGACCAAGCACTCCTGCGCGAAGTGCAGTTATACGCTGCTGCCCATCAATCAATATTTTCTTTCCGTTTGAAACGGAACCATCCTTCAAACGCACATCAGGATTTTTCCATGCGATGATGTAGCCAATGGGAAATCCTTTATACAAAGAATCCATCAGATCGCGGACTTTGGTGGAATTCCAAACAAATGGACGTTGAATTTCCGGTATGGCAATCTCTTTCTCCTGCACCCAGTTTAAGATATTACTCACAAAATATTGATTGACAGTATATTTTTGCATATTTTTAGTCTTACTTTAACAAAAAACGTTCCCAACAAAGAACGTATTTTACAGTTCATTTCATGAGAAGTTCTTTAGAGTCTGTTATCTTCCGCAACAGCCATAGTGGGAAAAGAATCCATCCTCGGTCATTTTTAGGGTATGAATAGAAAAACAGTGTTCCGGTTCATAAGAGAGGATGTAGACCGTTCGTTCTCTAACTCGTTCAATTTGAACAGCTTCGGATACCTTCTTCCAATCGATTTCATCGAATAAACCTGATCTAAAATTATCTAAACGCGGAGAAACACGACCAGGATCATTGCGGAGAAAATCAATAAATGCTTCCAAGGATGGCAGGGTAACACTGAATTTTAGACGTTCTTCTGCAGGACAGTGTGGAACGTCATTTTCGATCGGTTGTTTGCCGAAAGGGTCTGTTTCAACATCCTTATTTTTTTCCACGGGCTCTGAGATGAGCACAAAGGAAGAGAGTTCTGTTTTAGTTATTTTCCGGATGACAAAACTATAGGCACCCACAACCAGCAGAACGAAAAGAATGAGACCGACTAAAGTACTAAAAATTTTGGAAGTGGATGAGATAAACACAAGAGGCGGATAGAGAAAGTCTAATGAGTTGATTTTAACTCATTTCAGTAAATTTTTTAATTTGGATATTTTTTACTTATTACTCGGACGAAATAGACTCACGCAAAGTAGCCCCATCCAATTTGAGAATTTTTAAAGTAGAATTTTTTATTTCGAGTTCAATAATAGTTCCGTTGTCAATCTTTCCCAATTCGCCAGCTTTCAATATGTCTCGGAAAATACAACGAATTAAGAATCTTTTGCAAACTTCGTATAAAACGATATATTAATAAACGTTCCACCACAGCATACGAACATCAGATATACTGATGATGTTAGGCGAAATAATTCTTGAAAATTTCTATGAAATACATAGATGCCACAAAAGGAAGTATTGTTTCGATCTTTCTCTTTACTCCAATCGTTCTCTCTATCCACGGAGTTGGTTCGACACCTATTATTGAGACGATGCTAACTATTTCTACATTCTTATTTGCTATTCTTGCGGGTTTTTATATTTCCAGGCTTAATTCCCGCTATAGTGATATACGAGAACTCGTGAGCAATGAAGATGCCTATTTTTATGCATTATTTAAAACAGCAAAAGTTTTTGGGAAAACATTCTCCGAAAAAATAGCGAATGCTGTTGAGGCCTACTACATCATTTCTTTTGAAAGTAATCTTAACAACTATTACAAAAGTACGGCGCCCTCTCTCGTGGAAATTTATAATATCTTATACGAAATAAAAGAAAAAAGTAATGATTCAACCTATGCCGGCTTATTTTCTCTTCTTTCCTCTATTGAAACAGCCAGGAACAAAAATTCTGTTATTGCGAAAGAAACGATAACAAAAAGTCAATGGATAGTATTATTCGCTCTTGTCATGATAATTTTGTTCTGTCTTTTCTATATAAATACAAATCAACTTTTTTTTCAGTTTCTTGTCGTCATTATGTCCGCAATGTTAATTTTGATTTTATTAACATTGAGAGATTTACAAAACCTGAGACTCGGAGGAACCCTCATGCCCGTATTAGAATCAGGACAAGAAGTTTTAGAGAGTATGGGGAAATTACGCTATTATAATCAAAATTTGATTGATAAAAAAGTAATGAAAATTCCCAAAGATATTAAAAAATATAGATTAGGTCTTCATCACCCAGGAGAAAAAACAAGAATTGAAATAGTGGAAAAATAAAACATGATCACGTTTTCAAATACTTATGCATAACAAAATTTGTGGAAAGAGATAAAGCGGTTCAATCATTTTCAAAAAGTTGTCCTGGGATCAGACGGAAAACAGGAAGCCGTCGAGGCGGAGGTGAATATTCGAACCTATGCGAAATATCTTTTGAAGGAAGGAGGCATTACGGAGAAGCGGGAGTTGTTGGGGAATTTGAAGAGTAAACTCATCTATCGAGATAAAATCGTAAGACTTCTTGAAGAAAGTCCTGTAAAAAATTAATGTTTTTATGAATTCATTTTTTGTGAAAAAATGAATTACTCCGTTACAAACTGACGAGGTATACACCCTAAAAAAGAATAAATATATAGGTATTTTGAAACTTAAAATGGTAATTTAGTTTATTGATTTACTTACTTATTTTCATCCAATCTACTGATTGAATCTGTACACCAGTTGGAGATGTTGCCATGAAGTAAGTTGCATTGCGTTCTGGATCAACAAAAATACCCCCATTAAAACTCTGGGTAAATTGTGAGGATGTTGGAAGTTCAGCGATAGCAAAAGTTATTCCGGACACATCAGTAACATGCAAGAAAGTGTGGACACGAAGCATTCCACCCACATCCTCACGTGTTTCAACTGTTTGCCAATATTGAAATCCTTCTGGTGAAGTGCCCCAATAATGTGTTTCAGATGAGGATACAATAAATCCTTCGTATAATGTTTTTTGTGTAAGACGAATTCTTGTCTCTTCAAGTTGGGGAGATAGTTTTTGATTTTCTGAGAATGTTTCTTTTGGTTGATTCCCGTATGTGTACGGCTGTACTTCAAGAATATTTCCCCCAATATCTACATGAATTTTACGCATAGCAGGTGTGTCATCAATCCAAATTGTACCGTCGGTTCCCACCGAATATGTTTTTGGTCCCCAAGCGACTGTTTCTGGGGTACCACCTTCAAAATGTACACCATCTTTCTCTTTATTCACAACAGGAACAACAATAGAAACATTTTTTTGTGTTTTTATAAATTCAGAAAATAGTTCATCTTTTACAGGCGATGGTTTAGAAGCAATAAAAAAACCAATCATTCCTCCAAAAAATGCAATAATGAGAAAAGAAATTGGAATTAAAAATGACTTACGCATAAATAACCAAATACAAAATGAATAAAAAATGGCCGCAGGGAGAATCCTACGGCCACAGATGCCAGTACAAGAATATGCAGCCTCGGGACTCAACACTGCTTAATGTAACGCCGGTGAGTATACCCACTATAATACGAAGCTGGATGAGTTGTTATCAAGGCTCGATCGTAGGAGTTATCGATAGTCGCCTCATACCATCGGTAAGTACTGCCCGAGTAAACTTCGTAGTATATAACGACGTGGGAACCAGATTTGACATAGACTTCACCCATGTCCCAGGAACCCGAGTCAATTGTGGTATAGGTCGAACTGGCGATCATTGTGGTGTTTAACTTCTCACTGGGACATGAACGCCCCCAAGAAATTGACACGAGACCAGAACAGTCAACACCACGACTACAACTCGTCGGACTTGCGTAGTCACCATTGGCATCACCAGCTTTATAACCATTCGAAGAACTTGCCGTTTTCATGTACGTTGAGAACTGGGAATCATTGTCGCAATCCCCCCAGGAGTATGGAACTCCAAAAAATGCTTCACCCAACATATAGTGTGGAATGGTTCGAGTCGTACAACTAGAGTCGTTGGTATACACCGACCACTTGTCTGTCGAAGAGCTGCTATATGCATTGATGGCCATAACAGCGATATTGTTGATCATGGTTGAACCACTGATAGTGCAGGTCACCGATGGACTGGTTTTGTTCAAGAAGATTGTGTCGTCTTCGTCGAGCTTGCCCCAGTCCGGAAGAACATCCAGTTTCTCAACAAATTTGAGAGGGACGATCTCGAGTCCGTCCGGTTTTGTCATCATCGCAAGAACCGTTCCTGTCTGCGAATCGTATTGAATTCCGCCGAGGTCGACGAAAGTGTAGCGATCCCGAATATTGACCCGTGCGATAGCGATCTGTTTTGCCTGACCATCGAAGATACGAACAGTTGAGTCCACCACAGCCTGACCATATTCGTCGTCACGCCATTCTTCGGCGTAGATATACGTTATTCCGTCACGTTCAGTAAGAAAGCGGCGCAAAGCCACTCGATTGCGCTGATCAACCGGTCTCACGAGAAATCCATCATATACCGAGTGTCTTGTCAGATCCCAGGTATACCCGGACTCATCGGTAAGGTCGAAATCCAGATCGTTGTAGGGCGTGATGGTATGGAGACGATATCCCTGATCACGTTGAACGGTAATCAGGCCGTTTTCTGATATCTCAATTCCCGTTACTGATCCCTGCCACTCCATCGGAAGGTCGTAGGACGTGAGAAGTTCTCCGGAACGAGAATAACGAAGTGCTTTCGGAGGCTGTGAGGCCACGGAAATGACAGCAATCTCATTTGTGTTGACTGCCGCCATAACAGCACCTACTGCATCCTTAGACACATCGAGAACATCGATGATTTCACCTTTACGGTCAGTGTGAAGAATCTGTTGACCGGCCGTATCTGCGATCCAGAAGGTTCCGTCCTGATCGATTGTAAAATTCTTCGCCCCCCAGGTAAGCATTTCCTCGTGCTCGCCTTTGTAATGAATTCCGTTTCCATTCTCATCAGCTCGCGGAATCCAGACGCTGAAGGTTGTCTGATTGACAGACTGATCCAAATCACTGGAATGAGAAACGTCTGGTGCTCCAATTGAAACCTGTTCTTCAATATCCGTCGCATTGTCATCATTGGCACATCCAAGAAGAGAACTCAGAATTGCCACCATCCAAAAGAGTCTACGCCGCATTGTCATTCTCCTTGAGAAATTTTGATCTTGCTGAATTCCCGAAAAAATTAACGGAAATTTTATGCAAGGCGGTGTCCGGATGTTAGCTTGATGGGTTTATTCAGTCAATGCATCGTAATTTTGAAATAACCTCAGATTGTCGCCATTGAATATTTATGTTTTAGTCAATAATTGTTTTGTCGCGAAACGATGTCTCATCGCCACCTCAGGCACGTTGACGCACATGAGTCTGTCGATAAGAAATTGTCCTGGCGGAGAGAGAGGGATTCGAACCCTCGATGAACTTGCGCCCATACAGGTTTTCGAGACCTGCGCCTTCAACCGCTCGGCCATCTCTCCACAGGAAAAAACGATAACACGCGACTCTCTTTATCGTCAAAATATGATACCATAAAGAATATATTCGGTTCTTTGACCCAAAAAACTAAGATTATTCTCAAAAGATATATGCCGATTCGAAAAGCTATATTACCCGTCGCCGGAATGGGAACCCGTTTTCTCCCTGCGACAAAAGCTCAACCAAAAGAGATGCTCACGGTCGTAGATAAACCCGTTATCCAATATATTGTTGAAGAAGCTGTTGCAGCTGGAATTGAAGAAATTATTTTTGTGACTGCTATTGGAAAACGTGCCATTGAAGATCACTTTGACCGAAACTTTGAGCTTGAATACCGATTAGAACAAAAAAATAAAGTCAAAGAACTTGAAATGATTGCTCAAATTGGAAAACTAGCCAAATTTGCGTTTGTACGCCAGGCAAATCCAATGGGAGATGGACACGCCATCCTTACTGCTCTTCCTTTTATTGAACAACACGAACCGGTCGCTGTTCTCTTTGGAGATGATATCATTGATGGAAAAGAACCAGCGATTGGTCAATTGATCAAAACGTATGAAAAATATGGCGATCCTGTGGCTGCGATTGAATCTGTCCCAAGAAATCAGATTTCACGTTATGGAGTCATCAAAGGTATTTCTTTAGATGAACGAACATGGGAGATCCAGGATTTTGTAGAAAAACCATCTGTTGAAGAAGCTCCATCTAATTTGGCAGTGGTTGGTCGTTATGTCGTGACTCCGGCTATTATGGAATTACTCCAAGATGTGAAACCTGGAAAAGATGGAGAAATTCGACTTGCAGATGCGTTTGTTAATCACCTTCGTAACGGTCGAGCATTATACGGATGCCAATTTGCCGGTACTCGATATGATTGCGGAACCAAATTTGGTTTTCTCAAAGCTCAAATTGAACTCGGACTCAAACATCCGGATTTGGGAAAAGACCTTCATACCTATCTCCAAACACTCTCTTGATCTTTTTTTCTATGAGTATTCGTCATCGTTTTCTTCCATTCCTTGTGCTTTGTTCCCTTCTTTTTTCTGGAGCTGGCTGCGGAACTTCAAAAGCTGAGCAAGAAGCCGAAAAACCGGTCAAATTAAAAGTATGGCGTGTCTTTGATGAAGAAAATACCTTGAAACCAGTCATGGATGCCTACCAAAAAATTCATCCAAATGTTTCTTTTGAGTATCGAATCCTCCGCAGTGATGAATACGAAAACGAACTGATTCGAGCCTTTGCTACAGGCACAGGTCCGGATATTTTTTCCATTCATAATACTTGGGTGAATGCATACAAAGATCTCATTTTTCCTCTTCCGGAAACATTAAAAATTCCCTATTCAGAAATGAAAGGAACCATCAAAAAAGAAAAAGTGACAACGGTTCGTGAAGAAAAAACGATCACTCCTCGCCAGGTAAAAGATCAGTTTGTCGATGCGGTCGCTGAAGATGTTGTTCAAGAATATCAATCCAATCCAAAAGAAAATCCAAAACCGACTATTTTTGGTCTTCCTCTTTCTGTTGATACTCTTGCCTTATTCTATAATAAGGATCTTTTAAATACTGTAGGAATTGCTGAACCGCCAAAAACATGGAAGGACTTTCAAGATCAAACAAAAAAACTCACACGTTTTGATAACACAAATAAAATCATTCAGTCTGGAGCAGCCATTGGAACAAGCAAAAATGTCGAACGTGCCTTTGATATTCTTTCTGTTCTCATGATGCAAAATGGAACCACTATGGCTGACAATGGACACGCCACGTTTGCCACAGAAACGGACGGTACTTTTCCTGGAACCGATGCATTACGTTTTTATACAGATTTTGCCAACCCAACAAAGGAAGTTTATTCATGGAATACAGAACAAACAGGTTCTTTCCAGGCGTTTGCCTCGGGAAAAACAGCATTCTTTTTAGGATATAGCTATCACATTCCTCTTCTTAAAGCTCAAGCACCTAAACTCAACATGTCCGTCACAACCATTCCTCAAATCATTTCCGATGGACGTATCGTTAACTACGCAAACTACTGGGTAGAAACCGTTGCAAAAGCAAGTAAAAACACAAAATGGGCATGGGATTTTATTCAATTTGTCACAGGAGAAAAACAGGTCCCTCTGTATCTTGATGAAGCAAAAAAACCAACAGCACGTCGATCTCTTATTATCAAACAAATGGAAGATGAAGATATTAACGTCTTTGTAGGGCAACTTCTCACGGCAAAAAGTTGGTATCGAGGAAAAGACATGACAGTTGTTGAACAAATTTTCAATCAAATGATTGATGATACGCTTGCAGGAACAGAAAAACTTGAAGACATCTTGAAACAAGCGCAAACTAAAGTTAACCAAACCTATTGATTTTTATGTTCGCGCGCTTGTTCTCATTGATTCTTCTCATCGGCGTTCTTATTTTCATTCCTCAGACGGTCCTTGCTGATGCAAAAACTGGAGTCTGTACCAAACAAATTCCCTCCAATAGAAATGTTGGACCTTTTCTCCAAAATGTTTGCTTAGAATGTTATGACCAAGGAAATTGCAGTGTAAATGATATTCTTTCCGTGATTGCAAGTATTGGAAATTTTATCCTTGGTATTATTGCCTCTCTCGTCTTTCTCATGTACATCATTGGAGGAATCTATTGGCTAACAGCAGGAGGAGATAAAGGTAGGGTTGATAAAGGAAAAAAATATGTGGTTGGTTCAACCTTTGGTCTTCTTATTGTTCTTTTTGCCTATGCGGGAATCACAACTTTAAAACTTGCTCTTGAAAGCGGAAAGATTGGAGATCAGGAAGTTATTATTTGTGACGGCACAGATGCAACAGAAGGTAAGGCGTGCGGTTTAAATCAAAAATGTGTCAAGAATCAATGTCTCAGCCTTTGTACTATTCAATATAGTGCACAAGAAGGTGAATTCTTCGACCAAAAATATTGTGCAGACTTAAGTGATGATGAAAAAACCGGAAATAGGGAAACCGGATGTATAAAAAATCTTTGTCCGGGCGGAGAAAATATTCAATGTTGCAATGTCCCTGATTATCTCAAAGAACATTATATGCAAGAAAAAGGTTTAAGCGACGAAATCACTACTTAATGACCTATGATGACGCGCCATCAAAAAATAATCAGTTTTCTCTTTCTTTTTTTCCTCAGTTCGTTTCCATACCTCGTGTCTGCTCAAACTCAACTTTATAATCCTGTTGGAGAAACGGATTTTCGCATTATTATCGGCCGGGTCATTCGTGCCCTTCTCGGACTCTCTGGCACACTCGCACTCCTCATGTTTGTCTATGGTGGATTTTTTTGGCTTACCTCAGGCGGAGAAAAAGATAAAATTGAAAAGGGAAAAAAAACAATCGTATGGGCTGTTATTGGACTCGGTTTTATTTTTATTTCCTATACACTCGTAAACACACTCTTGAATGCCATCATTACTGGAACAGCCTGACCTTTCCACAAGGAAGTTGCGGACGCAAATAAACAAATGTGTTATACTTCTTGTATACTTTCCTAAAAATTGAAATCTTAACTACCTAAAAATCGTACGTTTGTATGATGAAATTTAATCTAAAATCCATACTGACCGCCTTGACAGGTGTAGGAATGACCCTTTTTCTCACAGTTCCAATCCTCAGTCTTTCGATTCCGAATGTTTATGCCCAAACCCTCACAGAAAATGAACTATTCGGCGGTTCTGTAAACGGAGAAGAATTTGCCACAACAGCCGGATTAGGAACAGGTGAACTTACCACAACCATTGGTTCTATTATCCGCGTCCTTCTTGGTTTCCTTGGTGTGGTTGCTGTATTTATCATTCTTCTTGGAGGTTTCAAATGGATGACATCAGGCGGGGCTGACGCGAAAGTCGCTGATGCAAAAAAACTCATGGTCGCCGGTGTAACAGGTCTTGTTATTATTCTTGCCGCTTACGCCATTGCTTCGTTTGCTATCAGTTCCATCACGACAGCCATTTCAAACGCTGAAATTTAAACAAAACATTGATTTCGACCCCTCCAAAAAGGAGGGGTCATAGCGCGAGGCGGCCGATTTCAAGACCGCTTCACGTTATGAAAAAGAATGCGTGGATGTTTGGTTTATTTTCCAATTTCCTTCTTGTTTTTGTACCGTTGTTTGTTTATGCACAAACAGAAGCGGCCGATACGGTCAAAACAGGGTTGGCTGTTACAGCAAAAGAAGCGGGATTTGGTACGGAAAGCCAATCAATCTATGATCTCATCGCAGGCGTCATCAATGTTCTTTTGGGATTTTTAGGAATCATTATTTTCCTTTTTATTGTTTACGCCGGATATCTTTACTTGACATCGCAAGGTGCGGACGAGAAAATCAAACAGGCAAAAAAGATTCTTTCCAGTTCTCTTACAGGAGCTGTTATCATTATCTCAGCCTACGCATTATCAAGTTATATTCTGGGAGCTCTTGCCACAGCTGTTTCCAAATAAATCCTTATTAAAAACAAAGACATTTAATCTTTTTTATGAATTCCTTCCTTCCTGCTCTCTCTGCCATTATCCAAACATCCGTTCTTTTTCCACTTGTTGCAAAAGCACAGACCGCTCCAGAAGGTTTAACAGGCGCAAATACAGCCCTCACGAATGTTGGTACAGGTCTTGGAACATCAAGCCAGACTACTGACCTCCCAACCCTTATCGGAAACATCATCAGTGTTGGTCTTGGTTTCATGGGTGTTCTCCTTGTGGTTATGATTGTGTATGCCGGTTTTATTTATGCCACTTCTCAAGGGGACGATGCAAAAATCAAATCTGCAAAAAAAATGATTTCCAGTTCTATCGTTGGTCTCGTTCTCGTCGTTGCTGCTTATGCGATTGCTAGTTACGTCATCAGCGCCATTTCCACAGCTGTGGCAAAATAATAAAAAACGTAAAAACCTGTTGGAAAAATCCAGCAGGTTTTTTTGTACAAAAAAACGACTGATGAAGAACCATCAATCGTTTTATTTTCTACCCAGCCGCATGCCAGGCTTTGAGCATGGGCCAGATATACCCAGTCCATCCGAAGTAAAGAGCCAGAACAACTGTTCCAAACATCACCCAAAAAGCGATGTCACGAATGGTCCGTCTTCCCCTACTCATTCCTTGAATTGACATAAAGACAATCAAGGAGCTCGTAAACAGAGGAATCAAGAGAAACTTCCATCCAAGATTCTTCAAGCCACTAAAAAGTGACTCTTGATCAGATTCGGATGAAGAAACCTTGTCCTGATCCTTTTCTTTGGAATCTGTTTCAGAATCACCGAGATAGCTCTCCACATACCATCCTCTCAATCCAATAACACGCATCGAACGAGAACAAAGAATGCGGGAGGTAATACTCGGAGTAAATTGATAAATTCTACACGTCTTGGAACCAACTTTTACTCTCTTTGACTTCAAACTGAAGCCAGGAAGATTGGGTTCGATTCCGTTCGGTGTACAAACTTCCCCAGTCGATTTGAAATACTTGACCTTCGAAGCTCCACGCATTCCAAACACGTCGGAAGGCACATGAATTTCTGGAAGGCTAAGTCCATTTGGAGTTTCAATCACTCGCCGAACAGCGGGTTTTCCATTCTTCACAACCAAAGATCCATCTGTCTGCTTGACCACTTCTTTCGAAGAACCAAGAGACTGATAATCACTGGATGAAAAAGTAAAAAACCCCACAGTCACGGCAAGAATAAGATAGATGGTTCCAAACACTGAAATCGCGGTGTAATTGCGATCCGCAGTGATAGCCATCCGATCCTTGAGATTGTTTCTCCTGCCGTGGAACGATTTTGCCACGAGAAGACAAGAAAAAAATCCAAGAATGATTCGTGACAGAAATCCAGCATCAAAGAGATTCAAAACTCCCAACATGGAACCTGTGACAAGGACAAATACACACAAATCCCATCCAATCTCTCTGAGCCACGGTCCATACAGTGGATCAATCTTTATTCCAACCTTAGTTGTCAGACCAGATAAAATATCCATGAGGATATTTCCAGCCTTTTCTACCAAAACAAACACAAGGGTTGGAGCCACAATTATGGCCATAGTAATGAGGGTGATAAGAGTTGACCCAAAGAGCCAACCACCCAAAATCCACCCAGCCACTCCGGCCAAAAAGACGTATACGAGCCACTTGAGGCTCGTCGTGACCCACTCAGGAAGTTCAACATTCTTGATGGACTCTACAATCCGCCCATCCTTAACCCTATCAACTACCTCATCCGTCAGGGATTCAATCTGACTTTGAGTGGTTCGATTTCCTTTGCCGTGTTTATCAACGACATAGAGCACAGCACGAACTGTGTCCATGGTTGCACGACCGGAATTATCTAGACCAGTTGTCAATGCAACCTTCAACATGGTTACATCCGCGGTTTCAACCGCTTCCATAACCTGTCGCTGATTTGCATTTGGTCTATATCCACTTCCGGGCGGCGGATTCTGGATAAGTATCCCAACCTGAATAAGAATATACCGTTCACTTTCAGTCAATTGTTGACCAAGAGTTTCCGATTTTTTCTCTTCCTCGGGTTTTTCCTTCCCTCGCAAACGCTCGAGCTCTTCTTCACTCGCTTCCAGAAGTTCTCCAATGCAATGCGGACACAACTTATATCCACGTCGCAGGAGTGTATCCTCAAAAGTAAGGTAAGTAACCGGCGGATCCGATGAATTGACACGGGGCTGATCTTTGCCACCCCCAGAAGGTCGGTGAGTTTCTCTCCAAAAACTTATTGCTCCATCAATGACAGAGCAATCGGGTCGATTCTTCCCTGCTCCATCTATGGAAGCAAGATGAATCATCCGCTCATGACCACCTGCGCCAAAGACGCAGAAGAGGTCGAACGGCTTCGGCCTTGTTCCTGGCGGAATCGGTGTAGTGGTCGAATCTGTTTTCACAGTTGCCACTGCCCCTTGCATGGCATCACGCTTCAGTTTTGCCGCCTCTGAAGCATCAGCAGCACCATGTCCGATTCCGGATGCGGCACTGATGACAATATTCCAAAGTGTCTCCATCAGTGGGTTACTGAATGATTCTTTCGGAAGTCGCAAAACTCCTTCAAGACTGGAGCCTGTGAGAAACAGAACTTCCGGAGGTAATTCTTTGATCACCCCCAAAAGTTGTGGAACACTTGAAATAACTCGTCCAGCTACTTTTCGGACCGTCTCCTGAACAAGCTCGTGTGCGGTATTTTCCGCTGCATCACGAACATTGTTATTACCATTCCGTCTTGCCATCATTTCCTCCCGTGCGTTTTTATATGCACTTTTTTCATTGTTAATGACCTTAAAAAAGGTTCCCAAGCGCAACTCGCGCACAGGAAACGGTTCTTTTTATCAAATTTTCACGCTTTTGTCAATGTTTTACTGATCTGAAACATCAATCTCCTCGTTAATCATTTTTGTGAGTTTTGGACGATCTCTATTGCGACCAACAAGGGTTGCTCCAATCACACGATTATTTTTCAAAAAAAGTTGAGCCACTCCGCCTTCTAAAACACTTCCTTGTACCAAAATTTTATCTGCCCATTCACGATCTGTATCTCCAATATAAATCACTTCTAATCCTAAAACATTGATGGCGTGAGAAGAAACCAAACGAAATAATGCTCGTTCTCCACACATACTTTGTGCAACTATTCTTCCTTGTGTTTGGGCATTCATCCAATTTCCTCCCAAACGGTGATGTCCGGAAATCACATCAAAAAATTCCGTACTATCTCCAGCTGCATACACATCTGGAATATTTGTTTCTAAAAATTCATTTGTTTTTATTCCGGTTTTCACCTCAATGTGACCTTCACGAATCCAAGAAAGATCTGAAATTGTTCCAATTCCAACTCCAAGAACCTGACACAAATGTTTTCCTTTTGTTGTTTGAAAACCCTCTAATTCTTTTTCTCCAAATAACTGTTCAAACACTGCTTCTGAAATAACTTCAACTCCCTGTTTCTTTAATTGTTTTTCTATAAGTGATCCACTTTCAGAATCAAACACTCTTGACCAAACATGCGAACTTCGAAAAACCATTGTAGTTGGAATATGGAAATGCGAAAAAATCGAAAGATATTCGCATGCGATAAATCCTCCACCATAAATACCCGCACGATCAGATGCTTTTCGTTCAGAAAGAAGTTGAATAAGATGATCAGCATCATCCAATGTTGAAAGATATGAAACACCACGCACATCTTCTGGAAGAATTTTTACCTGTCCACCTGTAGCAAGAAGAAGTTTATCAAATGGCAATTCCCGACCACTTCCCAACTCAACAAATTTATTTTTTCCATCCATTTTCTGCACACGTTCGCCTGGCAACCATTCAATATTTTGCTTTTCGTACCACCCTTCTAACTTCAAAAAGACGCGCTCACGCGCGACCTTTCCTTTAATGTAATGGGGTAAAAGAACTCGAGAATACAACGGATGCACCTCCTCACTTATAATCGTTATTTCCGCATTTGCATCACGTTTTCTCAATTCTTCTGCACATGTTGTTCCCGCAATTCCTCCTCCAACAATTACGACACGCATAGACTAAACTTCTGGAAATATTTGTGTTCCAGATTCATCGTAAATAAAAATTGCAAGAGTAGGACATGACTGTGCTGCCATAATCAACTGCTCTTTTTCTGAATCATCCATTTCTACCACCCGCTCATATGTTCGTTCTGTTGGTTCTGTTCCATGATCCAAAACGTATGCTTTATTTTCCTCATTAAGCTGAAATGTTTCCGGAGAAATCGTGACACATGATGCAGCACCAATACAAAGATCTGGATCGACTTTAATGCGATATTGAGACATAAAAAAATTAAACAAATTCAACACTTTCAATTTCTGGACACTGATTAAAAATCAATTCTTTGATTCCTTCTTCGTACGAGGAAGAACATCCGCAGTCATGACAAAATCCAGAAAGTTTTATCACAACATGTGGCGGTTCACAACTCATAATTTCAATATTTTTTCCTCCTTTTTCAAGAAGAGGTTTTAATGTTTTCAAATGGGTTTCGATCGTTTCTTGTGTGATCATAGTAGGCAAAGAATAACAATTTTATAAAAGAAGGTCTTGTTGTGATTCTGGTTTGGAAGGTTCATCTTCTCCTAAAACTTCTGTGAGTGCTTGAACTTCGGCAGGTGATAAATGAATATTCATTAAGTGAGTAGAATTTCCTTTTCTCTGTTCATGAGGGCGAAATGGATTTTCAAGAGAGCTGTGGGACATAAAGAAATAACCAGGACTTAAAAAATTTGTATTTGATACCCTTTTGCTTCTGCATCAACAATAAGGACAGTTTGGGAAGAATCAATAAATATATATCCTCTAATTTCAATTCCTGCAGGAATTTCTGTTGCGGGAATACCTCTAAGCCACAAATCTCCATCTATTTTCACCCCTTTTAAAGCTTCGAGTGAGGTAAGTTGGTTATTATCATTTAAGACTAAAATCCCTGAAATTTTTCTTGAAATTCCATCAAGATTTTCCAATTCATTTCGATTCAAAATAAGATCACCCATCACTTTCTCCGGCAATCCAACAAGAGAACGAAATTTATTCTTACTTAAATAGATATTTTCTCCAACCTCCTCCGGCATTCCGTCAGAAGAGACGAGATTGTTATTCATACACCAAAAACTTCCTCCAACTTTTTTTGGGTATCCATTGAGTTTTAAAGAGGAATTACCTGAAATATTAAGATCTCCTTTCACCTCCATTAGACCGATAGGAAGTTGTTTGATTTTCCTACTTAGTAAATTCAAATCTCCCTCCACAATTGTCGTTCCGTCCGGTTGAAATTTAAATGTTCCATCCACCCAATCTTCATCTATAGTCTTCTTTTATCCAGAGAGGTTCTTTTTCCACTTCTCTTTGTTCTTCTCCACTCATGGAAATATCTAAAACGGGAGGAAGGTCTTGTTGTGGTTCCGGTTTGGAAGATTCTTCTTCTCCTAGGGCTTCTGTGAGTGCTTGGGCTTCGGCAGATGGTAAATAAGTACTCATTAAGTGAGCAGAAGATTCTAAGTTTTGATCAGGAGGATGAAAGGGATTACGGAGAGAGTCAGGGGACATAGAAAAAGAAAATATGAATTTATTGTTTTTATCAATCCACAATCTTGATTCGATACCCTTTCGCTTGTGCATCGACGATAAGGTCTGTTTGAGAAGCACTAATATACACACATCCTCCAATTTCAATTCCTGCAGGAATCGTTGTTGCAGGAATATTAAAAAGCACTAAAAAGCCATCTATTTTCGTTCCTTTCAAAGCTTCGAGTGAGGTAAGTTGGTTATTCCCTGCAAGATTTAAATATCCGGAAATTTCTTTTGAAATTCCATTAAGGTTTTCCAATTGATTATTAAACAAAGAAAGATCACCCATCAATTTTTTTGGCAATCCAGCAAGAGAACTGATCTTGTTATTTTGTAAATATATACCTCTCCCAACCTCCTCCGGCATTCCTTGAAGAGATGAGAGATTGTTATAACTACAATCAAAATCTCCTCCAATCTTTTTTGGATATCTATT
>Ga0076266_107_pt1 | contig 52769 bp, 47 predicted proteins | sample RifGroF2_FD_67751 | JGI IMG/M metagenome (GOLD analysis project Ga0076266, IMG submission 67751) | Parcubacteria (Uhrbacteria) bacterium GW2011_GWF2_41_16 | reverse complement strand
TGAGAGATATTCCCGCAACAACGATTCCTGTAGGAATTCAAATTGGAGGAAATATCTTTATAAAATCATCCCAAACAGACCTTATCGCTGATGCAAAGAAAAAAGGGTATCAAGTCGAAATTGTTTAAAGTCCTAGTTATTTTCTTTCTATGTCTCCCAACTCTCTTGATAATCCCTTTCATACTTCTCAATTAAACCAAGAATCTCCTGCTCACTTAATGAAAACTCACAGAAGCCTTAGGAGAAGATGAACCTTCCAAATCAGAACCACAACAAGACCTTCCTCCTGCAGATATTTCCATGAGTGGAAAAGAACAAAAGGAAGTGAAAAAAGATCCTCTCTGGATAAAAGAAGACTATATCAAATGGGCAGAAAGTTTTGGGAAAGATGAAAATTGGGTGGATGGCACGTTTGAGTTTCAAAAAGACGGAACAACGGTTGTGTGGGGAAATTTGATTTTAGAAAAGACAGAAATCTTTTGTCTTCCTATTGGTCTGATGGAAGTGAAAGGAGGTTTAAGTATTTCTCATAATCCCTCTTTAAAACTCAATGGATATCCGAAAAAAGTTAGTGGAGGTTTTGATTGTAGTTATAATAATCTTTCATCTCCTCAAGGAATGCCGGAGGAGGTTAGGGGGTTTATCGGTTTTGATAAAAGTAATCTTTCTTCTCTTATTGGATTGCCAAGAAAAGTGACAGGTGGTCTTTTTTTATCTCATAATCAATTGGAAAATCTTGATGGAATTTCAAAAGAAATTTCCGGGAATTTAGGTGTTAATGATAATGACAAACTTATTTCACTTGAAGCTTTAAGAGACACAAAAATAAGGAATAATTTAGAACTTTTGAATATTCCTGCAACAGAAATTCCTGCAGGAATCGAAATTGTGGGAGTTATTTATATACATGAACATCAAACCGCTCTTATCACTGATGCAAAGAGAAAAGGGTATCGGGTTCAAATTTTTTGAAAATTGACCCAAAATCTTCCCGCGTGTAAGCTCATGACACTATGAAAATTCTTGTGACAGGCGGAGCCGGATTCATCGGTTCCAATTTTATCCGATATATGTTGCGTGAACATCCGGAAGATCAGGTGATAAACATGGATGCGCTTACGTATGCTGGCAATTTGGAAAATTTGGCGGATGTTGAGCATGATCCTCGTTATACGTTTGTAAAAGTGGATATTTGTCATCGTCCATTTGTTTTTGAAATGGTAAAAATGGTTGATGCGATTGTCCATATTGCTGCGGAAACACATGTAGATCGTTCCATTCTGGATGCTTCTTCTTTTGTGCGAACAAATGTGGCTGGAACCCAGACGTTACTTGATGCAGCGGTTGCTGCAGGCGGAAAACGTTTTCATCATGTATCGACGGATGAAGTATTTGGAGCGCTTGGTCCGTATGATCCTCCATTTAATGAACAAACTCCCTATGCTCCGCGTAATCCGTATTCGGCAACCAAAGCAGCATCAGATCATCTTGTTCGTTCGTACTTTCACACACACAAACTTCCCGTCACTCTTTCCAATTGTTCCAACAACTACGGACCGTATATGTTTCCGGAAAAACTGATCCCGCTTAGTATCTCCCATTTATTTGAAGGACAAAAAATTCCTGTATACGGTGATGGCGGACAAGTACGCGACTGGATTTTCGTGGAAGATCATTGTCGAGCCATTGATACCGTTCTTCGACATGGTCGCATGGGAGAAACCTATTTGTTTGGAGGCGAGGCAGAAACAACAAACTTGGAACTTATTCGCCGTCTTTTGGCTATTCTTGGAAAAAAGGAAAGTTCTATTGAATTTGTGAAAGATCGTCCAGGTCATGATCGTCGGTATGCCATGGATTTTTCCAAAGCACAGCAAGAACTTGGTTGGAAACCACTTGTTTCCCTTGATGAAGGGCTTCGTCGTACGACAGATTGGTACGCAGCCCATCAAGATTGGGTCGCTCGTTGTAAAAGCGGTACGTATCAAGCGTATTATGAGCAAAATTACGCACCAAAAATAGGTGCTTTATTGGAGGAAAAAAAAGTATGAAGATTCTTATTTTCGGTCATGGTTATCTTGGACAACGGTGTCATGGAGCATGGAAGGATTCTGTGCTCACGGATGTTCATGTCACAAGTGAGGAATCAGCTCTTGCAGAAATTCAGCGTCATCAACCAGATGTTGTATTTAGTGCCGTTGGTGTAAAAGGAAAACCAAATGTTGACTGGTGCGATGCACACCCGTATGAGACGGTACAAGGAAATGTTCTTGTTCCTCTGTTGCTTGCACAGGCATGTGCGAAAGCAGGAGTGTATCTTTTGCATCTTGGATCCGGTTGTATTTTTTATGGGGATTCGCCGCATCCGGATCATGCTTGGCGTGAAAATGATTTTGGGAACCCACTTCCTGTATACAGCCGAAGTAAATGGGCAGCAGATCTTGTTCTTTCGACTATGCCAAATGTGGGTATTGCTCGTTTACGCATGCCGATCGATCATATTCCGTCTTCTGGAAATTTGATTGACAAAGTATCATCGTTTTCAAAAGTCATTGATGTTGAAAATAGTGTGACAATCATCGACGATTTGATGAGTGTTTGCCACCAACTTCTTGAACGTCAATTGCCTGGTCTCTTTCATGCGACCAATCCGGGAATTATGAAACATCGCGATCTTATCGAATTGTATCGCGATCTCGTGAATCCTTCACATACATGCGAATGGATTTCCAACAATGATTTGGTTGCACAAGGAATTGTGTCTAAGACACGGTCAAATAATATTCTTACATCGGATCGTTTGATCGAAGCGGGGATTGTGATGCGTCCTGTGTCTGAAGCGTTGAGAGATACGATGGAAAAATATGCTCGCGCTCGTCGCGGAGAAATGATTTTTTGCGAGTTTTGTTCATAATTTTTTCATTTCAAAAACTTCTTAAACAAAGAAGTTTTTTTCTTGCAACCTTCGCTTAAATTAGATAGTCTTGAAAGGTATGAAAGCTCTCATTGCCGCAGGAGGTCGAGCCACGCGTTTTCGGCCGTTGACGTGGTCCATGAACAAACATTTGCTTCCGCTTGCTGGTAAACCCATGATTTTTTATCCGATTGAAAACGTTGTGAACGCCGGAGTTAAAGAGATCGCAATCAATATCAATCCGGGCGATACGGAAGTGCGATCTGTTGTCGGGGATGGTTCACGTTGGAGGGTAAAAATAACTTATATTGAACAGCAGGGAGGTCCGCTTGGAATTGCGCATGCGGTATATAATGCCCGAGAATTTCTTGGAGAAGATGAACCATTTATTTTTCATCTTGGAGACAATATTTTTCGTGCAGGGATCAAAAACATTGTCGATCGTTTTTTGAATACCGGATTGCATTGTGCTCTGACCCTTTCGCGCGCTCCAAACTTAAAAGAACTTGGCGTGGCTGAATTTGGTTCTGATGGCAGGCTTGTTCGTGTGGTGGAAAAACCGCAAATTCCTCCGAGTGATTTGGCAGTCACAGGCGTGTATATTTACGACAAACATTTTTTTGAAGCGTTTAAACACATGCGTCCTTCTGCTCGGGGAGAATATGAAATTTCTGACATTCATACCTGGCTGATTCAAAATGGGTTTCGTGTTGGATATGACATCGTTGATGGGTGGTGGAAGGATCCAGGTCGTCCGGATCAATTATTAGATGGAAATATTTTGGCCATGAACACCCTTCCGCATGAAAGCTATGTTATCGAAGGTCAGATGGATCCGTCTGTGCAAATTCAGGGATTGGTAAAAGTGGAAAAAGGAACAAAAATCGGTCCGAATGTTCTCATTCGCGGACCGGTCATTATTGGAGAAGAGTGTGAGATTCGGAACACGTTTATTGGTCCGTTTACGACGATTGGTTCCGGATGTGTGATTGATGGAGCGGAAATCGAACATTCTGTCCTCTTGGATAATGTCACCTTAAAAGATATTGGTCGTATTGACGGTTCAATGATTGGTCGTCACGTGACGATTGTTTCGCGACAAAAGACATTACCCATGAGCGGTCATCGTCTTATTGTTGGTGATCATTCTATTGTAGAACTATAAAAGATGTTCCAAAAGATTACTTTTCCAACTTTACCTCAAATAATCCGCTTTCCGTTTCTGTAGAACCAACTACAAACACTTTTTTTCCTTTTGGATCGATCCACATCTGTTCAATGGATTTCCACGAACCGAGTGTGAAAACATTACGCCGATCACGACGATCCAATTCAATGGCAAATAAACCTGTGGTGTCTGTATAGAGAACCGTCGCAGCAGTCGGGTACCACCGGACCGTTCCAATAGGTCGGCTCAAGCGTGTGAGAAGTTCATCTGTATGATTATCTGCATCATAGATGTGAATTTCAAAATCGTTTGCATAGAGAAGTTGTCGTCCATTTTCAGGACTCCATGACACGTGGTTTGCATCTGTATGAAGAAGAATAGGACGATCTGCACCGCTTGCATCCAAGAGGAGAATTTTTTTTGATGCAGTCTCAAGAAGATAATATCCTTCCGGAGCTGGAAGAAATCGATAGATTTCTTTGGGAATATAAGCAAGAATTTGGTTCTCTGGTTCTGTCGTATGTTTGCGAACGGTTATTCGATCCCCTGTTGTTTCAAGGGTTATCATTCCTTTTTCTGTTTGAAGAGCAGCGAAAGAGTCTGGGGCAATGAGTTTGGTTGTTTGTTTTAATAAATCAAGCAAGTGGACTCCTTGCGTATCTGTTGCATAGAGCAAATGATCCCATGTCGGATCAAAGGAAACTTGGGAAAGAGGAAAGGAAAAAAGAGTATTCACATCTAAACGAATTTGACCATCCGGACTCATGACTCGCCATTGGCAAACAGCCTCTTGTTCTTCCTTGATAAGGATGTATGCTCCTTTTGGAGACCAGTTAATTGTCAAATCATCAAATTCAGAGTCAGGGAGACGTAAAAGCAGTGTTTTTGCCCCTGTCATATCTTGTGACCAAATTTCTGTCCACTCATTTTCTTCGCGTGCATACGCGATATGTTTTCCTTGTGGATCAACCGCGATTGCAGGGAAATTTTCAGGAATGGTCAGTAGAGGGTTGTTTTGAAGAAAAAGGACAGCGGTATGCATGAATGTGGTTGTATTTTCTTGAATTTCCAGAATTTTTTTCCAGGGATAATATCCTTCTTTTTCTAGACGAACCTCATGCAGACCTGGAAGTAAAGTATTTAAAAGGACAGGTGTTGTTTGTTTTTGATATTTTCCGTCTAGAATAACCGTTGCTCCTTTTGGAATAGTGGCAAGCGAAAGCAACCCTGTCCGAACGAGAGTTTGATACTGCCAACTGAACCGATAACCGGCTGTGTAAAGGACGACAATCGGAGCGGAAATGAAAAAGGCAATAAAAAACGCGAGAAAAACAATTCTTCGAACGCGAGTATGCATATAACATGGTTACTATAACTGAAATGTGCGACAAAATCTATTTTTTTGTTATATTTGGTTTATAACTTGCAAAAATCTTTTTTTGTTGTATGATGGGATAAACATTTTGAAATAAATATGGTTACCAAACATTCAAAAAAGATTTCTTTCTTGATTCTTGTTTTATCTCTTTTTGGTCTTGGAATCGCGGGATATTCTTTGGCATATCACAATAATATTGTTTCTGGATCATTTTGTACCCTGAATGCAACGTTTGATTGTGGCATTGTCAGTCGTGGACCGTATTCAGAAATAGCTGGCATTCCAGTCGCTTTGATTGGAATTTTTGGGTATCTTTTATTGGGAGCAGGAGCCATTCTTCATCTGCGACAATCGGAAGATATCGGATCTTCTGCTTTTTTGGTTCTCGCTTCAACCGGAGGTCTTGGATTCAGTGGATATTTGACCGGACTTGAGGCATGGGTAATTCATGCGTGGTGCCTTCTTTGTCTTGTTTCCCAAGCAACGATTTTGAGTATTTTTATTGCTTCACTTTTTTTGCTTTTTTCGGATCGAAAAGTAAATCATCGACTAAATCGAGAATAAAAAAATATAAAAATATCATCCGTCCATTTTTTCGTGGATGAGATTGTGACCGCCTAATATGACACAGGCGATTTTTATTTGAGTCCTCTGATGGCTTCGATGACTGTTTGTCTCACGAGTTGATTTTTGATTTCTTGCATTTCAGTTTTTAGTTGTGTGCGTTCACTCATTTTCCAAATTTGCCACCGAGGAATTTGTTTCAGGCGATGGGAAAGATCTCGGAGACGAGCTTCAGATGATTTTGACGGAAGCTGTGAAGTTGCCTCAATGATTGGAAGAATTTTTTCTCGAACGATGCGGTCTTTTTTTGATTGGATTTTGACTTCAAGAATCATGATCTCTTGTTCAAGTTCTTTATTCCTTCTTTGAACCTCTTTGTTCCAAAATTTCCACGTGGGAAGAGAATCACGTTCTTGTATATACTTTGCAAGGTCTGTTTGATTTTTTTTGAAAGATTCCATTTCTTTTGTTTCGGATTCTTTTGCAAGGGCAGATGCTTTTTTGACAGCCCGAAGAACCGCTGGTGCCACATCTCCTTCTTTCTGTTCTCTTTGAGGAGCTTTTTTTGTTTCTCTTCGTTTAGGTGTTTCAAATTGTCGAAGAATATCTGTATAAAATCGGATAAATTCTTTGCGCTGAACTTGAGGTAATTTCCGTCGTTCTGCTTCAAGGGTTTGTTTGATATAAGGAAGGGTGGCAGGACTTTTTTCACATCGAGCAATGACAGCATCTTTTCCTTCCCTCATAATATCATCGAAAAATTGATCCCATCGCAGGGCTCGTGTTTCCAGTGTATCTGGTTTCTTTTTTGGAGAAGGACGTTCGGAAAAAGATGGATGTGGTTGGACTGTCCCACGTTCGGATGGTTGTACGTTCATAAAACGAAAATAAAAGAGGAAATTGATTTCATTCTATGCTTTTTTTCAAAAAGAACCAAATTATTTATGCTATGAATTGTCCAAAAAGATCTTTTGTGATAAGAATATTTTAGTTCTTTTATCATGCAGGCTTTCATAAGAGGAGAAAATTCATGCGTTATCCTGATCCGGAGATGTTTGTTCGTTTGGCAACAGCCGATGCTGATGCACTTGCAGTCGAATATATTCGACTTCCGCGTGATCGTGTGGTGTTCGATCGAAGTCTTCTATTTCTGGGATACGAGATTCATCCGACACATCAGCACAAACCGGGTGTCTATTCGGATGACACCGAGATGAGTGTCGCAAACGCGCGGGTGTTGATTGAGGAACATCCGCCGTACACACCCCTCATGTTCGCGAATGCTTGGGTTCGGGAGTTTCAACGCGGAGGGAGGCGGAAAGGATACTCCCGTGGTTTTCAGGTTTTGTTGGAAAAGGTTACGTCCGGTACAGAGCTTCTTGAAGCAATCCATCCGAATTCGGATAAAAATGGCGCGTGTATGCGCGCAGTCCCGTTCGGAGTTTTGCGAACAGTTGCTGAAGTACTCGAAGTTTCTACTCTTCAAGCACGTATCACACATGACACACCCGAGGGTCGATTCAGCGCCAGAGCTGTGGCACTCATGAGTCATTTTGCTCTGTACGAAAGTGGATCTTTTTCCGCATTGTCTAAGTATTGTTTCCAGCACCTTCCAAAAGAGGATCTAGATCGGTTTGGTTATGTGTTTCGTCACCGTTGGTCTGGAGTGCCAGTGACAAGGAAACCGCATGCATCCGTGGCAATCACAACCGTCCATGCAGCGGTTGATCTGCTTATGCACGGCACCTCCTTGATGCAAATGCTTGAGCAGGTGATTCGGTGGGGAGGCGACACAGACAGTGTGGCCGCGATTGTTTGGGGGATTGCATCTCCTCGCTTCTCGAATAAAGGTCTTCCGTCGTTTTTGGAACGCGATCTCGAAGGCGGAAATCCGCGGACAGGCACGCCGTATCTCCTTGAGATCGGGACGAACCTCATGAAAAAATTCGGTGAATAAATCAGAGATCTGATCAACATATCAGATCTTTTTTTGTATCAAAAAAACGATCCATATATGGGACCGTTCAACAAGATTACGGCGAAGTTATTGATCCGGCTTGGAGTCGACTCAGTAGATGACGTGTCTTTTCCTGTCGTTCACTCCATATTTGGATCGTGTCCGTGTGCGGAAACGAGACCACGGATGCGGCATTCAACGTTTCGCGGAGAACAAGAAGTGCTTCATCCTTTTGTCCTTCTGCGAAACAGGTTTCTGCAAGCGTGCGCGCAGTCCAGAGTCGATAGAGAATACCGCGTTTTTTTGTGGTTTCGTGGAGGGAATGGGCAAGTTCCATGGCCTCGGTTCCTCGTCCGCCCTGTGCCAACATGAGTCGTATTCTTCCGATCGAAAACATGATATCGTTCGGAAATGCTCGAGTCATAGTCTGCCAGATCCGTTCCGCTTCGTCCCATTGTCCAAGCCGTTCGTAGAGGTTTGCGAGCAGCCAGGCATACGCCCGATCATTTTTTGGAATTTCAAGCCAACAGGTGTCGAGGATAATTTTGACTGCTGTTTGCCACTGATGCGTGGCATCTTCTTTTTTTTGTTCTTGCGCAGCGGCCATTCCAGAAAGAAGAAGTGTTGATGCCTGAGAGAATGGATCCGACGTTCGACTGATGAATGCTGCATCTACTCGAGACCAAAGATCTGGAAAAAGGGTTAATGCTTGTTCTGTCCAGAGACCCGGAAGAGTTTTTTCAAAAAGCCATTCCGCGTCTTCTCGTCGTTTTTCTTCAAATAATCTCGCAATACGAAAATCTTCTCCATCCTCCGCGGTCTTTATATAAACAGCCGCGCGTTCTTCTTGTCCCCCTTCGACAAGCATTCTTGCCGTACGGGCGGCATTTTTTCCCGACGTGTTTAAGACAGGGAAGGAAATAGAACGAAACCAGTCAATCGTATCTTCTTTATTTGCGTATCCTTCCCGGCGGTGGAGTGCTATTCCATCTGCATTGACTGCTACAAACGTTGGAATGACATGGATTTGGTATCGGGCGATATCCGGACAGACTTCAACTTGCATGGTGTCGATACGTTGGAAGGGAAAAGAAGAAACATCTGTCCGGTATCGATATCCGAGTAATTCCTGATCTATGAGGTGACAAATACCAAATGCATCAGAACAAAAGACGAGAATTTTCACGGTTTTATTTTGTTCTGCTGTTGATATTCCTTCCTGTGCTAACACAGGTTTATGTCCAAAACAGAAGAGAGAGAAAAGAGAAAGAATGAAGTATTTGTTCATTAATGCCTTTCTGAATGATGATAAATGGCATGTTTTTTGAAAGAATCTATCAACCCACAAAGGAGGTTGATAGATCAGTATAGATATTTTTTCTTTTTCGTCAACTTTCGTCTCGTTGGGCGGTCTTTTCTTTTGTCACAAAAAGTGGGAAAGATGCATAGGATATATGTACAAGATTTTTTCGTATGGATGTTTTTGAAAAACGCGACCTCTTTGCCCGCGAATACCATGTTTTATTTGAATTTCTGTATCGATATGTGCGGTATCGCGTTTCTGATCGTCAGGAAGCGGAGGATATTGTGGCAGATGTGTGTGTGCAAGGATACGCAAAGATCGAGGAATACGATGAACATTTAGGAACACTTCGGCAGTGGATGTGTGGAATAGTGCGATATCGTTTGTTGATGTATTGGCGTACGAAAAAAATGTCTATTTCATTTGAGGAACGGGGAGCGAATTCTTATTCAGAGATAGATGATTTATTTCACGAACATCTTGATCATAAAATGGCTATTGAACGAATTCTTGAACGTCTTACAGGTGAAGAAAAAGCTCTTCTTGCCATGCGGTATGAGGATGAAATGACGTATGAGGAACTTGCATATATCCTTGGAAAAGAAGTATCCGCTGTTCGTCAGTGGTTTTCTCGACTTCATCGAAGGCTACGTTTAGAAGAAAAAAATGGGGAAGATATTTTATGTTGAAAAATATTTTTTCGAAAATGTATCAGAAAGAAATAGAACAAATCTCTGTGAACGTTCCATTGGAACAAATGGTGGCAGCACGATTAGGTTTTTCGAAAACATCTAAACATTTTTCCCTGTCTCTGATGATCCAATTTTTGCAGCGATGGAAACGCCTGTGGCCCGTATGTGTATTCGCAGTTCTTGTTCTTATGGTTGTGAGTGTTCAGATGTCTTATCAACATCCTCGCCGTTCTCTTCTTTCTTTTATAGCACCTAAAAAAATAGATGATTGGCAATATAGGTCTTCTTCTGAAGTAGATAAGACATCTGGTGCATTTATTTCTGGAATGTCTGGAAGTGGGTCGAGTGCAGGTCTCGGAATGGGAGATGCTGGTTGGGATTTGTTTGGTGGTCTTGTGCAAAGTGAATCGTTTGGGAGTAGTGCCGGATTATCGATGTCTGTTTCATCTGATGAATCTCTTGGATTTTCCGTTGGTGGAGCCAAAGATATTGGATCATTTCGCACCAATATTGAAAACGGATTTTTACCATTGCTTTCAAGTTTAACGTACGAAGGGTTGTTTGGAGATTATTTTTTTGAAACAGGAAAAAAGGAAACGTGTGACATACTTTTTTGTCCATCCTATCGTCGGGCAGTGACAAAAAATCCGTTGACAGGTGAAGAAGAAATGTATGTGGCTGTTGGATTGAATTCAGGAATGAAGCAAAGCGATTTTGCGCGTAAAAAATTGAATCTTGTTATTGTTTTGGATATTTCAGGCTCGATGTCATCTTCTTTTGATACCTATTATTACGATCAAAATAGACAAAAAGAACAGGAAGCAAAAAAAACAAAAATACAAACCGCTCTTGCGTCCGTATCAAGTCTTTTAGATCACCTACAACCGGATGATCGATTAGGAATCGTTTTATTCAATGATCATGCGTCTATAGCCAAACCGCTTCGTCTTGTGAAAGAAACAGAAATGGAACAAATAAAAACACATTTGTTATCTTTGTCCGCGGATGGAGGGACGGATTTTTCTGCAGGATTGGATTCGGCAGAGACATTATTTATGGAAGTAAGTGATGAAAAAGATTATACGTATGAGAATCGCATGATTATTTTGACAGATGCCATGCCTAATACTGGAGATATAAGTAAAGATGGACTCGTAAGCCGATTAGAAAAAAATGCACAACACAAGGTCTATACTACATGTATCGGCATAGGTGTTGATTTCCAGAGTGCATTGGTTGAGGCAATAACAAAAATACGTGGAGCAAATTATTTTTCCACGCATACACAAAGTGAATTACAAGAACGTCTAGATGAAGGATTCGATTATATGGTATCTCCTTTGGTGTTTAATTTGGAAATGACGACTGAATCAAATGGGTTTGAAATTGAGCAGGTGTATGGTTCTCCGGAAGCGAATAAATCTACAGGAAATATCATGCGCATCGGAACGCTTTTTCCTTCCGCAACAAAAGATGGACAAACACGCGGAGGAATCATTCTTTTGAAAGTGCGAAAAACAGGAGGAGATCCGCATTTGTCATTGCGGGTGAATTATGAGGATCGTGATGGTCGTACATGGTCACGCACGGGAGATATCTCATTTGATGGTCTTCAAGCAGATATGTCCGATGATAATGGAGTACGTAAAGGTGTTCTTTTAGTGCGATATGGGGAATTGATTCGACAATGGATTGCCGATGAAAGAGAAAAAAATGAAACAACATCGTCTTGGGAACAAACATCTCTTCCTTTGCAGGTTTCTTCTCCTTATGACCAGATATTTATCCGTTTTAAAAATTATTTTGAACAAGAAGCACAAGAAATAGGTGATGCAACCCTGAATCGAGAACGAGATATATTATCAAAGTTAACAACACTTCCGTCTGTGCCATTTTTTCAAGAAGAAACAGGTGGCATTGACTAAAATTTCAAAAAAGGTATAACAAAAGAAGTCCTTATACAATATGTGATAAACCACAAACGTCTGACAGAGGAGGACTCCCATGTCAGGAACAGGAGAGATTCGTTTTTGTTTTCAGGTGAGGGATCCAGAGCAGGCAATTTTTTTCTTTCGGCTCATGAGCGGCGGCGGCAGCGGAATTAAAGATCCGAGCGAATTTCTCTGTCAGGTCATGGCTGAATATGTTCACAATCTTTATGAAGAAAGATCGAATGATCCAGGATTCCCCGTTGGTCGACCAATAAATCCATTTTTTTCCGAGGCTCAACAAGCGAGTCCTGGGATGGAAGAGGGTGAGTGGGATCTATGTATCGATCTCACACACGATATGCTTGAACAGTTGGACATTCTGGCCGCACGAACCGGTACAGATCGGTTTGGAGTTTTCGCCAACGCCATGATTGCGTATGAGATATATTCCAAACCAAGTGGTCTAGAGGTTATGACCGTTGTGCGTCATCGTGACGTTCTTTGAAACAAACTCCGTTCCTCCTATCAGGAACGGTTTTTATTTTTTGTTTTCCAACAATTCTTTTTCTTCTTGTGGAGTGAGAAATCGCCAACGACCGGGCGGAAGATCTCCGAGTTGAATATTCATGACACGAATACGTTTGAGTTGTTTGACTTCATAACCAAGTGCTTCGCACATTTTGCGAATTTGACGATTGCGTCCTTCGATAAGGGTCAGAGTAAAACGATCAGGTCCCAGTCTTTTAACTGTTGCCGGAAGGGTGTGGCGGTCGTCTATGACCACACCTGTTTCCATGCGATGGAGAAAAATATCTGTGAGAGGTCGATCTGTTTGGATCACATATTCTTTTTCATGTTGTTCTTCTGCACGTAAAATATGGTTCACGATATCTCCGTCGTTTGTGAGAAGAATGAGTCCAGAAGAAGCAACGTCCAGTCGTCCAATGTGAAAAATACGTTCGGGAAAATTGATCGCTTCAATAATATTGTCTTCTGCATTCGGATCGCTTGTACAAATAATGCCAATAGGTTTGTGATATGCCATGTAGATACGTTTTGTGGGTGGTTTGCCAACAGGTTCTCCATCAATCGTGATGATTTCTTTTCCTGTGACTTTTTGTCCAAGAAGAGCTGGAGTTCTATTCACACTCACTCTTTCGTCCTCAATCAGACGATCTGCTTCTCGGCGGGAGCATGCACCAACACTGACAAGGAATTTATTGAGGCGTATTTCTTGTTTCATAACAAAAAGATCATAACGTGAAATCAGAAAAAACGAAAATCCGCCCGGGTTAAGGGCGGATTTTCAGAGTCGTCTCTTCCTCTTTTGAATTCTCGAAGCATTTTCTTCAAGTCCTCAAAAGACAAGGGGAGCCGACAGCAAGGCTCCGACGCAGGCGAAAGGCGCCCGCGGTAGCCCGTATCAACTCCCCAAAAGATGTCTCGCGTGGGGGGAGTCGATTGGCTTTTCGCGCACGACGAGCAACTCCGGCAAAAATGCCTGGTCGGTGTCGTCGACTCCCCTTGGTTCAGTAGAATGGTGATTCATGACAATAAGCCATGTCTCACCCTCCTTTCTTGGTTTTTCTCCGAGATTTTTAATCCCGTAGGCGCCCGATGGTTGTGGGGCCGTGTCGAGGGATTCTCGAAGAAGTTTTTGGTTTTTTGTCACCTGTTTTTCCGGTGCGACCAGACCCCCGGTTGCGAAGCAGCGCCGATAGGGGGTTGGTACCAACAAGCGACTAAGCCAGGTTTTAAAGGTAGACCTGGGTACACCTTCTTCAGAGAGTTTTTTTGTTAACGGAGACCCTCTCTTAGTCTCCTATCGTCTACAAAATTGTCTTAGGAACATTTCTGTTCTCTCTTTCATGAGTCCAAAGGGACTCTCATGGGTCTGAAAAATGACCCTTGGTTATCGCCAGCCCCTCCGACTCTGTATTTTCGATAGAGTGGTGGGGTGGCTTTCAAAAAATTCGCGAGGGTCCCTGCCTGATGATGAATGCCTGGTAGGGATGGGACGCCCGCGGGTGGTAAAATCGGGGAACAAGTGATTGGCAGGCAGTCCCCGAATCTGCCATCGATGCGCGGCCGGGTGGCTATTGTTGGGGGATGGGTCTGATGTAACAATACATCAGGGGATAAGCCATCCTTTTGATGCCATGATCCAGCCAACGCCGTGGGGGAGATTTCGGAATAACAACGCTCCCGCTCACGATTCTTAGAAAAAACAGTTTCGATTCTCAAACTGTTTTTTCCAAAAATGCTGAAAGGGAACTAATTTGAATTTTATAACTCTTCTAGCATACCACGGTTGAAAATTTTTGTCAATAGCTTGTAACAAATGTTGGTTTATTATTTATTTCAACCTTACAAAAATAAGTTTACCATAAATAAAAATATTTGTCAAGAGATCGTGACAAATAGGTGATATATGTTGGGTGTTAGGAATGAGGAATAGATTTTTTTGTCTGGAGAAAGAAAGAACTTTCATCTATAATAGATTTATATGCGCATGGAACATTCAATGTCTTTGGAACGATGGTTTTTTCTTTTGATTTCTGTCATCGTGCTTTTTCTTGCTTGGACAACGATTCAGTCATTTGTTCTTACTCTTTTGACAGCTGGAATTGCGGCCATTGTTTGTGCACCAATTCATGAACGTCTTGAACAATTGATCAAGCGAAAAAAACTTGCCGCAGCTCTTTTGGTTTTTGCTGTTTTTCTCTTAATTGCCGTTCCTATCTTTTTTGTTCTTTTACTCATGGTTCGACAAGCAACGGAATTATTACAAAGTTCTCTGGGAGACGGAGGGTGGATTTCGCGTGTTCAGGTTGCAGCCATGTTAGAAAGTCTTCCTTCTTTTTTACGTGAACGGGTGCTGGCGTTGGATTTGAATGCAGTTGCAAAAAGTGTTGCTGAATGGATTTTTGGACATGTGGATGATCTTTTTTCCAGTTCCACAAAATTTGCTATAAACACCATCCTCTTTTTTATTGCCTTGTATTATCTTCTCGCAGATCGGAATAAACTGCGCCGAGAAATTTTGATATTGAGTCCGTTTCGAGACACGGTGGATGAGGCGATTATGCAGCGTATTGTGGAAACTGTGCGTTCCGTTGTATTCGGAGCACTTATGGTTGCCGTAACACAGGGAATTTTTGCAACGATCGGCATGTCTTTTTTCGGGGTGCCAGGCTCGTTTCTTTGGGGAGCGGCTGCAGTCGTTGCTGCACAAGTTCCATTGGTTGGAGTTGGTCTTGTAATGGTTCCGGCGATCGTTTATCTCTTTTTTACAGGAGATATGGTTGCAACTGTTGGGTTGACACTTTGGTCTATTTTGGTTGTTGGACTCGTTGATAATCTTTTGGCTCCGTACCTTATGAAAGGAACCACTCATATGCACGCTCTTCTTCTTCTTGTATTCATGCTTGGCGGCATTGAAACGTTTGGTTCTATTGGTTTGATTGTGGGTCCCACGGTTCTTTCTGCCGTGTTGGTTCTTGTGGAACTTTACAAAGCGGGGGTTCTTCAAAAAGATTTTTCAAAAACTGTTCACACCTCTAATCGTTGAAAATCAATAAGTTTTCGAATGTTTTCTCGCCGTTTTTTTAATTTAATTTTCAAACCTCCTGTGAGAATTTCCGCAACATCTGCGGAAGAGATTTTTCCGTATTTTTTTTGTTTGATTTGATAGAATTTTTCCAAATCTTCAGGAAGTATTTCAAATTGATCAAGAATATCCCCAACAATTGGTTTAAAGAAAAAGGAAGAATCTTGATGTGCTCGCCAGCGTTCTAATTCTGCAAGAATGCGGTGTTCTCTTTCTGAATGTGTGAGATAGTCAATAATTGGGTCGATATATTTTTGAATACGTTCTTCCATTTTTGTATTGTTCGCGTATTGCTGTTGTAAGCCTTCCTGGGTAAGAACATTAAAACCTTCAACACGATGTTGTTTTTGAAATGTTTCCGTCGGGACGAGGGTGGATTTGCAGAAAATTTCAAATGGATAAGCGTACTTTGACGATTTATCGCCTGGTTTGGTTGATGGAAATTCCATCACAATACTTCCTTTTAAAATTTTTGTTCCATCCAATGGAGAGGTGATATATGAACCGTTATGCTTGAATTGAACGCCAGGTACACGTGCCAAATGATCACGTACTCGATTGAGTGTTTGTTCTGAAGAAACCGTCGCATCAAAATCTCCAGGGGCGTCTTCTAATCCATATAAAGACATGGCTGTGCTTGCAAACACGACATAATCCGGAATGTTTGCAAACACTTTGCGCATGATGTTGAGTCCGATGCGAGTGACTTCTTTTTTCATTTCAAGAGGCATTTCATCCTCTGTGCTCGGGATGTATTCCTCGCCTGGTATTTCTTGTTCTTTTCGTATTCGTTCGGTTTCGCTATGAAAACCACCTCCTGGGAAAGAATTCTCAAATCGGGATCCAGAAAACATAGAGTATGCATGAAGAAAAAATATTCATGTCTTGAAAAAAGTATAACAGATTTGAAAAAAAAAAGCGTCCGACGATGGACGCTAGAGGGTCAATGAACCATGAGTATAAGTCCTGCTCGAGAAACAATGGTTGGCATAATTGAGAACCATTGATATCGTTCCTCCCCATCCAGGACAAATTTCGCGAATGAGGGAAATCCGTTCTCGACCAGGAAATCATCCAGATCAGTTAATGTAGGGAGATGATTCGGATCTTGTCTCCAACGAATTCCTCCATTTTTATTGGAGAGAACACGGATAATCTCCCTATATTTTTTTTCGGCTGTTTCTGCTCCGAAAAAGGCGAATGAATCATTTATTTTCAGCTCATGCAGTCCGGTTCGGAACCGGAAGAAACAGAGAGCTTCCTCCAGTTCTTTTAGACTGAGCCGACCTTCTTTTAGAGACCGATTTAGTCCACCCCAACTGGTGATGAGATGGTAATTGTCTTCGTGCATGTATCTCTCCTTTCGTCGAAAGAAAAAGAACAAAAAAGATCTTTTTAAATCCTAGAACATTTTTGGTTTTTGTCAAGAGAAAAAGACATTTTGGACAAGGAATATGTTTTTCATTACAATAAGAAAAAAGTTTTATTTATATGATGAATGACATGCCTCACGAAGGAATTGATGATTTTATTAGAGCGAAACAAGAACCATTGATTCTTACACCCGGAGAGAAAAGAGAAGCGGATCGTCTTGTTGTGTTTGGGAAGATTCAAGCAATAGATGCAGGGCGTCTTGTTGCAAATTTTATGGATGATCTGAATATTGTTTTGCAGATTTGGGCAGAAAATTATGGTTCCCGCGCTCGTGAATTTTATCAGAAGAATGCAGATCGTTTTGCCTTGAATCCTTCCGAAATATTAAAATCAACATTTGATCGAAAAATTCTTAAGCCATTTTTGGATGCCATGCACGAAGAATTACAAGATTCTGTTGAAAAAATTGCAGAATTCCTTAAGGAAAAAAAAGTCATATTTGCCTATGTCTCTGCAAGATATGGGTGGGTATCGGAACCTCCCACAAAGGAATTTGTTGATGAATGGGAAGAAAAATATGGAAAGAAATTGACGGATTTTTTACGGGGAAATGCAGATGTTCGTACTCATTGTTTTGATTGGCTTGAAAAATCAGAAGAATCTAAATTTTGTGTGAAAAAGATTCAATCATTTTTGGAGGAAGATGAGATATTTCTCTCTCAGTTAAAAACACGTCATGAAGAGAAAAAAGCAAAAATGCATTGATTGTTATGTTTCTTCAAAGTGTTGATTTCAAACCAAACGGTTCTATTCCCGTGCTTCATACCTGTGATGGGGCAGATGTGGCGCCTCATTTAGAATGGGGAGATGTCCCCGAAGGAGTAAAAAGTTTTGCATTGTCTTGTATGGATCCGGATTCTCCATCCGGTCAGTTTATCCATTGGTTTGTGGTGAATATTCCGGTGTCTGTTCGAGAGGTGGCACAAGGAGGTCGGACAGGTGGAGAGGAACTTGCAAATGATTTTGGAAAACGTGGGTATGGGGGACCGTGTCCGTCAAAAGGGACACATCGATATGTTTTTACTCTTTACGGATTGAATATGGAGCGAGTGGAAGGAGTGAATGCGGAACATTTTTTTGCTTTGATTGAACCGAATGTGATTGCAAAAGCGGAACTTATAGGGAAATATCGACGCAAGTGATTTTTCTATAAAAAAAAGAGGTGCAACTTTTTTTGACTTTGAACGATAAACTTCATAGAAAAGGTCGCCAAGTTTTATTTTTGGAAGACCTCTGAAAAATGCACGAAGATTTTCTGAGGTCTTCCATTTTTTATGGAACATAAAGAAGAAAGTGAGGTGGTAGCTCATGCCCAATATGACCCAGAGGCATTCGGTCGGTTGTATGACATATACTACCAGCCGATCTTTGGGTTTCTCTTGCGGCGGACGGGAAATGTCGAAACAGCAAAAGATTTGACAAGTGAAACTTTTTTTCATGCATTGAAAAACATTCGCCGATATAAACCTCGTCCGGGGAAACCGTTTGTGTGTTGGCTTTTTGCGATCGCGGTTGCTCAAATGGGAAATTATTATCGATATCGTGTGCAGATTTTTCCCCTTCTTTTAGAATCATCACCTGAGATTGCTGCGGAAGAATCGTATCGTCCAGATGTTGCCTATCAACAAACAGAAGATCAGGAAGAAGAAAATCAACAAATGCAAAAATTACGATATCACATAACAAAACTCAATCAAAAACAGCAAAATATTTTGGGTTTACGTTATTTTTCCAAATTGTCTCTTGCAGAAATTGCTCAAACAATGAACATGAAGGAATCGACAGTAAAATCACACATCCATCGTGCCGTGAAAAAACTTTATGTCCTTATGACCGAGATAGAGTCTTTGGATGAAGAAAAAAAACACCCCACGTCTCATTTTTATGCTATACCAACATCCTCCAAATCTTGAACATCTCCTCGAATGCATTCAGACACAAGAGGCACTCCAAGAGGATGTGCAACATCGGTATGCATTGCGGCGTGCGCTTCTAAATAGTCCATTTGCGGCTCATTCAACTTTTTTTTCATTGGTGTGGGTGAGGGTTATTCAGACAAGTATTCCTTTTCTGATGGGAGGAATGGTTGTTGCTGTTGTGATGGTTACCACACTTTCTTTTGGAGGAGAAGGAACAGTTCCTGAAGAAATATCTATCCAATTTTTAGAAAAATCTTCTTTGGTTTCTCTTGCAGAAGAAACTGACTCAATGAGACCGCTTGAAGATATGAATGGTTTATTTTTGGATCATACAGGAAAATTTGAAGCTCCTGTTATCGTTCCTGCCGGATTTTTTACGTCTCATCCACAAGAAGACTTTGTTTCGTTTTGAAAGAGGGGATTATTACACGTCCTTTTTTGAAAAGAAAAAAGTCGACCGCATGATGCTGGTCGACTTTTTGTCTTGTGGTGTTTATGTTAAGATACTCATGATTATGTCTAAACAAATTTCATTTTCATCCAAAAAAAAATCCAACCACATGGAAGGTTTGTGCCGTATTCCTTTGTCGCACACAGAAGTGATCACTTCTTCTCCGAAAGAACCGCCAAAAATGGCTGATATTACTTGGCGTATTTTTCGGATTATGGCCGAATTTGTGGAAGGATTTCAGTTTCTTTCAGAATCTTCCCGTGAGGTGACTATCTTTGGTTCTGCAAGATTTCCGAGTGAGACAAAATGGTATAAAGAAGCGGAGAAGCTTGGTCGTTTACTTGCAAAAGGCGGATTTACCGTGATTACAGGAGGTGGTCCCGGTGTCATGGAAGGAGCAAATAAAGGAGCGGTTGAGGCAGGTGGAGAATCAATCGGTCTGAATATTCAGCTTCCAACAGAACAGCGTATTAATCCGTATGTGCATCGAGGTCGGGGATTCCATTATTTTTTCACGCGTAAAGTCATGCTTGCTGCTTCCGCACAGGCCTATGTTTTTTTCCCTGGAGGATTTGGAACCATGGATGAATTTTTTGAAATGATCACGCTTATTCAAACAGGAAAAGCGCAGCGAATTCCAGTGATTTGTGTTGGAAAGGATTTTTGGGATCCGTTATTTGTTTGGGTGCGAAAGTATATGTTGGAAACATATAAAACAATTGCATCCAAAGATTTGGAACTGTATTCAGTGGTTGATACAGCCGAGGAAACATTTAGCCTTTTAAAAAACTCAAAAGAACGAACCTTTTTTTAATCGTAATTTTTTTCATACGAATCATCATATTTTTTCAACCAAAGATGTTTTGGCATGGGTGGTTGATGTAAACATGGGATATGGTCACAGTCGTGCTGCCTATGCGTTGCGTGATCTGTCTGGCGGGCAAGTCCTTTCCGCGAATGATTATTCTGGAATTCCTGCAGGTGATCGGAAACTTTGGAAACAAAGTCGGGAAGTGTATGAAACCATTTCCCGCATCAAACCTGTTCCGATTGTTGGTTCTTTTTTGTTTGAGGCCCTTGATCATTGGCAGGAAATTCCAAAGTTTTATCCGCGCCGCGATCTTTCAAAACCCAATCTTCAACTGCGGCAGATTTATCATCACATCAAACAAGGTCTCGGACGTCATCTTGTTGCACGTTTAGCCACACATCCTGTTCCACTTGTTACCACTTTTTTTCTCCCAGCATTTGCCGCAGAATATTACGATTATCCCGGAGAAATTTATTGTGTGACTACGGATGCAGATGTGAGTCGTACCTGGGCTCCTCTGGATCCAAAGCGTTCACGTATTAAATATTTTGCCAGTAATGGTCGAGTCGTGGAACGGTTAAAATTATACGGCGTCCGAGAAGAAAATATTTTTCTTACCGGATTTCCCTTGCCAAAAGAATTGATTGGCGGACCAAAAGCTCAGGTATTGAAAAGAGATTTAGCTGCTCGTATCTGTCGATTAGATCCGAAAGGGATTTTTGCGGAACGTTATCGACGTACCCTGCAAGCTGGGCTTGGACAATATCGGTGCGAACCGCCTTCTCACGAACCTATCACTCTCACATATACGGTTGGAGGAGCAGGGGCTCAACGTCATTTAGCAACACAAATTCTCGAAAGTCTGCACGGAAATATTATTCGTCAGGAAATGCGTTTGATTCTTGTTGCTGGTCCAAGACCGGACATTGTTGCCTATTTTAAGGAGTCGGCCATACAGATGGGTTTAAGAGAACAGCTTGGAACCTGGGTTCAGATTCCAAAATTTACATCCCGGTATGAATACTTTTCTGGTTTCTCAGAAATTCTCAAAACAACGGACATTCTTTGGACAAAACCAAGTGAGCTTTCTTTTTATACTGGCCTTGGTCTTCCGATTGTGATTGCTCCTCCTATTGGTTCACAAGAAGATTTTAATCGTCTTTGGTTGCAATATGTGGGGGGAGGTATTCCGCAGAATGATCCAAAATATACAAATGAGTGGCTCTTTGACTGGATTCGATCTGGGGGAATGGCACGCATGGCTTGGAGTGGGTATATTGAAGCGCCCACTCATGGAACGTATCGTATTGAGGACATTATGTTAGGAGTGAAGAGTGAGTTACCAACTCTACCGTTGATTGTTTAAGTAAAGAAGATATGATTGAAGAAAAAGGGGAATATGGAGGGAATGTTCCAAATCAATATGAGGGAAAAAATGAAAGTACAGCAGAAAAAGATCAGGTGGCAGCATCTTTTTGTTCTCTCTTTTCTTCAGGTTCAAAAACAGAATGCATACAACTTTTTCATCAAGAAGTTCGTGGTGAAAAATGGCAATTAGTGAAGCAGAGAATAAAAAAAATCGAGGAAATAAGTTCAAAAGAAACATATCTTGATTTATCCCAGGAAAATGTTTCTTATCTTATTTCCTTTTTTTGTGAACAAGAATATACTTTTTTATTTTTTTTGAGTCTGGCTAAGACCGTTGGTTTGAAAAAGATTATTCCCATGTATAAATATGATTTTGTTCTCGAGGGAAATGAAAAAGTTATAAAATCAGCAGAATGGTTAGATTTTGTAAAAGAATGTAATTTTAAACTTTTTGAAGCCATTTTTTCGGACAGATTGATTAAAAAATTTCAAGAAAATGATTTTAAACAATGGTTTGAACAGAGAAAAGATTCTTATAATCCAGATTGGCTTGTTATTCCTTATGGAGATAAGGGAATAAATACATTTTTTTTCAGTTCAGATGAGATACATACATTGGTAGATTCTTTTCATTTTTCTCCAATACAACAACGAATTGTTTATTCGTTTCTTATTGATTCTTACGAAATAAAAGAGAATGATTCTGATCTTCAAACTCGTTTATCTTGGGTAAAACGTTTTTACCCATCCGAAGAAATATCGGAAAAGGTAGCGGACTCTATTATGAAATTGTTTTTTAAGCGTCCTTCTTTTCTTCATGCTTTGGAACAAAATTTTTCTGAGAAACAACTCTCATCTTTTATAAAAGATGAGAATCAATTGAAATCCATCATTGAATTGAGTGGAAGTTGGGATCGTGTTTCTGTGAAAGGACCTGAATTTTTTTCCACTCTTGAAAAACGTGAATTTGTGCCCATTCTTGCGGACGAAGAAATCCTTGATCGACGTCTCGAAGAAACAAAACACCTCGTTCAAACAACAGGTCTTGAACCTTTATTAAAAAGACTTGTTCATTCCATATGTTTGAAAAAGAAACAAGATATTTTGGGTCGTGGATTTTTTACTGGATCTGCAGATGTGTGGATTGTCTCAGGTTTGAATCCAGACAAGGACATTCTCACAACTCTTTTACACGAAGTTGGTCATGCGTTTGAATCATTTTTGCGGGCAGATTTAAAGAATTTTGAATGGCTTGATCGTTATCTTGTTTTAATTTCATGTGAGAAGTCTGATCTTTCCGCATATGCTGAAGCTCATCGTTTTTTTTCAATGGAAAATCCAAAGGAATATAAGACGTATCTTTCTGAGGCTTTTGCAGAGGAGTTTATGATTAGTTTATTTGCTCCTGGTTTATTAGGAATTCAAAAAAAGATTTTTTTTGAAGAAATGGTGAAGACAATTTTTTCTGATATAAATTTTGCAGATATTCGAAATCGAATACGAGGAGCTATTCGTCGTATGTATCACAAGAATCCGGATGATCTTTTTATCAACACTCAATCTGATAAAGTTCGATTTTTTTTACGTTGTTTAGAATCAGGGGATTAAAATCATCAGGATATCGAAAGGTTTTCCTGGTATTTTCCTGATTTTTTTCGTAGAATATTCAAGTGATATGAATGATCGATTTCTTCAAGCGCTTATTTCAACAGTTCAGCGTACACAACAATCCAAGCCATCAGAGGGAGAAATGATCACCTTGAGTGAAACGGTTTCTGCGGCCGCGGCGTTTTATGAAACGATTCGCAATTCGTTAGAGTACGATGAAGAACATTTGTTGCGTCGCAATGCCATTCGTCGCATTTTGAAACGTCGCTGGGGGGAGGAATCATGGGAACGTCTTGGAGCGGATTTGTTGCACGAATTGATTTGGGCTCGTTATTTGCCGAATAAAGGTATTCCTGTGACGGCTATTGGAGATATTTCTTGCACCCTCCATAAATATCAGCCGCTTTTTTTGCGTGCAGAAGACCTGGGACGTGGTCGAGCGCGAACAATAGCTTGGTTATTTGACCTTTTGTCTGCTGAATTGGAATATCAATTATGCCCGCCTCTTGTTGAAGAGTCGTTGGCAAGTTTTTGTTATCAAGATTTGAAATTTCGTTTGGAATGGGCAGCCCATTCTGTAAAATCAGAAGATCATGATTTGCAGCTGTATTTGGCTGTTCATCGAGCAATCATGAAATCCAATGTAGCCACGCTTCGTTTTCGATTGTTTACATTGTATTACCCAGAATGGGTTAAATCTCCAGATGAGAAAGTGAGAGAAACAGTCGCTGGTCATTTGTCAGATATCATGGAAGCAGTGGAACGTCAGATTCATCATCCAGCCGCACATCGATTATTTCGACTGATTCAGCGTCAAGCGGTCGCTTATCATATTTTGGGAGATTTGGTGACAAAACATGCCTTTCAGTTTGAAGATCTTCTTGCAGATTCCAAGCATTTTCAAAAAGAAATAACGATTGCTTGTACCGCTCGTTATGATCGTTTTCAGACAAAAATCCGTCGAAGTGTTTTGCGTGCAGTTGCATTTCTTTTTTTTACCAAGACCGTTTTGGCGCTCATCATTGAACTTCCATACGATTTTGCGGTAGCCAAAACAACGAATTTTTATCCGTTAGCTACGAATATTATTTTTCATCCTCTTTTGCTCGGAATGATCGGATTGACTGTTCGTATTCCGGAACAAAAAAATACCGTTGTCGTTTATGCGGCTCTTCGATCAATCGTCGGAATGGATGAGCCTGTAAAACTGCGTTTTTCTCCTGTTCGACGATGGGCAAAAGGAGTACCTCGTACCATTTTTGATGTGTTATACGGGGTCATGTTTATTGTCTCGGTGAGTGTCATTATTCGTGTGTTAAAAGAATTTCATTTTAATGCGCTTTCGATTACCTTTTTTCTTTTTTTCTTGAGTCTTGTCACATTTTTTGGATTGAAAATTCGCGGAAGTCGCCGTGAACTCGTGATGTTTGAGACAGGAACAAATATATGGAGTATTTTATTTGATCTTTTTCTTCTTCCGATCGTACGTCTCGGACGATGGGTGAGTATGCGTGCTCCGCGCATTAATATTTTTCTTTTCTTTTTTGATTTTATTATTGAAGCGCCGTTTAAATCTGCGATTCGTCTGATTGAAGGGTGGTTTGCTTTTTTGCGAGAAAAACGGGAAGAAATCTGATATCTCTATGGTTCTTCCCAAACGCTCTCTGGATCATGGAATACGTTTTTTTCTTTTTTTTACGGCGTTGATTGTTTTTTTCTTTGCTGCCGCAAGAATTTTTTGGTTTTCAAGTGTTTCGATACGTCCTATTTGGGGAGCGACATTCAGTTCTTTGTATGCAGAGCAACTTGGTCTTGATTGGCGGGAAACTTACATTGCTGTTTTAGATGAATTACATATTCAAAAATTACGTATTCCCGTTTATTGGTCCGAAGTTGAAATAAAACAAGGAGTCTATGATTGGAAATCCATTGATTGGATGTTGGATGAAGCGGAAAAACGGGGAGTCAAAGTGACTTTGGTGACTGGGCGCAAAGTTCCGCGTTGGCCCGAATGTTTTATTCCAGATTGGGCGGAACGCATGGAATCATCTCAAGCGCAGCACGCATTATTGAATACGATTGAGACCACGGTAAAACGATATCAGAAACGATCTGTTGTTGAACGTTGGCAAGTGGAAAATGAACCTTTTTTTCCCTTTGGTATTTGTCCGGAACCGGATTTCGCTCTTTTTCAAAAAGAAGTGCGTCTTGTAGAAAATTTGGATTATCGTCCGTTGGTTGTGACCGTGAGTGGAGAATTGGAACCGTGGATTCCGCCTGCAATTTCGGTAAACATGTTGGGTATTTCCATGTATCGAGTCACATGGAATTCCTGGTATGGATATGGGTTGTATGCAGCTGTGACAGACTTTTATCGTATTCGAGCAATGATTCTTCATTTATTTGGACGTCAGACATTTATTTCTGAGCTTCAGGTTGAACCATGGCTTCGCAAACCGTTGAGTGAAATGAGTCGAGAGGAAAAAAGACAAGCATTTGATTCGCATCAATTGGAACAAAATATGCGTTTTGCATCTCGTGCCGAATTTTCGGAAGTCTATCTTTGGGGAGTGGAATGGTGGTTTGCAGAAAAACAACAGGGAAATTCAGAACTTTGGGAAGCGGGAAAAAAAGAAATCGAATCCAATTTTGGTCAATAGCTAAATAGAGTAGCGTATGTCTTCTTCGTACGATGTAATCGTGATTGGAGCCGGTTCTGCTGGTTTTGCGGCAGCAGAGGCAGCACGAAAACAAGGTGTATCTGTGTGTCTTGTTGAATCCGGAAAATTAGGCGGGGAATGTCCAAACTCCGCATGTGTTCCAAGTAAAGCATTGTTGAAAGTGGCAGACGTTTGGAGAAACGTACGAAATGTACGTGATTTTGGACTACAGGTTTCCGGTTCAAGTTTTTCTTTTCCGCAGATTCTTGCCTATCAAAAAAAAGTGGTCGAATCAATCACAGGAGGAGGAAAAATAGGAGATCGATATCTTGAAATGGCAAACCGATTACATATCCATTTGGAATTTGGTTCTGCTTCTTTTGTGGATGCACAAACTATTGAGATAAAAACGTCTCAAGGAGTGCGAGTTATCAAAGCAAAAGCATTTGTTATTGCCTCGGGAAGTGTCCCATTTGTTCCACTAATTCCTGGTCTTATAGATATTCCTTATCTGACATACAAAGATGTTCTTTCTTTGTCGGAACTTCCCAGTGCGATTGCGATTATTGGCGGAGGTCCGGTCGGGTGTGAGTTTGCGACGTTTTTTTCTTCGCTTGGCAGTCGCGTGGTTCTTATTCAATCTGCCCCTGTTCTTCTTCATCGTGAAGATGAAGAAATTTCACAAATAGTTCAAGAGACTCTGGAATCACGTGATGTGGAAGTATTGACTCATGCAACGATAAATCGTGTATGGGCTGCACGTGGAGGGGTGTATGGGTTAGAGGTTTGTCACGGAACAGAAACACAAACCGTTGCGGTCAAACAAATTTTTCTTGCAGCTGGAAAACAGCCAGCTCTTGAATCACTTCATGTTGAAAATATAGGTTTGTCTCTTGATGTACATGGACATTTTTCTGTTGATGCAGAACAACATACATCAATAAAAAATATTTTTGCTGCAGGAGATGTTTCAAGTTCCTATTTGTTTACCCATGTTGCTTCCCGTGAAGGATTTATTGCGGGAACAAATGCTGCCAGAAATGTGTTGCGTAAACGCAGCGGATTTTTGGAAATGGACACTGATGTCATTCCGCGCGTGACATTTACTCATCCGGAAGTTGCTTCGGTTGGGTTTACAGAAAAAGAAGCTCAAAAAAATTACAAACATGTATTCGTTGGAAAAGCCAATACAAGTGGATCGGATCACTCTATTCCAGAATCAGTCCGTTCAGGTTTTGTAAAAATAATTGTTCATGGAAAAACGCGAAAAATTTTGGGAGGTCACGTGGTTGGGGAAGCTGCAGGTGAAGTGATTCATGAGATTGCTTTAGCTATGCACGTGGAAGCATCTGTTGATAATCTTGCCAATATGATTCATGCATTTCCGACATTTTCTGAAGCGGTGGCTATGGCTGCTGCAGACGCACATCCCGTTTCTTAAACATCTGATACGCAGCATCTATTTTATGACAACACTTTTTCTTGCACTTCTTATTTTTGTTCAACTCATTTTTTTGGCTGTTATTCTTCTTGTTTTAAGTTTTTTGATTTTTGCTTTGATTGGTGTTCCTTGGGTTCCCACACGATCAAAAATTGGTCGTCGAATGTATGAAATGGTTGCCTTGAAGCCAGGGGAAATTGTCATGGATTTGGGATGCGGAGACGGATCGCTTTTGCTGACGGCTGTAAAAGAATTTGGAGCAAAAGGCATTGGATATGAGATGCACCCTGTTCTTTGTTGGATGGCTCGATTGCGTGCTCGTTTGGCAGGGGTGTCCTCGCGTATGGAAATTCATTGCGGAGATTTTTTCAAAAAACCATTGCCTCCTCATGTGGATGTCATTGCGTGTTATTTGTTTCCACAAGTGCAAGCAAAGCTCGAACCAAAATTTATTGCCATGTATCCTCCAGGAACGCGCATTGTGAGTCGAACATTTCGTTATCCACATTTGCCCTTAGTACATTCTGAACATGTTGGTTCAGAAATGATTTATTTTTATCGTATTCCTGAAGCAAAATAGATTTAAAAAATATAAAAAACGTTCAGTAAAATACTGAACGTAAGTGACATTAGAGAGGAAATGGAAAACGTTCTATCAAGGCATGAGCTTGTTTCAGGTTCTCTGTAGCTTGTTCAAGCGCTGCTGTAAACTTGGAAGAAGATTTTTGACCATGTTTAAATTTCTGTAGAGTTGCGAGGTTTTCCTGCGCATGTTTATGCGCGGCGCTTGCAAGAACAGCAGCAACGGTTGCATTTGCTGCATGTTCACAAATCGTTCTCATCCCTCCATTGATTTTTTCTGCAATGAAACCATCAACAAAAGCCAGATAATGAAACAAGATTTCAGGCGTAAGGCTTTGTTGAATGTTTTTTTTCATATCGGTCCGGATATCTCCATTGCGATTCATAAGGAGAGTGAAATGAACCCGGTCTTTTCCAAGAATGTTGGAAATGAGTTCAACGATCGTTCGATCACTCGTGACAACTAAATGAAAAACAATTCCGTCCGGATCCTGTGCAAGAGGACGTGTGTCAAATGAATAGTCGAGCTGTCCATTTGATGTCTGTTCCCAATGAAGCAGTGTTTTCCATGCTTCTCTTTTTTGAACAGGATATGCATTGGCTGCCGCGTTCATGACCCGGATCAATTCGTCTACTGTTTGAACATCTTGCTGTTTGATCGCAATAAGAAGTGGAGTGATACTGACAAGATCTCTGGCAAAAATGAGGTGTCTTGACATGAGAAAATCTCCTAAAATGGGGAAATTGTGAAGAGCAAGATTGTGCTCTGTACTGTATGTGTTTGAGTATTTTTGTCAATGATTTTCTTATTGTTCAAATACACGAATATTTGCTACTCTAGAACCGTTTTTATTTTGATTTTTTTGTTTTCTTTATGTCCAATGAAGTTGTTCTCGACATTGAAACTCAAAATACGTTTGAAGAGGTTGGTGGATATGATCATGACAAACTGCGTATTTCTGTTGTTGGGGTCTATTTTTATGAAACAGATGAATTTGTGGCGTATGAAGAGAAAGAACTTCCTCTTCTTTGGCAACGATTGGAACGTTCGGGTCGTATTATAGGATACAACATCAAGGGGTTTGATTTTCCAGTCATGAATCATTATTATGCCGGTGATTTTTTGAAATTTCCTTGTTTGGATATTTTGGAAGTGATTCATCAAGTTCTCGGGTTTCGTCTGAAATTGGATGATGTGGCAGCGGCAACCATTGGATATGGGAAATCCGGTCATGGACTTCAGGCAGTTGAATGGTGGAAGCAAGGAGAAGTGGAAAAAATTAAAAATTACTGTCTTGATGATGTACGAGTGACAAAAGCGGTGTATGAATACGGTCTAAAATATGAAGCCCTTGCATATAAAGATCGATTTGGGGAACGCAAGGCAATTCCGGTTCATTTTGAGCCAATGGTCCAAACACAATCAATCAATTTCACCATGCCATTTTAAGGAAAAGAACATGGGACATTTTTAACAATGGACATGGAGGGAAAAACAGCCTTGAACCAGCAAAAAATGAGCGTCGGAATTTGAACGTTTTTGTGGATAACGAAATCTTTGACGCACAAGATATTGGGGCGTAAACTAATAAAGTACCACAACATCTTGTGTTGTTGTGAAAAAGACGTTTCATTCTCATTTTGTGATTTTTTATGTCGGATTCCGTTTCTCGTTTTGAAGAAAAAATTCGTCCTGTTTCTACGGTTGGAATCGGGGATTCTGTCTGGAATTATATGACATCCGTAAGAGCCGTTGAAAAACGTGATGGAATTTCTGAAACGTTTCAGCCGGAAAAATTACGTCGATCTCTTGCCAAGATTTTTTCTGCTGCAGGTTTGGATAATGAACGTCTTCTTCAAAAAGTGTTGACTCAGGTTGTATCGCGTATTCAAAAATCGTTTGATGGTCACACAGTTCCGTCCACTAATGATATTCGAGAAATAGTGAATCTTACACTCATTGATCATAATTTAGTGCACGTAGCAAAAAAATACATGGCATATCGCACACAGATTTCTACTGAACGGAATTCAGAGCCCCAATATGGACAAGGAATTACTGTTGAACGATTTTTTACCAAACGAGGTGTTCATCCATATGAACTGATGGCCTGGGAGCGTCGTGATGCACGTATTACAAATGAAAAAGGGAAAGTTGTTTTTGAACAACTTGGCGTTGAAGTTCCAATTTCGTGGTCACAGACAGCCACAAATATTGTCGTATCTAAATATTTTCGCGGTCAGATTGGAAAACCGGATCGAGAAAATTCCATTAAGCAGTTAATTGATCGCGTGGCTCTTACCATGGCGAATTGGGGGCGTCTGAGTGGCTATTTTCAAACAGTTGAAGATGCGGATATTTTTGAAGCGGAATTGACTTATATTCTTGTAAACCAAATGGCAGCTTTTAATTCGCCTGTTTGGTTTAATGTCGGAGTGAATCTTGAGCCGCAATGTTCTGCCTGTTTTATTAATTCTGTTCAGGATGACATGCGTTCTATTTTGAATCTTGCGGTGACAGAAGGCATGTTGTTTAAAGGCGGATCAGGAACAGGATCTAATCTTTCGAATTTGCGTTCATCGAGAGAATACCTTGCCGGTTCCAACGGTCGGGCATCCGGACCTGTTTCGTTTATGAAAGGGTTGGATGCGTTTGCGGGTGTGATCAAAAGCGGAGGAAAAACTCGACGTGCGGCAAAAATGGTGATTTTGAATGTTGATCATCCTGATATTGAAGATTTTATTACCTGTAAAGCTGAGGAAGAAAAAAAGGCCTGGGCGCTTATGGATCAAGGATATGATGGGTCGATTGATGGTCCGGCATATGCTTCAATTTATTTTCAAAATGCAAACAATTCTGTTCGTGTAACAGATGATTTCATGCAAGCGGTCGTGGATGGAAAAGAATGGGTGACACGAGAAGTAAAAACAGGAAATGCGAGTGTTTCTTATTCAGCTCGTGATCTTATAAATAAGATGGCTCAAGCGACCTGGCAGTGTGGAGATCCTGGGATCCAGTACGATACAACCATCAATCGATGGCACACTTGTAAAAATACGGATCGTATCAATGCATCAAATCCATGCAGTGAATACATGTTTTTAGATGACAGTGCTTGTAATCTTGCTTCCTTGAACCTGATGAAATTTAGAAAAGAAGTGAATGGTGTTATGGAATTTGATACAGAAGCATTCAAAAAAGCCAACCAGATCATTATCACAGCCATGGATATTATCGTGGGCCATTCGAGTTATCCAACCCCAGCCATTGAACAAAATAGTCTTGATTATCGACCACTCGGTATTGGATATGCAAATCTTGGAGCACTCCTTATGAGTCGTGGACTTGCATATGATTCTGATGAAGGTCGAAATCTTGCAGCTGCGATGAGCTCCTTACAAAGTGGTATTTGTTATGAACAGTCTGCACGGATTGCTGAAAAAATGGAACCATTTGTAGGGTTCAGACAAAATGTCGAACCATGTACAAATGTGATGCGCATGCATCGTCAGGCCACATTTCAAATTCCAGCAAAAGGTGTGCCTACAGATCTTTTATCCGAAGCGCGCACTGCATGGAATAATGTCGTAGATGCCACTATGCGTTCCGGATTGCGTAATGCGCAAATTTCGGTTTTGGCTCCGACCGGAACCATTGCCTTTTTTATGGATTGCGATACGACCGGTATCGAGCCTGATATTGCTCTGGTAAAATACAAGTGGCTTGTGGGTGGTGGCATGATGAAAATAGTGAATCAGACGATTCCAGAGGCATTGCAGCGCCTCGGATATTCTGATCAGGAACAAAAAGATATCCTTCATTTTATTGATGAAAAAGACACCATTGAAGGAGCTCCATATATTCGTGAAGAACATCTTGGAATTTTTGATTGTGCATTTAAAGCAACAAATGGGACACGCTCAATTCATTACATGGGTCATTTGCGTATGATGGCAGCGGTTCAGCCGTTTATTTCTGGAGCGATTTCCAAAACAGTCAACATGCCAAATGAAGCAACCCCGGCGGATATTGCCAATGTGTTTATGGAAGGCTGGAAATTAGGTCTCAAAGCTATTGCTGTGTATCGTGATGGCTCGAAACGTCAACAAGCTCTTACAACTTCTCGTGAAAAAGACCAATCCAAAAAAGAAGAAGGAAAAAAAGAAAAAGTGGAAATTGTTGGAGATGGCAGGGAAACAACAACCAAACCATTACGTCGTCGATTAGCAGATGAACGCCGATCTATTACGCATAAGTTTGCGGTTGGAGGACATGAAGGATATTTGACGGTTGGTTTATATGATGACGGGACTCCCGGAGAACTATTTGTACGCATGGCAAAGAGTGGAACTGTGATGAGTGGTCTCATGGATAGTTTTTCAACGGCTGTTTCGATTGGACTTCAATATGGTGTTCCTCTTCGAGTATTGGTGAATAAATTCGTGCATGTCCGTTTTGAACCTTCCGGATATACAAACAATCCGCATATTCGTATTGCGAAATCCATCGTGGACTATATTTTCCGATGGATTGCATTAAAGTTTTTGACTCCGGAAGAGCAACGAATTGTTGGAGTAAACGGATTAGATGAAACACAAGAAGTATTGATTGTTTCGACTCCAACAGTTGAAAGCGAATCCGCGGCTGAAGCGCCGTCAACAACATCTGTTTCACAAACCAGTTTATTTGCGTCAAATCAACCCGCTCCAGCTGCCGCAACACATACAGCGACATTTGATAACCAAGCCGATGCTCCGGCTTGCACCCTTTGCGGATCCATTATGGTTCGCAATGCGGCGTGTTATAAGTGTTTGAATTGTGGTTCAACCTCTGGGTGTAGTTAATCCTATACCTCCCACAAACGGTCTCATCCAAATTTTCACCGGTGATGGAAAAGGAAAAACAACGGCTGCGCTTGGAGAAGCTGTTCGTGCTGTTGGGGCAGGGAAACGTGTCGCTATTGTTTATTTTGATAAAGGCGGTTCCCATTATTCAGAGCGCAAGACGTTGAAGGAGTGTTTCAGTGGATCTATTGATTTTGTTGCCACTGGTCGCGATCGTATTGATCCCCATACAGGTCGTTTTGATTTTTCTCTTACACAAGAAGATCAAGACGAGGCAAAAAAGGGGTTAGAGCAGACTCAAAGTTTTTTGCATGATGGTCTGCATGATCTTGTGATTCTGGATGAAATAAATTCAACCGCACATCTTGGCATGATTTCCATAGAAGATGTGTGCGCACTTTTGGATCACAAACCAGAACACATTGAAATTATTCTTACAGGTCGCCATGCGCCCGAAGCGTTTCTTGATCGTGCTCATCTCATTACAGATGTGCGTATGGTCAAGCATTATTTTTACGCGGGAATAAATGCCCGCGAAGGGTTGGATTGGTAAAAACAAAAATCGGATCCTGTGCATGCGTTGCACAAGGATCCGGATAATTTCATCGTCCCATCGGAGTAAATCGAGGAAGGTCATCAGACTCGTCATATGACCCCTCGACTTTTTCATTTTCCTTCCATTCACCTCCGTCCGTCTCGAACCGGTCATCCTGTTCGTTCGATTCGGTCTGGACGGAATCATCCTGATAGGACGGTTGAAGGAGAAATCCATGGAGATAACGGATCACCCGTTCCTCCTCGTTTCTCGGATTAGCCCCGAACTTGTCATCTTCCGTTTGGTAATGGAAAAGAGCGGAAGTCGAAACGAACATTCCTCGCTCCCAATTATCGTCCCAACTATCATTATATCCCACTCTTTGGTTCCTTCCTTCCCAGACGAAAGGACCATCGGGAGTGAGATATACATTTCCCCAATCGCTCAGGTCGAGCATCCCATACTCTTCCGAATTCCCTCCGGCAAGATCGAGGCAGAAATCGAAGGTGTATTGCCCGTCTCCGAATTTTCTTGGGACTCCAAATCCGGGAGAGAGTCGGACGTCGTGGAGAATACACCCGATCTGGACAAGCCAGTTGAGGATATCCCAAGGTCGGTTTCCTTCTCGGATGCCGTGACGATAGACACGTGCAATTTCGGTCGGCTTTTCAAAGTTGACCTTAATGCCGTGTTGGCGTAGAAGACCTATCGCCTGGTCAATCACGTCCGGTCCTTGACGGACCCCTTGGGCAAGGATCATTGCATCTCCGGTCGTTTGATCGAAATCAATGATGGCAAAAGGTTCTTCGCAGAAGTATACCTTTCCATCTTTTGTTTCTTTGACAGAGATTGTCGCGTTGCCGGATACAACGACCTTACCACTCAATTTTTTTACTGATAATACAAACATTTCTTCTCCTAGTTCAGTGGTCAGAAATTTCAACGAACTGGGTAAAATAGTATTATTTTTTTTATAATTTGTCAAATATTTGTAACATTTTGTTTTAAAAACAAAAATCGCTTTACGATTTTCAAATCTCATAAAGCGATTTTTAATCTATTTTGATTCGATGTGTTGGTCACAGACCATGAGCGAGGTTTGTTTTGTAATAAGACAAACCGAGTCGAATGGTCGGGCTGGCGGGACTTGAACCCACGGCCTCTTCGTCCCGAACGAAGCGCGCTACCAACTGCGCCACAGCCCGAAGCATTGAGAGTATAAAAGATATTTACTCAATGTACAACCATTGTTGAGACAGGTATGATGTCCGAGATATGTCATGGATTTTTTTTCTTTTTTTGATTCTCACTTTTTCTGCCGCCTATGCGGCACTGTCTGCAGCTCCGTGGGTGCCAACGCGTCGATGGGACATTGATCGTTTGCTTCAGCTCGCTCAACCAAAACCTGGAGAAAAATTATATGAGCTTGGGTGTGGAGATGGTCGTGTGGTTGTCGCTGCAGCAAAGCGATATGGAGTAAAAGGGATTGGAGTTGAATTGTCTTTGCTTCAAGCAGGAGTTGCTTTTTTACGTGCAAAATTAAGCAAAACAAATACACAAATCAAGCTCGCGAATTTATTTCATGTTCATTTGCGCGATGCAGATATTGTCTATTTGTTTCTCATGCCTGAAGCCTATCAAAGAATTCGGGCAAAATTTGAAGCTGAATTAAAGCCTGGAGCTCGAGTTATTTCCTATGTTTGGCCCATTCCTGAATGGGAACCAACCATAGTGGATCACAAAGAAGGGAAATGCGACCTGTTCTTATACCGCCGTTGACCTTTTTTAGAGAAAAGGATAAAACCTATTCAGGTCTTTTTCAACCTCTTTTTTGGAGGCATATCATGGTTAAAATCGAAGTGATGCTGGTTCAAGGAAGTCAAGTCATTCTTGGAATAAGAAATGAGACACAGATCTCTCTTTTTATTCTGTATTCCTTTGAACAAGCCGAGGATATTTTCAAGAAATTTGGAATATCATTTTCGTCTCTTGAGTTCATCTACGATGTTTTTGTTGAAAAGAACATTCCAAAGACTTCTGAACAAAAGGTTATAGAAATAAAACAGGCAGCAGCTCAAATATGCTGTCTTTGGCTTCAAAAGTATTTTTTTGCTATTGCAGAGAAACAACCCGTGCCTATTCAAAACTTTGTTGCGTCAGGGGTTGTATCGTTCCTTATCTTTGAGGATGGAACGGATTCTCATGCATTATTTGTTGTGAAGCGAAAAAAGGAAGATTTTGGTCTTTATGTGTTTCATAATAAAGATCAGGGTCTGGAAGTGTTTGAAGAGTGTCAAAATCTTTTTGATCCTCGTGAAAGGATTTTGTATGAAGAAATCATTGAAAATCGCCTGTTTGTTCCGAAACAAAATGATCATCCATTGGTTCGTGTAAGTGGAATGCCTGCACAAACCATTGCCATGAGTTATTTGTTTTTTGAACAAGAAACGGAGCCGCTTCCACCTATTTCACCTGGTACACTCTTGAACTGAAATTCAACGTATCCACCTGAAAAAGGTGGATTTTTGTTATAAACTCTTGACAAAGGTTTAATTTTCTGGTATATTTATAAGTGTAAAACAGACAGAATCGTGTTTGAATTGAATGTAAAAGATGTACAAAACGTAGAAGTCGTAGAAAGTGAAAGATATAAAAATTCAGTTTAGATACGATTTTGTCTGGTAGGTTCTTTTTGGTTCACAGGGAGTCGAATGTGGCTCCAAAAACAATGCAATAGGAGGTTTCATGACTGAGCTTTCTCAGTTTGTAAAGGGTCTGCAAGAGAAGTTTTCTGGCCAGAGCGGTCAGGCCACACCTCAGAAACAGGAAGCTACCTCTCTGAAGAAGAAGGGGCTCTTGGGCCGATACTCCGAGCCCGAAGTGATTCTGGTTCAGATTTATCTGACCGGAAGCATCCCTGGTCTCCGACAGATCGAATCGTCGGAAGGTGAAAAGGTGTCTCAGAAACGCGGGGTGGAGATCATCAAGCGCGAAGAGAAACTTTTCCCGGCTCCGACAATATTGGCCATTCTCGAGGCCAGTTATGTTTATACTGACGGACATTGGTACTATGATTGGCAAGGCAAGCCGGTCAATGTGCTGGTGTTCAGCCGGCGACCTGTTGCGGAGGTTGCTGAAGCTGAGACACCTGTTACGGAGGCAATGCCTTCTGCTGTCCAGGAAGTTCTCATGGGTTACCGATTCAACAATGGATCGGTCTATCTCAATGAGACGACCGGACAAGATGGCAAGGTTCGCCGTCTGGACTCGATTGTCCTCTTCGTCGGAGCTAAGCCAGGGAAAAAGAACCCCTGGAGGCGCAGTTTGGTCGTGGTCCAGGAAAAAGGTCGGATGACCTACAAGGTCGAAGATCTGACCAGACCGGAAGAACCGGAAGAGGAGGAGGTCACGACCGCGACACCGACCGAAACAGGCACCCAGACCGACATCCCCGCTCCGCTGTTTGGGTAACAGCTGGCGGGTCTCAGACGGACGGAAGTGTTCTACTTCCGTCCGTTTTGAATTCGATCTATTTCCTCCAAATCCTTCGGGGATGCCCTTTCTTTTCACCCATTTTTTTTGGGCAAGCACAAGAAAATTGGTCGGGGATGTTGGGGCAGAGCCCCATATTTTGAATCAACAACATTTTCACTTTGTTAAAAAAATGCTAAAACCAATTTAATATATTTTACACTTTCAACGCCTTCTACATTTTCTACAAACCAACCAAACACACCATGATCCCTTCACACATCACAATAAAAAATAAAGAACTTCCAGACAGCCCCGGTGTCTATTTTTATTACGACATGTCCGGAGAACTTCTGTATGTTGGAAAAGCAACCTCACTCAAAAAGCGAGTTGGTTCGTATTTTACAAAGGCACATGATAATCGGATTGCAGATATGGTTTCAAATATTGCTCGTATTGATTATGTGCAAACAGGAACCGTGATTGAAGCGCTTGTGCTTGAGGCAAATCAAATTAAAGCCAAACGTCCAAAATATAATATTCTGCAACGTGACGATAAAACATTTTTGTATCTTGTGATCACAAACGAAGCGTATCCGCGTCCGCTTTTGATGCGTGGTCTTGAACTCGAGCGTCTTCATATCAATCCATTTGAACGCAAACTTTCTCCTGTGGCAAAAAAGCATTTTTTGGCTGTATTTGGTCCTTATACAAGTGCTCAGGCTTTGCGTCGTGCGCTTGATCTCATTCGAAAAATGATTCCGTGGAGTATCTGTCAGCCGCCCGAAGTAACAGGAAAACGAAAAGCCTGTTTCAATGTGCATATTAAAAAATGTCCAGGTGTATGCACGGGAGCGATTACGGCAAAAGAATATCATCGAATCATTCGACAACTCATTTTATTTTTTGAAGGAAGGAAAACAGAACTCATGCGAGAAATCAAAAAAGAAATGGAGCATGAAGCACGTCTTCATCGTTTCGAACAAGCAGCAAAACTACGCAACAATCTTTTTGCCCTTGAACATATTCAAGATGTTGCGCTTGTGATGAAAGAAGATGCTGATCTTCCTTTTGCGAAAATTGAACAAAAAGAAGGAATTGATCTGAATGGTCGTATTGAGTGTTATGACATTAGTAATATTTCCGGCACATCTGCGGTAGGATCCATGGTTGTGTTTTTAGATGGAAAACCTGCAAAAAAAGAATATCGAAAATTCAAAATTAAAACCGTTCAAGGTTCAAATGATGTGGCAATGATGGAAGAAGTTTTGCGTCGACGTCTTGCGCGAGTAAAACAGTTTCCTGATACATGGCCACTTCCTGTGCTTATGGTTATTGATGGCGGGGAAGGACAGGTGGGTAAAGTGCAAGATGTATTGAATCAATTTGATGTTCAGATTCCTCTTGTTGGTTTGGCTAAAGGATTTGATCGCAAACAAGATCGTCTCGTTTTTGATTCGAGAAATTTAGCATTAGCTCAGGTTGTTGAGCGAGGAAAACAGATGTTCCAACAAGCTCGTGATGAAGCCCATCGTTTTGCTATCAAATATCATCGAGAATTACGGGGAAAAAGTTTTGTTAAGAAAAATTGACAAAACATGATTTTTTTGGTATTATGGACTGTTTAATGTCTTGGTTATTTTTTGTTTTTGCGTTAAACAAGGTCTTTTTTAATTTGGAGGGATAAATGAAGAAAACCGGAAACGGTCCGAATATCGGCTTTATCTTTCGAGACACGCCGGAATCGCGTTCAGAAGCGTTTTTCGCGGCTGAACTTGTCCGACATTTCGGGCAGTCCGTTCTGTATGTTTTTATCGACGTCGGTTCGGATCCAATGGAAGATCAAGATCTTCTTGTCGAGGAAGAACAGGGGATTATACGAACGATCCAGCAATGGATTGGGACGAAATCCTATGGTCTCATGAGGTTTACGATCCTTCGTATCGACCTCAAAACCTACGCTATTCCAAAAAACATGCTGGTCATCAGTAATGAATTTGGGAACATGCGCAAGGAAGCAAATGTTCTGTCTCCGGCGTACGAGGGAACGCTCTGCGCGCGTGGAGAAGGTGAGGTTTTGATTCCACTCGGAACTCGGGATTCAGCCTTGCGGACCGTGGAAATCGGTCTGCCACTTATCGCTGCCATGGGGTTTGAGAAAGTGGTATTTTACCACACTACTTTCCGGGATAAGAGCGTAATGTCCGATGATCCGTCGGATCATATGAACGAATCTGCCAGAGAGATTCTCGAATCTGCGGAGGAAGCGGCTGATCAGCTTGGTCTTTTCCATCGGTCAATTCCAGCCATGGACACTGATGTGGCACGTGGGATAAATCTTGCGGCACAGCGCATTTCCTCGCCCCTCATTCTCATGGGATACGGGGACAAGATCTGGTTCGGATGGTACCCGGATGCGTTGCGCAAAATCACCTTGGTGCCGGTCATGACGATCGGCCGTTATTAACCGGAAGGAGATAGAAAGAATGGACCGAATGAAACAGAAAGTGTCCTGGTTTCAGACTCCAACCGGAGCCATGACTGCCATCCTGATCATGTATTTGATCATGGTGCCTGGAAAAATGATTCCTGGACTCATGTTCCACTCGCCGTTGCTCGAGGCAGATGCCTGGCATCAGACGAGCGATATTTTGACAGCAATATTGATATTGTTGGGAGTGCAGGTAGGGAATTCTGGAAAGACAAAAGAACATATCTGGGGAAAAAGTGGTATTGAGCCGTTTATTTCTCTTGGTATTGGTCTTTCACTTGGATTTCTCGCCTTGTATGAGATCGGACTCAAATCCGTGTTCGGGATTATATTGGTTGTCTCTCCTGGTTCACTCGAGCAAATCAAGGTTATTCCATTTCTACCGATTCCTGAATTGGTGGTTATGGAAACAACTCCGCGTCTCATTTCAGCTTTGGTCATGGGAGTGAGTGCACTTGTTCTTTTTCGGATGAGTCGCTTCCAGATTGGAGTTGGAAAGAAATACGCTCGTCGGCTTATCGAGGATGATGGAGAAGAAACAGCAAGTGATGGACGATTAGATGCACTGGCATTTGCTGGTATCCTTCTTCAGGTTTTCATTCCATCTTTTGGATGGATTGAATACCTCTGCGGTCTTGGGATGGCTTGGCTTATGCTTGGGACTGCCAAGGGGATCGTGACGGATGCTTGGAAAAAGATCAATCATGCTGCATTGGATGCAGAAACGACTGAATTTATTTCTGGCATTGTCAATCGCCATCCTGGTATTCTCGGGTTCACTGTCCAGTCATACTGGATCGCGACCTGTATGGTCGTTGAAATCAAGGCAATTCGTCCACGTCTGACAGAGGGACTCAAGGACGTGCGTCAGGCCCTAACCGAACAGATTGGAACATTTCTCGAAGAAAGAGGACACAAGGAATACCGCGTTCGTGTCCGATTCGAGGAACAGCCGTTTCACGAAGATCGCGTGGCTTATCTCATTTCCGAACGAAACGGCCGCGAGATTGTGGGTGGAACTGTGTCTGACCTGATGCGTGTTCTTATCTGCGATCGTCGGGACAGCACGATTTTTCGTGGTCGGGAAGAAGAAACGACGCCAGAGGAAATTGGCGCCTTGCTTCTCGAGAAGCGGATCGGTTCTTTTAACGTCTTTTGTCTGAATGACGTGGATTTGCGGATGTTCGAGGATTGTCTGGACGGAACGAAGATTCCAGTTGTCCAAGCACCGTCATTCCGATTGAATATTGTTGGTATCCGTAATTCGGATGCCTTGGCAGCATAACGTTTTTTAGAGGTAAAGATGAAGGGTGTCTTCTTGGGAAGAATCTGTCCCTTGCATTTGGGACATGAGGCGATTATCGAGAAGATGATCGAGACCTGTGGGATCGAGAATTGTCTCGTGATCATCGGTGGATCAAACGCCACAGAAGACAATTCCTCCGAGCAGTATTTCCTGGAATCAAGGTTGTTGGTCTTCCAGATTTCAAGGAGGACAACAATCAGTGGTTCACGGCTCTCGACGACATCTTGACTCTTGGGGGATTTGATCCCAAGGAAGTCAGATTTTTTGGCGGATGCGAGGAGGATGTGGAGTTTTTCCTTGAGGCTGGTCGGAAAGTCTCGATCGTCAACCGTTTTGATGGAAGTACTCCCAAGATCTCGGCAACCGAGGTTCGGGATGCTCTGCTCCAGAAACGGAATCTCGACGGGTTGCTGAATCCGACCATCCAGCAGATGGTGAGTGAGGTCTTCCACCGTAAGTGGGAGGCGTTCAAGCGAATGTAATCTTATCCGACCTACATACATGCTGTGTAAATATTTTATTTCGTTCTTTGTGAAAGATATGCTAAACTTCGCTTAATTATTTGCGTATTCGTGTAAGAGGATTGATATGATTTCGTTTCCTATTTTGAGAGGATTTTTCCGTGTTTTGATGTTTACAGCTGAATGGCTTGGGACATCTCGAACAGAATTTGAAAAAAACTATGAGGTTTCCGATGAAGTGCTTACGAATCGCATGCGAGATGGGGATGCTTCTGCGTTCGAACAATTATACGAGCGATATTTTCAAAAAATTTATACATTCGTGATTCGGCGTGTTAGTCGTCGGGAAGTAGCAGAAGATCTTGTTTCTGAAATTTTTTTGAAAGCATTTGCCCATCGTGCATCATTTATTTGGAAAACTTCTTTTTCTGCTTGGGTGTATCGGATTGCAGCAAATACGGTGACAGATCATTATCGCACAAGAAAACCAACAGAAGAATTACATGAAGAATTTGGAGAAGGTTCATCTCATGATGCTGGATTGGAAAAACATGTAGATCATCAATTATTAGGTCAGGGTCTTGAACGTGTGTTGGAACAATTAAATGTACGCGAGCGTTTGGCGGTGAGTATGAAGTTTTACGCAGAGTGTTCGCATCAAGAAATTGCAGAAGCACTCGAATGTACTCCAAACAATGCAGGAGTCATCTTGTATCGAGCATTAAAGAAATGTGAATCGCTTGCAGATGATTCTTTGAAAGCGATGATGGAGACTTTTTTTACAGAAGAAAACGAGAAAAGCGTTTAGCTATTTGTACGTATGTTTTTCAAGAACTCAAAACGTAATAGAGAGGAATCGTCATCGTTGGAAAAAGGTGTCGGCGGTCTTTTTGTCCGCCATGCTAATTCCATTGATCCTACACCTCGTCCTGGATACAAAGAGGCGTTGTATACGCGCCTGTTTGAAGCCTGGCAGGTTCGACGTATGTCACGTTTTTCTTTTTCTGCCCTCTTTGGAGGTGCACCAGGGCGCCGTTTTGCCACAATTGGATTTACAGCTTTGATTCTTGTTGTGGTTGCAACGATTGTTCTTCAACCTTTTTTTGGAGTGAAGACGGTGTATGCATTTGATAATTTTACGCTGACAGCTGAACAGTCAGATACACTCGGAATCGCAAACAATTCTTCGTTTCTTTTAGAGAGTAAACAAAAAATTAACGCGTCTGCTATTAAAAATGATTTATCTGTCAATACAGATGTTTCATATAAAATGAATCAGCTTTCCGATAAAAAAGTTCGTATTGCATTTGAAAAACCCCTTGATGCAGCTCAAGTTGTTTCTTTTAAACTTCAAACCCAAGCAACGGATTCTTCTGGTCAAATCATTTCGCGTCCATACTCCTGGGCGTTCCAAGTAAAAAGTCCGTTTCGTGTTTTGGGAACCTTGCCGGGTACGCACCAATCTCAAACACCTCTTGATGCAGCGATTGAGGTGAATTTTAGTCATGAAAATATTGACCCGAAAGCATTTGAACGCGCTCTTACGATTACACCAGCATTGAGTGGACATATAGAATCTTCACGTCGAACATTTGTTTTTGTCCCAGAGAAATTAACTCCACAAACGATTTATACCGTGACGATTGATGGTTCACTTGGTCTCACAGGAAGTGACGAAACCCTTGGTCAGTCCTATACATTTCAGTTTGAAACAGCTCCAGCTGATGAAATGCGTTCTTCTGAATTTTCTTTGCAAGACCATTTTTATTCTGTGTCTCCATCTTCTACAGTTGCGATTCCATATTATGTGTATGGAGAAGTTGATGGAGCAGCTGTTCATATAAAAGTGCATCGTTTTGTTCCAACAGACAAACAACCAAGCGCATACGATCAGTATGCAGAGGCCGTACAAAAAGCAGATGATCTCATGTGGACATCATACGGATCTGTGAATCAGATTGTAGATCTCTCAACCATGCCTATCACAGCGGAATTTGATGTAACAGGAATGGAGTTTCAATGGCAAAAATATCTTGTGTTTCCTTCTTCTCTTGAGAATGGATATTATCTTGCAGAATTTGAGGTTGGAGGAAAACAATCCTGGGCTCTTATCGAATCCAGTCCGCTCACCGCTTATATTGCAAAAGCAACAAATGAGACATTGGTTTGGGTGAATAGCGCAGATACGCACAAACCTGTGAAAAGTGCGAATGTTCGATTTGTCGGTGATGAAACGTTTTCTCCAACAGATCAAAATGGACTGAGTTCTCTTTCTGCGGAAAATCGAAATACACAAGCCTATTTAGATGCCTCTCATATTGAAATTAAGAGTGGAACAGATGCCATTATTCTTTCCGTTGATGGGCAACAAAGTGTCATATATGGAAAAGGATCGTTCGAACGCATGATGGGTCCTGTTCGTGATTCACAATCTTCCTATTGGTCGTATTTTTATACAGATCGTCCCATGTATAAACCAACGGATACGCTTCGTTTTTGGGGATATGCTGAAGATCGTAAAACAGGCGATCGTCCAGAGAATGTTCGTGTATGGATTGGGCAAAGTGGATGGTGTTCGTGGTCAGATTTATCTTGTAAAGAACCAGAACCGCTCATCTTTGATGAATCAACAGTTAAAGTAACTGAGCGTGGAACATTTGAAGGTGTGTTAGATCTCATTGGAGTGACTCCTGGATATTATGACGTTGTAGTAGAAGTAAATGGACAACGTGTCATATCGCGCGGAATCAGTGTAAGTGAATATGAAAAACCGGCGTACACGTTAACCATCACTCCAGATGTTGAAGCTGCATTCGTTGGTGACACGGTCGGATACACAGTTCATGGAGAATTTTTTGAAGGAACTCCGGTGAAAGGTCTGCAGGTTCTTACAGATACTTCTTTTGGTCAGCAGACATTAATATTGGATGAAGGAGGAAATGCTCGTGGAAGTTTTATTCCTTATGAAGAGGTACTTGAAGGTTGGCGATATCCTCGTCCAGCATATTTGTCCGTTTCTCCAGCGCGTCCGGAAGAAGGAGATATTACAGGTTCAACAAATATCATGATTTTTGGACCAAAGGTCTATTTGGATGTTTCATGGGAAGATACATCTATTCAAGATCATGTTGGTCGTGTAAACCTCACGGCGCGTGAAACGCAGGCAATAAATTCTTGGGATCCAAAAGTGTTTGCACCAAAACCACGTGGTGGACAAGTGATAACAGGTCAACTTATTGAGATTACATATACACGAATGGAAGTTGGTTCTTCTTATGATTTTGTTCGTAAAGAAGTGATTAAACAATATCAATACAACCGCAATGAAAAAACCATTGATGATTTTTCTGTGAGTACAGGACCGGATGGAAAGGCAGTATATGAGTTTCCGGCTCCAAATCCAGATGCAAATTATTTTGTGAAATTATCTGCAAAAGATGAATTTGGACGTACGGATAAAACAGATGTTTATGTGTGGCAAAAACAATCGTATGAATATGGACAAGACATGTCTTTGCGATTCGTGAACATGGACGAAAAAGCAAATCCAGACGCATTTAAAGGATATGGAGTAGATGAAAAAGTTCATCTTTCTATCGAACAAAACGAAGTCCCATTTATTCCAGGTCAAAACGGGTCATTCCTTTATTTTCAAGCACAGCAAGGGGTTCAGGAAACAGATGTACGCACATCTTCTCAATACGAATTCACATTTAAACGTGAAGATATTCCAAACGTTGCTGTGTATGGAGTTTATTTTGATGGAGAGGCGTATGCTGAAATCGGAAATAATTTTGTATGGGGCGGACCAACCAGTCTGAATATTTTTTATGATGTTTCTTTGAATGAACTACAGATGAAAGTAACATCAGATAAAGAAACATATCGTCCTGGGGAAGATGTGACGTTGAATGTGGAAGTGAAAAATAAAGAAGCACAACCTATTGTCGGGGAAGTGAATTTGAATATGGTAGATGAATCCTTCTACACCCTTGCAGGAGAGAATGTGAATCCATTAAGCGAACTTTTCCGTTCTGTTGATAGTGGTGTTTTGTCCACTCAGGTGAGTCGTGAAACTGCTACGATGCAAAGTATGGCAGAAGGTGGTGGGGGTGGAGATCGTGGACGATTTATTTTCAAAGATACTGCAAGTTTTACAACACTTGTGACGGATAAAGAAGGAAAAGGAACATATCGTTTTACTTTACCGGATAATATTACGTCTTGGCGTGTGACCGCACAGGCATTTCAGACAGATCAAAAACTTGCTGGAAACACAAAAATAAATATCAATGCCAGTCTCCCATTTTTTGCGATCCCTGTTATGCGAGATTCATATCTTGATGCGGATGAGCCGGTGCTTTTGTTGCGTGCGGGTGGAACGCAAGTCTCATCTGACACACCTGTGACTTATCAAGTAAAGATTTCTGATGCAGGAGTTGATCAAATATTTAATACGAATGCTGGTTCTTCGGCTCGATTTCCTCTTCCAGATTTGAATATCGGACCGCATGAAGTCACGATCGTGGCTACGGCTGGAAATTTGAAAGATACAATCACACGAACCGTTCATATTGTTCCGTCACGATTGGTAAAGCCCGTGATTGCAACCGCTCAATTAAATGGAAATACATCTGTGACTGGAGCAAGTGATCGGCTGACGTATGTGACATTTTTGGATGGTAATCGTGGTCAATATTATGGAAATCTTCTCGGACTTTCTGAAACGTTTGGAGACCGAGCAGATGAGGCAACTGTGCGTGTTGTCGCAACGGAAATGTTACATGCGGAATTCGGAGAAACGCAATCGGTTCCAGATATCATGGCTTCAAGTTATCAAGGACAAGGCATTCGTCTTTTGCCCTATGGAAGTGAAGATTATGATTTAACAGCAAAGATTGCTCTTTTCAGACAAACACCATTTGATGAAAATCAGATGAAACTGTTTTTTGAGAATGCATTATATACAGAGGATCAAAAAGGCACGTCCACATCCATTGATGCGCGACAAGCAGCGGAAGCGTACGCAGCTATCGCTGCGATGGGTGAGCCAGTGCTTGCGGAAGTTCAACGTTTTGCTGCGGAAAAAGATCTTGATACTGATACACAACTTTATCTTGCGCTTGCGTTGCATTTTCTTGGTTCTGATGAAGAAGCACGTATGATGTATCGTGAGCTTGCCAAAGGTTTAAAAAAAGATGTCGGGTATGCCTATTTACCAAGCGAACATGTTGAAACAGTGGCTGAACAAACAGCTCTTCTTGCGGTGTTGGCCGGAGCGCTTGGAGAACCGGAACGCAATCAATTATTTGATTATGTCATGAATCAACAAGCTGGAAATACACTCATCGCGCTTGAACAGGCTTTGTATATCAAAGAAACACTTCCAACATTACAGAGCGGTCCTGTGATTGTTGGATATATGATTGAAGGTGAGCGAAAACATGTGACGCTTGATAAAGGTCAATCTGTGACTATTCCTGTGACGCCGGAAGAATTACGAGATTTGCGTCCGTCTGCTGAACAGGGAATGGCCTTTGGTGGATCCAAAAGCTCCCGTTGATAATCGGCTCGGACTTGTGCGAACGTATGCTTCCGTTGATGGTCAACAATCAACGAGTTTCAAAGAAGGAGATTTGATTCGGGTGGATATTCACTATACCGTTCCACCTTCCGGACGAAAGATTGATCCGTCTCAACCTGTAGAGCAGACAGCTGATGTTTCCGGAACAGAAATCCCCGGTTCTTTGACGGAAAATTATGAAATTACTGATGTGCTTCCTTCCGGTTTGACTCCAGTGACGAGTGTGTTGATTATCCAAATCAGGTGATTGATCAACGCGTTTCTTTTGTTGTGAATAATGATTATTATGTTGATGCAGCTTGTGGGGATAATACATTGACGTACTATGCACGTGTGGTGACGCCTGGAACATACGAAGCAGAATCTGTATATATTCGTTCAAGTCGTGATCCAGAAATTTCAAATCATTCGCCTGAAACTACCGTGAAGATAACAGAATAAACATGAAAAATGTTTTTGAAAAAAAGATGAAATGGATAATGAGAGGGGCGCTTGGCGTCCCTCTCTTGGTATTGGGTATTGTTTTTGTGATGGCATTCATATATGGAGCGCCAATGACAGGAAAGAAATTGTTTCAGAAAAATCATTCCTCTCAACAAGTTATTTCTGAAATCAATAAAAAAATATCTTTTTTTAAACTTCAACCTCAATTTACCCTTGAAGAAATTTCCGGAATCAATGGAGTCATGGATGTATCGGCAAATCTGTCTATTGTGAATGAAGAGAAAGATGCAGGAAATGAACCAATTCGAGCAGCCATTCTTCCACATCACACATTACTTGCAGATGAACTTGGAAATTTTTGGAAGCAGTTTGCTGTTGGAAAAAAGCCATCAGTGATTGTACTTGTTGGACCCGCCCATCAAAATCAAGGGCAAGCGCTTGTGCAGACAACAACAGGTGTTTGGTCGTTTCCTGGGGGAAAGGTCAAAACAGATAATGCTCTTGTATCAGATTTGGTGGCAAGTGGGGCGGCGGCTTACGAGCCCGCGTCTTTTGAACAGGAGCAAAGCATAGGAACACATGTTCCGTATATCGCCCGCTTGTTTCCGGGTGTACCTCTTTTGCCAATCATTGCGAAAGCGCCAGCGGGCGAAGAGCGAGCCGCCGCCCTTGTTGATATCTTAAATCGTACACTTCCGGATGATGCGCTTGTGGTTTCGAGTATTGATTTTTCTCATTATTTACCTGTTGCTCAAAGCGATCTTCGCGATAAAGAGACATTGGATCTCATTCAAGAACGCTTGTATACAAAGATTGACGGACTTCATGCAGATTATTTGGATTCTCCATTTGCATTGGATGTTTTTTTGAAATGGATTGATTTGCGTAATCAGAAAGAAAATCTTATTTGGCATGAATCAAGTGGATCTTTAACTGGAAAGGTTCATGAACCTGGAACAAGTTATTTTGTTTTTTTTGCAGAGCCTATTTCCAAAAATCTCACACTTACGGCTGTGGGAGATGTGATGTTGGCGAGAGCAGTAGCAAGTCGTCTTGCAAAAACGACAGTGGAAACAGCATTTGCGGCAAGTCAGGAAATTCTTTCCGGAAGTGATCTTCTCTTTGGAAATTTAGAAAGTGTTTTGTCTTCTTCGAGTGTTGATATTCCAAAGGAAATACGATTTAAAGCAGATCCTGCTCGGACAGATGTTTTGAAATTGTTGGGATTTACTCATCTTTCTGTTTCCAATAATCATATAGGAGATTATGGGGAAGCTGCATGGAAAGAATCCTCGCAATATTTACAAACATCAGACATAGAACCGGTAGGAGGATATCGCAATGATGGTGAACCTGTTGTGTGGAATGAAAAAGGTCATCAAGTTATTTTTTTGGCGTTTGAAGATTTGATTCGACCACTTGATCCAAAAGTGGTCATTTCTCAAATTCAAACAGCATCCAAACTTGGGAGTATTATGATTGTTTCTTTTCATTGGGGTGCGGAATATGAACATGAACCAAATACAGATCAGATAAATTTGGCTCATGTAGCCATTGATGCAGGAGCAGATCTTGTGATTGGTCATCATCCGCATGTGTTGCAAGGTGTAGAGAAATATAAAGATGGATTGATTTTATATTCGCTTGGAAATTTTATTTTTGATCAAATTGGTGAAGATGAAAATGAAACAATGGTTGCAAAAATAAATTGGAAGGGAAAAGAACGAACATTAGAGCTTATTCCCATGCGTATTAAGGGAAGTTTTCCAAGAACGGTGACTGATGCGGAAAAAGATGTAACACTTCGTCGGGTAAGTTCATGGAGTGATGCAAATATCAGTGATGATTTATTGGATGGAATGATAAATTGGTAGTTTTGTTTAAAACTATTGACAATTTTGTATTTTTTAGCTAAGGTATCACTGGCTTCATTTCGGAAGCATTGGTTCTAGGTTGTCCGTTCAAAACAGGAGAGGGAAAAGAGTGAAGAACCTGAAAAAAACGACAAAATCTGTCGGTCTTGTCTGGTCTGGGATTACAATTTTTGTGTTCATGGTTTATGGGTTGCCGGCCATCATCTGGCCATCCGAAGTCCTATGGTACCATTTTTTCTTGCAACAGTTGGAACTCTGGATCGGACTTTGTTCCCTGATATTCGTCATCCCGGAGATTTTCCTGAATCTCCTTGTAAGAAAATACGCTCCTATTGTTGAAGGAAATGTGGGGATTCGGAATCGGATGGAGGAGATCGTCCGTCTGGATTTCGGACGGCTATTTCTAGGTGGTGTCTTGGGTGCCTTCTTGATTTTTCGGATTATCGTATGGTCTGGGGTACCTTTGATACCAGATCCAGGAATGTTCTGTTTATCCTTTTTTGTGGCCATTTTTTCCGGTCTTGGGTGGGTTTATGTTAATAGACATACCCGTTTTTGGATCGTTTCTAGTATTATGGTCAGTATTCTCATTGTTTTCTATGGTATGGTTCCGAAGTTAGACCCTGTGGAGTTCACGACTTCGCTTTCGTTGATGTTGTTGGTATGCTACTTCTTCACGCCACTTATTTCGGTGCTTGTCTCCTATCCGCTTCTAGTCTTGGTTGATCGAACCATTGCCAGACGGAAAGAGAAAATGATCACTAACCGGTTCTTGGGTTCACCAAGAGCCGGTTTTTGTTTTTTTGTGGGGAATCAAAATTATCCACAGTTTGGATGTGTATAGTTCTTTTTCTTTTTATTTTAGCCATTTTTTATCTCTTTCTTTTTAAATTGACGCATGTCATAAAGTGGAATATAGTGGTTATAGGTGGAGAAAAGTGGGGATTGGATCAAATAGGTCCGATGCTCATATTTTATTAGAAGCATTTTCACCTACATAAAGCCACTACATGTTTATCGGGGAATACAAACACACGCTTGATGAGAAAGGCCGGTTGGCTGTTCCAGTCAAGTTTCGTGGAGACCTTGTGAAAGGGGCCGTCATTACCCGAGGGCTCGATACTTCTCTTTTTCTGTTCCCCAAGGAGGAGTGGGACAAGTTGGCAGAGAAATTAGCCAATTTGCCCCTGGGGCAGTCCAATAATCGCGCTTTCGCCCGACTCATGCTTGCGGGCGCTATGGACGTAGAACTGGACAAACAGGGAAGAGTTATGATTCCGGAATACCTCCGTACGTATGCCGGGATCCGAAAAAATACGGTAGTGGCTGGGTTATACAACCGGATGGAGATTTGGGACAGTGAACGCTGGGAGCAATACAAGAAGACAGCGGAAGATGATGCTGAGCGTATCGCAGAACAATTAGGTCAGCTTGGCGTATAACTATGGACGATGTTTCTCATGTCCCTGTCCTTCTTGAAGAAGTTCTTCAGTATCTCGATCCCAAACCGGGAGAACATTTCATTGACGCTACGGTGGGACAGGGAGGACACGCTGAACGCATTCTTGAGCGGGTCCTTCCTGGCGGGCGTCTGCTCGCGATTGATCGCGATGCAGATAATCTCGCCATTGCACGTAAACGATTAGCTCGTTTCGGGCATCAGGTGACGTTTATACGGGATTCCTATATTCGCATGTCTCAGTATGCGGCAGAAGAAGGATTTTTAGGTGCTTCGGGTATCTTACTTGATCTCGGATTTTCTTCTGCGCATGTGGACGATCCTTCTCGCGGATTTTCTTTTCAAGGAGAGGGACCACTCGATATGCGATACGATCGTACACAGGATTTGACCGCAGCTCATGTGGTGAATGAGTGGTCAAAAGATGAGCTTGTTCGTATTTTTCGTGTGTATGGAGAAGAACATCTCGCATCTCGCATTGCAGATGCCATTGTAAACATGCGACGCGAACAACTTTTTGCTACAACATCTGAATTAGGACAATTGATTGAAGATGTGGTTCCACGACATGGAAAAATACATCCGGCTACACGAGTGTTTCAGGCGCTTCGTATTGCCGTGAATGATGAACTGGGTGGATTAAAGCAAGTTCTTCCTCAAGCAGCAAAACTTCTTCGAACAGGTGGGCGATTAGTTGTGATTTCTTTCCACTCACTTGAGGATGGAATCGTGAAACGATTTTTTAAAAAAGAAGCAAGTCATTTTTTTCGACTCGTGACGAAACATGTTGTTATCCCGAGTCCTCAAGAAATAAAAATAAATCCCCGTGCTCGGAGCGCAAAACTTCGAGTGGCCGAGCGGATCTGACGTATGTCCAAATTTTCTCAAACCATGTTTTCTTCTGTTCGTCGTACGCGTTCTTTTTTTGCCGCGATTGGACAGCATATTGTTTCGTTGAATGTGGCATGTCTTGGATGCATGGTTCTTTTGATTCTTCTTTCGATTATCCAGGTGAATCGAGCGGCAACAAAAGGGTATCAAATTCGAGAATTGGAAAAACACATTAGCCAATTAAAATTAGAAACACAAGTTCTTGAAACAACAGCGGCAGAACAGCGATCCATGGAGACGGTTCACCGCAAAGTCCAAATGCTCGGCATGGTAAAGACAGATCAGACCCATTATGTTGGATCAGATGCCGCAGCGCTTTCCTTTCACCGTTAAACCAGACGTTGTACAAGGACCGCTTTCCACAGTGGTCTTCGTGTAGCGTTTGAGAACAAAATCAACATAAAAAGAATCCGTATGTAAAAACCCCTTCTCCGGGGTTTTTATTTTGTACAAAGACAGGCGATATCGTAAGATAATGGCACTATGTTTACGCTTTTAAAAACAGAAGGAAATGCACGGCGCGGACGATTTGTGACAGATCACGGAACGGTTGAGACGCCATGTTTTATGCCAATTGCGACAAAAGGTGCGGTTAAAACGGTGTCTTCTGAAGATCTTGAAATGCTTGGAGCACAAATTATTCTTTCAAATACGTATCATCTTTTGTTGCGTCCAGGATTGGATGGTATACGACAACTTAGTGGTCTTCATCGATTCATGGGGTGGAAAAAACCTATTCTGACAGATAGTGGTGGGTATCAAGTGTTCAGTTTGGCACGTCTCAATAAGACAACAGAAGAGGGGGTACGATTTCAATCGCATATTGATGGATCAAAAATTTTTCTCACCCCGGAATTATCCATGGAAATGCAACTGGCGATTGGTTCAGATATTTTGATGTCATTTGATGATGTGGCAGCCGGAGATTCAAGTCGCGAACGTTATGAAGATGCGATGGAGCGTTCTTTGCGTTGGGCAAGGAAATGTCGTATAGCCTTTGATGAGCAAAAAGAAAAAGGGGTCACAAAAGATCCCCATCTTTTTGGTATTGTTCAAGGAGGTATTCACGAGGATCTTCGAGAACGATCAGTTCAAGAGCTTACATCTATTGGATTTGATGGATACGCCATCGGCGGGTTATCTGTGGGAGAATCACGAACAGATGCGTATCGTGTAGCTTCGTTTGTGTGTGATCGTTTACCTAAAGATTGTCCGCGCTATTTTATGGGAGGAGGAATGCCAGAAGAGATTTTACATTATGTGCGTTCTGGGGTTGATATGTTTGATTGTGTTCTTCCTACGCAATATCCAGAAGAATGGAATCCATATACCAAAGAGGAGCCTCTAGATTTTTATGCTAAAATTCATATCACAAATGAACGATTTGCTTTTGATGAGGAACCACTTGATCCATTCTGTGATTGTGTGACATGTAAAACCACTTCAAAAGCGTACATACGTCATTTGTTTCAAACGGAAGAAATTCTTGGATTACGTCTTGCAACGATTCACAATATTCGATTTTATCTTCGTCTTATGGAACGATTGAGATCTGCATTCTCATCACCTATTTGAATCGTTTTGTTTATGATTTCTTTTTCGTTTTTTCATTCAGCT
>Ga0076266_104_pt1 | contig 81670 bp, 84 predicted proteins | sample RifGroF2_FD_67751 | JGI IMG/M metagenome (GOLD analysis project Ga0076266, IMG submission 67751) | Parcubacteria (Uhrbacteria) bacterium GW2011_GWF2_41_16 | reverse complement strand
GCGGGATCCGGATGGACATCTTTTAGAATTGATTGATGCCACAAATTCTTTTTTCCATCCCGTATGAGTATCTTCAGTCCAGAGCTCAAAGAATTCTCGGAAACCAATTTTGAGAAGAATAAATTTTCCCGTGAGATCGAAACAAAACTTTTGAAAACCCTTTCCGAAGGTAAGGAGAGATTTCCCGACATTGTGCAATGTCCGAATAAATCTTGCGGAAATCCGCTCAAGGTCGAGATGAAAAAAGAAGAAATCTTTTTGTTCTGCGGAAATTGTGGGTGGGAACAGGTGGTGCGGAATAATGTTTATTAGATACGAAGGAGGCTCATTTGTTCCACTATGTTAATGAGAGTTCAAAAATGAATAACTATCATTGGTATTTTTTCAAAAATCCAATATATCAAAACATGTGACCAATAATCGGGAAAAAATATCAATCAACGTGCCTGAAAATTATGAGAACGACCAATCTTCGAAGATTATCCTTCCGGTTGTTCGGTTTCGGTCGTTTTCGCATACACCCAAAGAACCGATTTTTTGGTTAAACGGCGGTCCGGGGATGAGTAATATAAAATATCGTCCTCCTAAAAATCTCCTTGCAAATCATGACGTGGTGCTGGTGGGATACCGGGGAGTCGATGGGTCGGTTGTGCTTGATTCGCCAAAGTTCAAGAGGGCCATCAGGAATATTGATGGGGATGCGCTGTCGGTGACGTCCCGCGAACGGATTTCTGCCGCGGTAAAAGATTTGGTCAGAGGACTCAGGGACAAAAACGTCGATCCGTCTTGTTATACGATAAACGAAGTTGTTCAAGACATCGAGCGGGCGAGAACATTTTTTGGATATGAAAAAATAAATCTGCTGAGCGCGAGCTATGGCACCCGCGTCGCGCAGGTGTATACGGAACTATTTCCCAATCGCTTATTGCATTCCGTCATGATAGGGGTCAATCCTCCCGGCCACTTTATCTGGAATCCCCACAAAATTGATGAACAGATACGTATCTATTCTGAGTTAATCCGCGTCGATCCAGCCTGGATTTGTGAAGCGTCCCCCGAGGAAGTAATGCGATCAGCGTTGGAGAAGATGCCTAAAAAATGGCGTTTTCTTCGGATGAACCGGGCGAAGATCCGGATGGTCACCTTTGTCCTTCTTTTTTCCAAACAAACCGCCATTCCCATATTTGAAGCTTACCGAGCGGCATACCAAGGGGACTACAGTGGCCTTTATGCCTTGCAGGTTGCCTATGACTTAATGTTTCCATCCATGTTTAAATGGGGTGATTTCTACGCAAAAGGCGGGGTGGATTTTGATGACAAGGTTAATTATGATGAACAATTTCATGATGATTCAACCATTTTAGGATCCCCTTTGTCTTCGCTTTTTTGGATTACGGGGGAGGAGTGGCCGATTCGCAAAGGTAACCGTCCGGGAAAATCCACCGTAAAAAGTAACGCGCCCACGCTTCTCGTTAGCGGTAATCTTGATCTTTCAACCCCCGCGGAGTTTGCTCGCGACGAACTTTTACCGTATTTAACCAATGGTAATCAGATCATCCTCAAAGAAATGGGACATGTGGACGACCTCATGGGAAGACAATCACCTGCCACAAATCACATGATCACCACGTTTTTTGATGACGGGCTTGTCGACGATTCTTATTTTGTTTACGATCCGATCAGATATAAACCAGTATTTCGTTTTCAGACAATGGCAAAAATATTCTATCCGCTCTTACTTCTCCTGCGTCTTTTTTTCTGAATGTTTTGACTCATCATTTTGTGCGACCGTCACTTACGAAAGAGATTACCCTCAAAGACTTTCAAGAATTCTATTGGCTCAAAAAAGAGCTGCAGGATTTTTGTCGTCGACACGGAATAGGAACAAGTGGTTCCAAGGAAGAACTCTCGTCTCGCATCACAGTTTTCTTGCGAAAGGAAAACCCAACCAAATTCACAAAGTCAACTCGTTCAAAAAAGAAAACGAACCCTCCCAAAAAACCGACGCTTGATACGTTGATTGAAGAGAATCTCACGTGTACGCAGAATCTTCGGACATTTTTTGTCTCGGTTGTTGGACCGTCTTTTACCTTCTCGGTCGCCTTTCAAAAATTCCTAAAACAGAATGCGGGAAAAACATATCGAGACGCCCTGAACTTTTGGAAGGAGGAACGACAACGCCAGAAAGACCCATCTTATACAACCACGATCGCTCCCCAATTCGAATACAACCAGTTTATCCGAAACTTCTTTGCCAATCCCGAAAATATTGGAAAAACGAAGAAGGAATCCCTTCAGGCTTGGATGAAATTTCGGAATACACGCCGCAAAGCGAAAAAGCATCCCCCTTCTTTCTCTTCGAACGGGAACCGTGCGGTTCCATGGCCTCCCCCCTTATTTCGTGGCCGTGATTCACGGAGGTCCCGGTGGACCTGGAGAAATGAAGTCTGTGACAGAAGAACTGTCAAAAGAGCATGGTGTTCTTGAGCCTTTGCAAACCGCTCATTCCATTGAGGGACAGATTCTTGAACTGAAAGAAACACTCAACCAACATGCAACTTTCCCTGTTATCCTCATCGGTCATTCCTGGGGAGCGTGGCTTTCGTATCTTTACGCGACTCGTTATTCGGGCGATGTAAAGAAATTAATTCTGGTAAGCAGCCCTGGATTTAAACTAAGCGCGGGAGAAAAAACTCTGGAGGAACGGTTGAAACGATTAAGTGAAACGGAAAGAAAACGGATGAAGACGCTTTTGAACGAGCTCGCGCATCCCGATGAATCGGCAAACGAGAAGTTTTTGAAGCTTGCTATTCTTGCCGCTAAAGCTGATGCCTTTGATCCCTTGCTATATACCAACGATATCCTCGAAGCCCAATTCGACATCTATCAATCGGTGTGGAAAGAAGCTGAGCAGCTTCGCGCAAATGGAGAACTTTTGGAGCTTGGAAAAAAGATTACCTGTCCAACCGTTGCCTTGCACGGCGACCATGACCCGCATTCTGTGCAGAGTGTACAACAACCACTCTCTCGCGTGCTTTCTCATTTCCGATTTATCTCAATCAAGAACTGCGGCCACCGACCATGGATCGAACGGCAGGCAAAGGATAAGTTTTATCGAATCCTTAAACAAGAGATTTATCAACGTGATTAAAAACAATCACCTATTTCATATGGCAAAAATTGATTTCAAAAAGAAGTTAAAACACCTTTATCAACCTTCCGCGAAAGAAGTCGTTGTCGTAGATATTCCTGTCATGCATTTTCTCATGATTGACGGGGAGGGAGATCCATCCAAGGCAAAAGAATTTCAGGAGGCCATCGAGGCTTTATTCAGCACGGCCTATACCATCAAGTTTTTGGTAAAAAAAGAAGAAAATATTGATTATGGTGTTCTTCCCCTTGAGGGACTATGGTGGGCAGACGATATGAGTGCATTTAAGACAGGAAAAAGGGATGATTGGAAATGGACGCTCATGATTATGCAGCCGGAAATGGTCAGTGAAGAATATGTGAAAAGGGCAATAGAACAAGTTGAGAAAAAAAAGAATCCTGTTGCGTTGTCAAAATTGAGATTTGAAGCATTTCATGAGGGACCGACCGTCCAAATCATGCACATTGGGCCATTCTCCGAAGAAGGCCCGAATATCCAGCGTATCCACGACAAGATCAAAGAAGACAAATGTCGCCTAAAAGGAAAACATCACGAAATCTATTTGAACGATATCCGAAAAGTGGATCCAAAAAAGATGAAAACGATTCTCCGCCAGCCGTTTACTCATCAATAAACCTATGATTCAAACCAAATTCGTTGCCGTACTCAATAAAAAGATCGAGACCGGAAAAGTGATGAATGCGCTTGCTCACATGACCGTTGGACTCGTGAATTCATATCCGGAAAAGGATATGGGAGTGATTAATTATGAGGATAAAAGTGGAGGCACTCATCTTGCCTCAAAATATCCCTACATCATTCTTCGGGCGGACAATTCCAACAAAATCCGCGCGCTCAGAAATACTTTAATTGAAAAAGGAATCCCTTTCGCTTCGTTCACAAGCGCCATGACGATCGGTGGGTATGAAGAACAACTTGAACGATCAAAAGCAACGCCGGAAGAAGAACTCGAATACTACGGCGTTTGTATGCTCGGAGAAAAAAATGTATTGGACGAGTTAACCAAGAAATTCTCTTTGTGGATGTAAATAACATGAACCTATGACCTCCACACCCATTTCCCCTATCCAAAACGTTAAGCATCAGCATAGGGTTCAAATAAAATATGATATTTATAAACAATTCGTATCGCTTCACAAAGAGATACCGGATTCCGTCAGTGAGCTTGGGTGAGCATAGGCAAAACAAAAAATAGTTATAGGGAGACGTAAATTTTACAAATACCGCTCGCGCGGAATGACAAAGCAAGAAAAGTTTCAATAGGGATTAACCATCGCAGTTTTTATCATCGTATTTTGGTAGTCTTTGTATATAGATTTTTTTGCGAATTGCGTCTTTGAGTGGCCTATCAAGTGGGATGTCCATACTTGTTGGGATGAACAGGTTCAGCCAGCAAGAAAAGGCTACTGAAAAAACGACAAATTTTATCCCATAAAAATAAAACTATGAAAATAAACAACACATTTAAACTCATCATCGCTATCGTAGTTTCCGAGCTAGCCGGCATCATCGGATCGGTATTTACCACGCCGTCCATTGCCGGTTGGTACGCAGGAATCGTCAAACCGGCCATCAATCCTCCGGCATGGGTGTTCGGACCGGTCTGGACTACATTGTTTGCGCTGATGGGCATTGCTGCATTTTTAGTCTGGAGGAAGGGTCTGGAGCACAGGGATGTCAAAATTGCCATCAGTATTTTTCTTGGTCAACTGGTTTTAAACACGCTTTGGTCAATCATCTTCTTCGGTCTGCATAGTTCAGGTGGTGCGTTTGTGGAAATTATATTCCTCTGGCTTGCGATTGCAGCAACCATCACCGCCTTTGCCAGAGTTTCCAAACCAGCCGCGTGGATTCTTGTTCCGTACATTCTTTGGGTCAGTTTCGCTGTATATCTCAACTACGCCATTTGGGCATTGAATTAATCTTCATCAATATCTTTATGAAGGAGACTGTACCGTACTGTCTCAATTGTCTCATTTTGATGAGACCCGGGTGCTTGTTCGACCCCATCAAAAGACCTCTTAATCAATGATGAAAAGTGAGTTCGAGATCCGCTCGCCGAACCAACAAACCCTCAGCAAAAACGTTGGGGTTTTGTTATTGTTTTTTGACTACTCCTGATGGGGTTAGAAATGCTATACTTTTGTTGTATGAAAAAAATAAGTGCTATTGGTTTTGATTGGGGTGGAGTTATTTTGCAAAATATAGACAAAAGTTTTGCTGACACGGCAGCTAATTTTCTTCACGTTGATAATGAAAAATTTCGTCACGCGTATTTTTTATACAACCACATGATTAATAAAGGTGCGAACAGTAAAGCTTTCGATCAGGCAACGGAAATGTGGAATAATATTTTATCTGAACTTGGTTTTGCTGATCGATTGGAAATATTTATGGAGTTTGTACAAAGCCGACCAAAAGGTGAGGTGAGCCAAGATATGATCGAACTTATTCAGCGATTAAAAAATAACGGTTGGAAAATTGGTTTGTTAAGTAATGCTTCGGCTGAAGGAACACGGCGTATAAAAACCAACAAATGTCTTGAACTCTTTGATGTAACTTTATTCTCTGCGGAAATTGATTACATGAAACCAGAATCAGATGCTTTCATTATGCTTGCGGATAAGCTTGGTGTTCCCATCAAAGAATTGGTTTTCATCGACGATTCAGAACATAGTTTGTCTACGGCCAATGAAGTCGGTTACATTCCTGTTTGTTTCAAAAATACTGATGCCCTTATAGATCAATTGCAAACATTGGGAGTTTTGATTTAAGAAATTAATTAACCAAAATTACCTCTGTAAGTTTTGGAATATAAATATACTCCGGGTACTCTTGAATTGCAGTTCTAACGCAACCAATGAGGCGGAGCCAATATGAAGTTGATTATTTTACATGGCGCACCAGCTACGGGAAAGTTTACAATTGCGAAGGAGTTGGAAAAAAAGATTGCCTACAAACTTATTCATATTCATTCTTTGTATGATTTTTTGGAAGATGTTTTTGGCAAGGAACGGTATGAAACGAGTCTTGAAATTCTAAATCGGACCAGTCTTGATCTATTCAAACAAGCCGCACAAATAGGCATACCTGGATTGATATACACTTATGCAGAACTAGCTCGAGATAATTTTCGTTTTTTGAAAGACATTATTGCGACACTTGAAGGTACAAAGACAGATATTTTTCTTGTTCATCTTACATGCAGACAGGAAGAGTTACATCTTCGGGTAGCGAATGCATCTCGTAAACAGTTTGCAAAAACAACAAACAGCCAAGAGTTAAATTGGTTACTGGAAAACAAGGATTATGATTCTATTTTTCCAGACCTTCCAATCTTTGAGGTAGAAACAGCATCCGTTTCTGCTATCGAAGCATCCAACATGATTGTAAAACAGTATGAACTTTAGTATGAAAAAAATTCGAACCGTCGGATGTTTCATGGAGTATAACAGCAAGTTTTTAATCTTACTTCGTCAGGCGTATAAACCAGATGGAAATACTTGGGGTCTCCCCGCAGGTAAACCAAATGTAGGTGAAAGTGATGTTGATGCAATGTTGCGAGAGATCGACGAGGAAACGGGGTACAAAACACAAGCGAGTGAATTAAAACTTCTCGGTGTACATGTTTTTGAATATCCGGATTTGTACCTTGAATTTCCAACCTATCAATTGAAATTAAATAAATCGTTTAAAGTCGTTCATCGACCAGAAGAACACGTGGAGTATCGATGGGTTAGTGCACAGGAATGTGACGCAATGCCTGATTTAATTCGTGGATTTCACGAGCTTTTAAGACGAGTTGGATTCATTAAAAAAACCGCATCAGATCAGTCTGTTGATGCGGGATAGAGAAGACAGGTGTATTGACCGGCACTTACATATAGACAGATCTCTTCTGTGGCTATGGCGACATCCGAGAGGAATTCGAGAAGTTTGGGGATGTGTTCTTTGCCAACGAACGAGACTTCGTAACGGCAACATTCGTCGTAATGAATTACTTCACCATCCATCCAGACACCAAAATACGGAAGAGGTGTCATGGAAAAAGCTCCGAATTGCCCCATGAGGAAAATTTTGACAGATTCCTCAACCGTTGTTTCGTTCATCTGATGTCGAAGTTTCTTGGATGGGATGAGAAAAACCGCAGGTCTTCCCAGATTCCTCAACGTATACTTTGTGGACGCGAATTCGTCCCACTTGTTACTCATTGACCACCTCCGGTGATATGGGTGGAGATAATCTAGGTTATTATATTTTTTTGTCAAGATAAAACGGATTAATTGAATAAGGACAGGGTCAGATATTTAATTTTGGTATTTTGAAACTTGATACCTACACCATGATTGCAAATTATCGGAAATTTGCGGAACTCTTAAGCACTTCGCTGAGCACTGTCAAAATATCTTGATGCACTTCTTGAGGATCGATTAATGCAACAACAGCATTTCTTTCTTTCTGAGTTAACCGTTGCTTGGCGATCTTTTGAATAGCCTCCGCTACAACCTCAGGATTGTCGAAGGAATCGATCACCATTCGCTTCAGTCCGGTTTTTTGTAGCACTTCCGCAAAGCCAACATTTTTCGATACGAAAACGGAAGCACCATTCACAAGAGCCTCTGCGGCAACGTTGCAAAACGTTTCAAAATGGGATGGCACAATGAGTAAATCAATCGAACGATAAAAAACTCGAAGATCGTCCTGATTCATTGACTCTTTAAATTCTACCGTCTCTGGAATATGGAAACGATCATCTTTGTAGGATGTGACCATGACTGCTCGGTGCGGCCAACGTTTTTGTAACAACGCTTCGTGAACGGCAATAAACGCTTCGAAATTTTTAATCGGTGTCCATCGTCCAACTGCGGCAATTGTATAGCGTCCCGGCTTTTTACGACTGCATGTTTGAATTGATTTTACTGGATTGGGAATAACGACACCTTTTTTGACTGGTTGGCCGAGAATTTCATTCTCGACTACTTGTTGACAGAGACTCGATGGAAAAATAATGGCGTCAGCGGTTCTTGCAAGCCAACGTTCGTATGTAAGAAGGCGTTTACGAACAAAATAATTTTTGTGTGCCACCTCTCTTTGTAAAACACCCGCATAACGTAAAACAATCGGAATTCCCAGTTCCTTTGCTGCCTGAGCGAGAATCCACGGAGCGAAGTACGTGCCATTCACCAAAACGAGATCAGGTGCTTCTTTGCGAAGAACATTCTTTGTCGTTTCAACAAGAATGTTCCATCGTTTTCTGAGTCGAGACACCTTTTCCCACGGATATTTTGGAAAGATGTCGATCCCATTAATAATGTGATGACTGAAAAACGAAGGAAGATAGCGACGAAAAATAATTGCGCCTTGAATATGTCGAGAGGTGACATATTCGACACCGACAATGGTGTCGTCTTTATCTTCAAGCCAATCGAAAAGGGCGAGATTGGAAATAGTGATCCCACCAAATGTATCGCGATGAACGTTCGTTGCGATTTTCATACTGATAACTATAGCAAATATAACAATGTATGCAATGCTTTCTTGTGAACCGTCATGTGATGCCATCATCCTGGACAGAACGAACAGAGAGGTATACGCTAAATATAAGTAAATAATTAAGCAATCATTTAACTATTAAATCCATATGCTTACGGATGCGGAAATTCGTTCGAACCGAAGAATTCTCAATGAGACCGACAGAGATCTTGCGACAACATTTAAAGCACTTGGAGACACCACACGTTTGCGCATCTTTCGTCTTTTGACGAATGAGCCGCAGATGTCGGTGGGTACGATTGCCAAGATTCTCCACACCTCCTCTCCGTTGACGTCCCAACACATCAAGGTACTCGTCAACGTACATCTGATTGAAAAACAACGAACAGGAAAAAAAATTTTTTCCAAACTGGATCGTCGTAATCCCGTTGTCCGAGAACTTATCCGAACGATCCGACGATCCATGAAGACGAAATCATGAGCGTCAATGTTTATTCTTTACTTATAACTTTTCCACTATGCTTTATACCATCGCAATCATTCTCATTATCTTGTGGATCCTTGGTCTCATTACATCCTACACACTTGGCGGTTTCGTCCATATTCTTCTGGTTATCGCCATCATTGTCATTCTTGTTAGGGTTATTCGAGGTGAAAAAATTCTCTAAAACATCATCGCACCAATCTCGCAGAAATATTCTCAGCATACGGAAGTTATTCTTTGCATTCTGCTCTATGAATATCATCTTGTTACGCAGAGGTATTTTACCTGTAGCGTTCATTATCGTCATCACGGGATTGTTCTTCTCTATGAGACACATTGCGATACCCTTTCATGCACTCTACCGCGATGCGTCACTCACGATTGATGTACGTGTTGAAGATCTTCTCAGCCGTATGACGACTAATGAAAAAATCGGTCAGCTTGCGTTGGTGGAAAAAAATAGCATCACCGATACTTCGGACATTTCAAGTTATGGAATTGGTGCACTCTTAAGCGGAGGTGGGGGTAATCCGATTCAAAATACCCCGAAGACATGGCTCGCCATGGTCAATGATTTTCAACATGCCGCACAAAACAGTCGACTGAGTATCCCTCTTTTATACGGAGTAGATGCGATACACGGCCATTCCAACGTGCTAGGTGCGACGATCTTCCCTCATGCGCTTGGGTTGGGAGCGACCAAAGACACGGATCTCGTCCGTCGCATTGGTGAGATCACCGCACAGGAAATTTCCGCTACCGGAGTAAACTGGAATTTTTCACCGACCGTTGATGTTGTTGATGACACCCGTTGGGGTCGGACCTACGAAACATTTAGTTCAAACCCAATCATTGTCAGTGAACTCAGTGTCGCATATCTAACAGGCCTACAATCGGAATTTGTTATGGGCACCGCCAAGCATTACCTTGGGACGGGTGCAATGGCCTGGGGATCTTCCACAAATCCAGATTTCAAAATTGATCAGGGTGCAACATTGCTTGACGAAACGACCATGCGAGCAACGCATCTCCCTCCATTTGCCGCAGCAATTGACGCCGGCGTGAACAGCATCATGGTCGGTCACATTTCATGGAACGGCGTTGAACTCTCAGCCAATCATTACCTTCTGACAGACGTACTGAAGAACGAGCTCGGTTTTGATGGTTTCGTTGTTTCTGATTGGAATGGCGTGGACGAAATATCAAGTGACAAATATCTGGCCATGGTTACCGCCATCAATGCCGGAGTAGACATGATCATGCTTCCCTTCGATTATAAGACGTTCACAACGCACATGAAACGCGCGCTTGATTCAGGTGCGATATCGCGTGAACGGTTGGACGATGCAACGCGACGAATTCTCCGCGCCAAATTCTCAACCGGACTCTTTGACACTGAACCCGTCGAGGATGAGGAACTGCTCACCATTGGCTCCCCAAAACATCGCACAGTCGCACGCGAGGCTGTTCGAAAATCAATGGTTCTTTTGAAAGACGTAAACACACTTCCGCTCAACAAAAATTTCTCGCATATTGTGGTGGCCGGTTCATCAGCAAATAATCTTGGCCGTCAATCCGGAGGTTGGACCATTGAATGGCAAGGTGTCGACGGCAACTGGATTCCCGGCACCACGATTCTTGATGGGATAAAAAATGCGGTCAGCGAAAATACAAAAATCGAATACAGCGACACGGGTTTTTTTTCTGCGCGCAACGAACGTGCCGACATCGGAATCGTCATTGTAGGTGAAGCTCCATATGCTGAAGGTGCCGGCGACAATGAACACCCAGAGCTCTCCACAGAGGATTTACAAATAATTAAAAACGTAAAGGCAATCAGTAAAAAGACTGTCATCATCATTGTCTCCGGACGGCCGCTCGATATTCGCCCGTACGTCGATTCGTGGGATGCGGTCATCGCTGCCTGGCTACCGGGTAGCGAAGGTAATGGCATCGCAGACGTCCTCTTTGGCGACTATCTCTTCACCGGTACGCTCCCTGTCAACTGGCCGTTGTAAATGTGAAATATCGCTTGCAGATTCTCTTATAAAAAAATCGCATCCTTGGTGAATGCGATTGAATTGATCTTTAAAATAAGATTGGGGACAGATAGCAATCCGTTGTTGTATCGCCCGCCTGAAGCGGAGCGAACAGAGGACCACCCGTCGATCCTGTAATCCAGATCTGTCCATCCTCATCGGTTCCACCGATCCCGTTGCCATAATCGTTGTCCGATGGGGTCCCGAAAATGAATTTTTGGAGAAGTGCCCCACTGCTACTCAATCGTTCTACGACGATCTGAGCCAATACAAGAGGGTCGTATTCATTTCCGATGACGTAGTTTTCACTTCCGATAGTCGTTACTCCATGGAAATAATCATCCATGGCACCGTTAGATTGTATGTACCAACCGTCGTTACCCAACTTCGTGACAAACCCCTTTGTATAGGAGGAGTTCTCTTCGTAGGTGTTTCCTACGACAATGAAACTTCCGTCGCCAGTGATAGCAATATCATGCGGAAAGTCATCCATGGCAGTCCCAAACACCGAAACGTTTCCAACGACTTCCAAATTCGTCGTCAGCTCTACCAACCACCCATCGATATGGCCGTAGACCGTTTCATCGGTAGTTCCAACCACCGTGACCCCTCCACCTCCAGCTGTCCGTTTTGCCAGCCCTGTGGCACTGGTTTTCGTACCGGTTTCAAAAATCCATTTTCCAGCCGGTGTTCCATTGAGCTCATATCGAGCAACAAACGCCCGAATACCACTCTCTGTCGGTTCCGAACCTGCCAGAAAAACGAACCCATCACTTTCCATCACCGCATTTCCTGCGGAACCACTAATTCCGAATTGGCTCCACGTCAGAGAACCGATGAAGGCCGAATCGTTAACCGTTCCTCCAACGAAGACATTTCCTCCACTAAGGACAATGTCATATAACGAATCTTGAGACGGAAATCCGAATTGCCATTCAAGCTCCGAATTTCCATTTCTGTCAAAACATGCGACCACAGCATCGCTCCCTCCTGCTGAGGGTTGATATAAGTCACCATTCGTAGACCCGGCGACACAAATCAAGTCGCCTTCCAATGCGAGAGCTTTGGCAGCATCTGTGCTGGCTGATCCCCATTGCCATCCTTCATCATCGGTAAATCCGTCACAGTCGTTGTCGACGCCATCGGGAACATCACTTGCTTGAGGACCCTTTGCTGGGTCTTCATCGTCGCAGTCACCACTGCACGACGTTGTTCCATCTCCATCCTTATCGAGACCGTCGTCCACGGTTCCGTCACAATCATTATCAACATGATCGCAGAGCTCCAGAGCGCCGGGATAGGTATTTGGATCGGAGTCGTTGCAGTCATCGTCGGCATAGCCGTCCCCATCATGGTCTTGCTGCTGGCAGTCGGAAACACCACCAAACACGACCGATACAGCAGCCAACATCACAAAAAAATAACAGAATCTGATTTTCACTTCTTTTCCCTTTCTACAAGTTTTCAAACAGCACTTTAAGACCGACAAGAGATTATAAAAATTTTAAAAAAATGTCAAAATTAAAGAAGATAACTTTTATTTGAACGAAATTTTTTCATTCAAACAATTTCTTGTGTGACATATAGATCAAAAACATCCCGCCGAACCGACAAACAACCCAGACGGGGTGTTTTGTGGTTCAAGACGGGATGCAGAATATTGATCAATTTTTCAACATCTTCCAAAGATATGTATACTCCAACGCATTCCTACGAGCCTTTTCAAGTGGATTCTTACCAGCTCCGTGTCCACCATCCACGTTCTCATAGTAGAAGAACGGATATCCAAAGGATTCCATCTTCGCTGCCATTTTTCGAGCGTGGGCTGGGTGTACCCGATCATCCTTGGAAGAAGTGATAAAAAATACTTTCGGATAGTGTCTTTCAGAAAACAGATTTTGATATGGAGAATAAGAAGCGAGAACTTCATAATCCTCTTGAATTCGAGGATCACCATATTCTCCGATCCACGATGCCCCGGGTGGTAACTCATGATATCGAAGCATATCCAGAAGCGGAACCTGACAGACAACAGCATGGTACAAATCAGGTCGTTGGGTAAACGCAACTCCCATGAGCAATCCACCGTTACTTCCTCCCTCGATTCCAAGTTGTCGAGAAGTTGTCACTTTGTCATAAATCAAGGCTTCGGCTATGGCATGAAAATCGTCATAGGCTTTCTGACGATCATGTTTCAGTGCCGCTTTGTGCCAAAGAGGACCAAATTCGCCTCCTCCTCGTATATTTGCCAAAGCATAAATTCCACCTCTCTCAAGCCAGAGTTTACCGATAATGCCTGAATAGCTGGCTTCCATGGCGATTCGAAACCCGCCGTAGCCATAGAGAAGTGTTGAAGCAGACCCGCTCTCAAGAACTGATTTCTTTGCAACCACGAAATATGGAACTCTTGTCCCATCTTTACTTGTTGCCCAACGCTGCTCCACAACGACATCGCTCGAATCGTAGAAAGCTGGAAGCTGTTTCCAAGCTGTCAGTTTGTTTTTCTTTGAAACATGGTAAAGCGTGTCTGGCGTTGTCGGGTTTTCAAACAAAAGAAAAAACTCGTCACTCTTATCGTCTGTATAGGCAATCGAAATGGATCCAATTCCAGGCAAATGGATTTCCTCACCGATCCAGTCTTCGAGTCGATTTTGTCTAAATCGCTTTACCTTGCCTACAACATTATCAAGCAAAGGAACAAGCACTGTGTTCTTCGTTGTCTGAACCTTTCGAACAGACTCACTATCACTTGGGTGGTAGATCAGTCGAACCATCTCGGTCTCGAGATCGAAAGAAACCAAGTCACCCATGGGCCAAGTTCGACCTTGATATTCCCAATCTTGCTGAAGCGTCAGGATGATTTGGTTATTCAAGATTCCATTTGATTGATATTGAGATGGAAGAGGTAGTGGCTTGAGACTTCCATTTTCAAGAAACAAAAATTGCTCTGAATCATAGAACGTGACGTTCTTTCCAAGAATCACTATTCTTTTTCCGTGAGAATCGATATCAACCCAGCTCCAGACGGAGACATCTGAGAGTTTTCCTTCCAAAATTGTCTTTGCTTCTGACAAGGGCGTTCCCCGTTTCCACATCTTGATGATTCGGGGATATTTAGATTCCGTCAGAGATCCTTCCCCGAAGTCGGTTGTGACGAAAACCGTATCTTCATCAAACCAACTTACATGTGACTTGGCCTCTGGAAGATAGAACCCACCATTCTTCTGGTTGATGAACGAACGAGAGGATATTCTGAACTCCCGAACGATCTTTGCATCCTTCCCGCCGTCAGACAAAGAGAGCAGACAGAAATCCTCTTTAGGCGGAAGGCAATTGAGATCGCCCCACACCCAGTTTTTCTCTTCTTCTTTTGCCAGCTGATCAAGGTCGATGATAGTCTCCCAGTTCGGGAAATCTGAATGATAACTGTTTCTTGTTGTTCGTCGGAAAATTCCCCTTGGATTCTCCTCATCTTTCCAGAGATTATAAACCCATTTTCCATCAACTCCATAGATCTCGGGAATTCGGTCTTTGGAGGTGTAAATCTCTATAGCCTCCTTCTCAAGCTGTGAATAACGAGGGTCAGATTTGAGTTCTCCGAGACTTCTCTCATTTTGTTCTCGAACCCAATTGAGAGCCTGCTCATCATCAACCTTCTCAAGCCAGAGGAAAGGATCTCCCTCTTGGGCAAAGATGATAAAAACAGGGACGATCAACAAAAACAAAAAGTATAACCATTTTCTCATCACAAACTCCTTGTTAAAGGACAAAAAATCAGGCAAGATTCCCCCTATTAGGAACCTTTCATCACCTAAGATCTGGCAAAATAATTACCATTAAAAACTTGTGGTGTCAAAACAAGTCTGTATTACTTTCAAGAAATCTTCATATGACAAAATCGTTAAACAATGTACGAGTGTTTTTCAAACTCCAACCACAAACATGAAAGAGTGTTCGGAAATATGTGCATTTCCACGATCAAAATCATATTTTTCAACCATCTTTAATCCACGCTCTTCAAAAATTTTTTCCCATTCAAAAGCTGAATGCAAATTAGCAGGACATGGAATGTCATCACGTTTCATCACTCGAGAAATCATCCAATCGATCAGTTGGGCTGAAAGCATATTCGTCGGATTTCGATCGATAAACACCGGTTCCACGATAATGATATTTTTTCCAGCCACTCTTTGCGCTTCACGCAAAACTTCAAGAGGATGATCGCTGTGATGAAGAGAGCCAATCAGAAGAACCGTATCTTTACTTTTGTCTGGCAATGGTAATTTTTCTCCATCAAAAAGAATCAGTGGAAGTTCTGTTCTGTTAATATCCACGACATCAACAAGCGTAACCCATCGACCATGTTCGTTACGAATCACCTGCCCCACCAATCCGTCTCCACTCCCAACATCTAAGATATCATCCTCTAAAAAAGGCCCAACCAATTCCGAAAGAAATCTGGCTCGACCATACCGATCATCAAAATTTTCCCTTATCAATTTATCGACTCCTTCTTCATCAATAGCCTGTTGGCATCTTTTTTCAAAATCATTAGCGTCTTTAGATATCCTGCCAGCTTCGATCATCCTGGATACCAATTTCACTGCCACATCAGGGGCCAAGAGGTTTCTCTCCGTAAACATCATCCCAATTTTTTGTTCAGCAGCAGCTATGGTTTCTGGAGTTTTAAAAACATCCAAAGGAGAAAAATAGCGAGATTTTTCTGGTACGTGAAAAGTTTCGTTCGGATGCACGTATGATTTTGATTCAATGTCAGACATATAAAAATAGCTATTAGCTAGAGATAATGGTATCAAAAAATTTAAAAAAGGCCCTGTGCATAGCACAAGGCCTTAAAAGTTCTCTTACCCAGCAGACGACGACGCCAGAATCGCCACATAGTCGGTGCTGTACCAATCCACATGTCCGTCATCGAACTTGAGGTACAGGTAACTGTAATCGATTTCCTTGACCACGGCCTGGCCACGTCGAGCCTCGTGACCGTATCGTTCGTCACCTTCCCAAATTCTGACCTTCATATCAACACGGATGTCGTGTCGAGTCAGAAAGATGAGCTTGGGCGGCGGATTCGATTCGCTTGTGACTTCGACCAAGTCAGGGGAATTCCTCTGATAGCCGATTCGAAATTCCTCGCGGATTTTCGCATCGCCATCAAGGAGAACTTTCCCCCATCCGTCGCGGCAACCGCAACCCTCAGAAACACCGATGACTGTGCCGAGTTGATTCAGATACCTACTCCTCGGGTCAATCACCTTGACCCGGAGACCGCGACGGACATCCGACGCATAAACCGGACGAGTCCGGATTTCCTCGTTCATTTTTTCTCCTTTCAACGACGGTTTGCGATGGCATCGACCAACCGATCGACGTCATCAAGAGTGTTATAGACATGGAAACTGGCGCGGGTTGCGCCTTCCAGTCCATAAAAATGATCGACCAGGGGCTGGGCGCAGAAGACCCCACTCCTCACGCAGATCCCCCTCTCTCCGAGCCGAACGGCCAGGTCCATATCGCGAACTCGATGTCGATTGGACGCACCTTTATGATCAAAGGTGAAGCTCACCAACGACATTGCGGAGTCCGAACCCGGACCAGGACCAAGCAACTTGATCGAGGGAATTCTGACCAATCGATCCCAGGCGTAGTCGCCCAGCATGCGAACATGCTCTTCGACACCCCTGAGTCCTCCTGGAAAACTCTCCAGCCAGTTGGCAGCCGCGGCCAGAGCAACTGCTCCAGCCACATTCTGCGTTCCGGCCTCGAGCCGTGTGGGCATCGGTTTGAACCAGGCCCGCTCCGGAGTCACGCGGTTGATCATGTCACCGCCTCCGAACATCACTCCCATCTCGTCGAAACGATCAGGCGAGACGTAGAGGATGCCGGTTCCCATGGGACCCAGCATCTTGTGCCCGGAAAGGGCAAAGAAGTCGACTCCGAGCTTGGTGACGTCAATCGGCATATGACCAGCCGACTGAGCGCCGTCAAGAAGGACCTTCGCGCCAAAGCGCTTGGCCATCTCAACGATCCGGTCGATCGGGTTCAGAGTGGCGGTCACGTTGGACACATGCCCGACACAAACCAGTTTGACCCCACCGCGTTCCAAGATCTCCTCCAGATGACTGAGATCGAGCGTGCTGTTGGGGTTGAGTCGAACCAACTCAAGCCTTATTCCCTTTTCCTCGGCCAGGATCTGCCAAGGAACAAGGTTTGCATGATGCTCTGCCATGGTGGAAACTACGACATCGCCCGGACTCATATTCGCTCGCGCCCAAGCAAAAGCCACGAGGTTAATCCCCATGGTTGTGCCCGAGGTGAACACCACACCGTCAACATCGGCTACGCCGATGAATCGAGCAAGAGACTCGCGAGCGCCAGCAAACGCCTCGGTGGCATTTCTTGCCAACGGATAAAGCGAACGCCCAGTTGGAGCATTACACTCTACGTAGTGGGCCACCTCGGCATCGAGGACAGCCTGTGGTTTCTCAAACCGGGATTAGTGGCGAGCAGTGGGAACTGTGAACGAAATTCCATTCCAACCTCCAATCAATTCAATATAGTGTTTTCCAAAGAACAAGATATGATTATACGCTATTTTAAAATTTTTGTCAATATCTTTAGACAAAGTTTTTATCAATTTTAACAAAATTTTAAACATTTTGTAAATAAATATTGACAAAATACTCATTTTCTGTTAAATTCAACAGTTCTCTTTTTCGAGATTTCCTCGAAATTTGAGTGCAAAAAAGTCCATTTTCAGGAGTAAACATGAAACTCGTTCAATTTATCGAGTTGACCCACTTGTTTTTTGGTAAATCTCTCGATATGTCAGCCATCGAATTGGCTGCTACGGCGTCTCAAGATGATTATAATGATGACGTACGAGCAGTACTCATCGAATGTGGATGGGTTGTGAAAACCAATGAACAACCCAACCTCCTTGTATTATCGAACGAAACCGGAATGGTGCATGCGTTTGTAAACGCATCGCACATCATTTCGTTCAAAAGAAATGAGTGGTTTGGAGGATTCATGCTCACGACTCCTTACCCAAAGGATCCCGAACGTGAGTATGAAGAAATCAAAAAGCGTCTCAGTATTTTCAATGACGACAAGGAGATTGCGAGATACAAAAGAATAATGCCAGGTCTTCTGGCGGCAGATATATCCGTAAACGTCATGAAGGTCACGACCTGGATTCCGTCAGGTATAGATCGTCACTCCCAAGATTTTGCTCTTTGGACAAAGATTTTTGAATCCTTGTTTGATGAGCTGGACTTCTCAGAGTCATACGGACCAGGAGAGCAAATGTTCAACTGTATGTATGATAAGTTCTGGCAATGGACAAAAAAAACGGAAAGTGAAATTCGTGCGATGCTCGAACAAATCGGGACAACTTCAGTCAATGAGGAAGAAGTTGTCCGTCGAGTTCGAGAAGAGCTCGAATACCCGTTTGACAACATTCGGGTCATCGATGGTTTCAGTTTTCTTGATCAAAAAAAACCGTTCTTTGTGGAAATCACAAGTCCACTCGGGCGTTTCGCCCGTATAAATGTGAACGGTTGGTAAAACTCCAAACAACGCAAAGCCTTTGACATACAGTCAAAGGCTTTTTTATAAAAAATAATATTTTCCTATTTCACAATCTTAAACGTATCTTTTTGTGTAATCGAATAATGTTTTGCCGCGCTTGTTCCCTGGACAACAAGTTCAAGAAATCGCTTCTCTTTATAACCCGAGCTCCCAATAATCAATCCTGTTTGATAATTCGGCACACTGCGCAATTGTTTGTAACATGTTGCTTTAATCGCTAAATCCGTAAATACAATCTCTCGTTCCTCTCCTTCGACAAACCCAAGATCTTCCGGAAGAAGCGTTGTTTTACAATTACCAAACGAATCAATGCACCAAACATCAAGGGCAACATCCGGAATATCCGCAAAGGCAAGTTTTTCTGAAGGGATATCTTTTTTCTCCCAAACAATACGAGCAAGACGGGGAAGATAATCAAAACTGCGAAATTGAGAAGTCGCCGCGTGCTCAACAAGAGAAGTTTCGTATCCACCAAATGTTAAAACTGTTCGAATATCTGTAACATTCACCTGGTCTGCTAATTTCATTTTTTTCAAAAGAGATAAGACTTCCCCATCAATCGTACACACAATCAAAATTTTGTTTATCCAAAGATATCCAAACGGAGTTCCATTTACCCATTTTTGTGCTCTTCCATGACGGGGAGCAACGTTTACGGCAATAATTCCCTCTTCATCACCTGCTGCATCTAGAATATCAATCAAATTTCCAGCTGCTTCAATATCAGACGTCACACCAACAAAATTGGAAGGAACTCCTGGAAAAAGAACGCTATATCGTGTTTGTTGTCGAACACGAGCGTTTCCATCTTGGCAATCGGTAATCAAAGAAATAAACATAAAAATATATAAACTGGTAAAATAATATCGTGAATCAAATGATACATGAATAAAATGTTATGAACATCCTTTCAAGTTTTTTGAAAAAAATTTATACGGCAACCGATCAATTTGAAGATAAGGTACGCAGTAAACTCAGCCATTATCCAATTATTTACGCTTTTGTCGGCGGGGCGGGAATCATTATTTTTTGGCGAGGAGTTTGGCATACCATGGATGAAATCATTGGATGGTTTTCTTCTGAAGAAATAATCGATTTTCCTTGGTGGGATGGACCTCTATCTATTCTTATCGGCACGGTGTTGTTATTAACGGTTGGTTTATTTGTTTCCAGTTTTATTGGAAATGAAATCATTATTTCCGGGCTTAAAAAAGAAAAAAAATTGATTGAAAAAATGGAAGAAGAAATAGAACGTGAACGAAAAGAAAATGAAAAATAAAAAACCCGGAACGAAATTATTTATGGTCTAATTTCTGTTCCGGGAAATAGTTCACCGAATCCGCTGTGTTGTGTGGTCGATAAACGATGTTGTTGCCTTTCCGATTCCAGCCTCGGACGCATCAACCGTTTCGGCCAAATCCTCATTGAACCCAAGATCACGGGCGAGCTTTCGTCCATCAATCCCGATCCCAATCGGAATGAGTGTCCAGCCATTCTGTCTTCCACGAGTGGCATATTCCTGAACCGCCTGCGGATAATTCACACGTGGAGAACGGTTATCCTCACCGTCACTCATCACACAGACGACAACGTGTGTTCGCAACTTTTGCCAAATTGAAAGTTGTTGCCACGTTTCATCCAATCCCTGCAGAGCCCTTTTTACTGTTCTCCACAAAAGGGTATTGCCATCCGCTTTATACTTTTTATACCGAGGAATATCTCCAATCGGCATCAAGGGAATTGCTAGGCTATACGTATCGCTGAACGTGACGAGACTCGCGAAATGGTTCGCGCTGTCCTCACGCAATGCATCCAGATATCGATTCACCTCTTTTTCTGGCACATCGCCGTGCCGTTGCATAGATGTAGATGCATCAAGAATCAACAGTGAGATTGTTCTACGTTGTTCATGTGAAGAATTCTTGGAAAAAACCTGAACATCAAACATCATCTGCCTCCTTAGAAACCTAGATGTGAAACAATTGTCTTAAAAAGACCTCATTTCATATCACAACATCAATGAATCGTCAACAAATCTTTCTATTTTTGACGCTTTCCATTCAGATTCGTATAGTACCTCTATCATTATTGATTCATTCTATGGCATGTATTTTTTGCGATATTGTTTCTGGACAACTCCCATCTCACAAAGTCTGGGAAGATGAAAATTATCTCGCTTTCTTATCTATTTTTCCTAATACCCTTGGCACAACGGTTGTCATTCCAAAACAACATTATCCAAGTTATGCCTTTGATTTACCAGAACATATTTTGATTGATCTTCTTCTCACGGCAAAAAAAGTTGCAAAAAAAATAGATCACGCTTTTACAGATGTTGGACGAACAGGGCTTGTGTTCGAAGGATTTGGAGTCGATCATATTCATGCCAAATTATTTCCTATGCACGGAACCAAATTAGACGCATGGAAAGCAATCAACTCAACGCTACGAACTTTTTACGATGTTTATCCAGGCTATATTGCTTCTCATGATGGAGAACGTATGGACGATGAACGTCTTGCAGAAACAGCACGTCTTATTCGTGAGTCACATCCATGATAAAGCCTCCTTGTCTCCATCCTGGCGATACAATTGGTCTTGTGAGTCCGTCATCTTCTCTTGCTGGACGCATTCCACATCGTCTCCATAAAGGTATACAAACACTCGAACAATTAGGGTTTCGAGTGAAACTTGGAGCACATACGACTTCAGTCACACGTTACACAGCAGGGTCTCCTGAACAACGTGCGGAAGATATCAATCAGTTTTTTGCTGATCCAAATATTCATGCCGTTCTTTCCTGTATTGGAGGATTTCATACAAATCAAATCCTTCCTTTTTTGGATTTTTCTCTGATCCAAAAAAATCCAAAAGCCGTTATTGGATATTCTGACATCACCGTTCTTCTCAATGCTCTTTATACAAAATGTAACCTTGTATCTTTTTATGGACCTGCGGTTCTCACCCAATTTGGAGATCCGTTTGGTTTGATGTCATATACAGAAACATGGTTTCAAAAAGCGCTTCTCTCCCACACACCTCTCGGCGAAATAACTCCTTCTCCTCAATGGACAGATGAAGTATTAGATTGGTTTGAACAAAAAGATTGTGTACGTCCTCGAATTATGCAACAAAATCCTGGATGGAAATGGCTAAAAAAAGGAAATGGAGAAGGAAGATTGCTTGGGGGATGTGTTTCTTCTCTCCTTCATTTACGCGGAACAGAATATATGCCTGATTTTGCATCGTCTATTTTATTTTGGGAAATTTCAAACAATGGAAAAGATCTTCGTGTAGGAGAATCTGTTCAAGCTGTTGACTCTCATTTAACTGACCTTGCTCTTTCGAATGTTTTTGAAAATATTCATGGCATGATTATTGGAAGACCATTTGGATATTCATCTCAAGATGTAGAAATGCTCGAACAGATCATTCTCGCGCATACAAAAAAGTATTCATTTCCTATTTTATTTGGTGTAGATATTGGGCACACTGATCCTATCATCACTCTTCCCCTTGGAATTCGTGCACGATTAGATTCAGAAAAAAATCTTTTTTTAATTTTGGAAGAAGCAACAACGTATTAAAAAACAGGCTGCACGAAAAACGTGTTGCCTGTTTGTTGTTTAAGGTGTCAATCGATTGGGTCCACGGTACAAATACGTCACCTCACGAACATTCATGACTCCAGTCAGAAGCATAAGCATCCGTGTCAGACCGAATCCAAATCCACCATGTGGCGGCATGCCAAAACGGAAGAAATCGAGATAAAACTGGATAGGGGAAGGATCCAATCCTTTCTCAATCGCCTGCGCTCGAAGAATGTCGTATCGATGTTCCCGTTGAGCTCCACTTGTCACTTCAAGTCCGTTCCAGAGAAGATCGAAACTTTTCGTGAGATTCGGATGCTCTGCATGACGCATGTGATAAAACGGACGAACACCAATTGGCCAGTCTGTCACAAAAACAAACTCGTGACCATGATGTTCTTTTACCCATTTGCATATCAGTCGTTCACCCTCGGGATCCAGATCACCACCTGTTTCCGGAGGAATAATATGCCCCATCTCTGCCAAAATCTCATGTACATGTGCCATGGGAATTCTTGGAAAAGGGAGAGAAGGAATCACAACTTCACGGTTATACAGCTTCTTGAGTCTCTGACCACATTCCTCAGCAACTCTGCCAAGAAAATAGGTCACCCATTTTTCTTCCACTTGCATGACATCGTCGTGACTGTCGATCCAAGCCACTTCCACGTCCACAGACGTAAATTCTGTGTCATGGCGTGATGTAAACGATGGATTGGCACGAAACACAGGACCGATCTCAAACACACGATCGAATCCAGCGGCCATAGCCATTTGTTTGTAAAACTGCGGTGACTGTGCCAAATAGGCCGTAGTGCCAAAGTAAGGCAATGAGAAGAGTTCCGCTCCCGACTCACTCCCATGTCCCATGAGTTTTGGTGAATGAATCTCGAGAAACCCCTGATCCATCCACCATTGTCGCATGGCATGTTCAGCTGTCGTCTGTATTTCAAAAATCAGACGCTGTTGTGGAGTTCGCAAATCAAGAAATCGCCAATCAAGACGATCTTGAAGTTGTGGATGAATGCCGAGCGGAATGGGTTTTTCAGCCAATCCAACCACGGTGATAGATTCAGGGATGATTTCTTTTTCCCCAAGTTTCACATGAGGATTTTTAACAAGTCTGCCCGTTATATCAACAGCAGATTCGAGCGTAAGTCCTTCTAAATGTTCAGTCCACTCAGCTGTTCCATCTGATTTGATGTATGTAACTTGTACAGATCCTGTCTGATCTCGAATAACGAGAAAGACAATCTGTTTCTTGTTACGTATGTGTTCAACCCATCCACAAACACGCACGTTTTGTCCTTCGTGTTCTGGAGAAAGTAATCCGATAAGAGTCCGCTGCAACATCATACCCTCCTCTTGTCCAAACATTATGGATACACAGAACGTCGAAATGTACGCGGGAACGGAATCGCATCCCGCACATGTTCGATATTCAGAAGCCAACGCATTAAACGTTCAACCCCCATTCCGAATGCGATGTGCGGTACAGGACCAAATCCGCGCAGTTCGCGAATCCATTCGTACCGCTTATCATCAAGCTTCCCTTTTTCTTTCATCCGTTCCTGAAGCATGGGAAGCCCAACAATCTTTTCTGCCACTCCCAACAACTCTCCGTACCCACGCGGAGCAATCAAATCTGCCGTACGGGTCACTTCTGGATCATCCGGATCAATCACGTATGGAAATGGCTCTACCACACGCGGAATTCCGACAATCCAAAATGGTCCATCATAATCTCGAGAAAGAATTTCTTCCTCTACAGAACTGAGTCCTTTTCCAAAGGAAATATCACAACCTTTTTTCTGCAGATACATAATCGCGTCACGATATTTCATTCGTGGAAAAGGTTGAACACAACCTTCGAGAGAGTAAGCAGTACCCAGCACTTTTGTGGTCTCTTCCCCACAGGCACGACAAGCATTCGTGAGACTCGCAATCACATCTTCAACAAGAGTGATGATATCCTCGAGTGTCCCAAATGCAGCCTCGGCTTTTATGTGCCAATACTCCATCAAATGACGCTTGCTTCGACTTTCCTCTCCACGAAAACTCGGGCCAATATTATAGACTCTCTCAAATGCATGAACAGCACTTTCAAGATAGTATCCAACACACTGGGTCAAAAACACCTTTTCTCCATTGATGTGAAGAGAAAGAGCACTTCCATCCTCATAAAGAGGTACGGGCGTCAAAATGGGAGCTGTGACTTCCATAAACTGATGACCTCGAAACCAACGTCGAGCTTCCCAAAGAAGCGTGTCACGAAATCGCATAATGGCTGCGATTTTTGGATTTCGAAGATACAAATGTCTGTGTGACAGCAAATGGTCAGTCATGTCCGGATCAAACACATCAAACTCTTCACGAATTTGAGGAGAGATGCGGACAGTCGCTTCTGAAATCACACGCAAAGATTGAACATGAAGTTCTTGCATTTTGGTTTGTGGATTCTCTTGAAGCCACCCTGTTATTTCAAGGGCACTTTCAAACAGGAGATGTTTCGCTGTCAAAAAATCGTTTTTTGAAATCGTCTTTTTTTCCAACACTAATTGTATTTTTCCTGTACTGTCTGACAGATCAAGAAAAATGACCTGTCCGTGTCGTCTCCGACCCGTAAGCCAACCCAAAATCGTCACAAGAGTCCCAACCTGAAAAGAACACACATCTCTGATGTAGACACTCTTCATGTTTTTTACCTCGAATAAAAAGAACGAACCGATACTCCGACGTGAAGTATTCGGATAGCTGACTTTCTCTAAATTTTAAAATCCTGTCAAGCTTCAGAAATAGCTTTAGATATCACTCCTAAAATTTCATTTCGATTTTTTCCGGAATGCATGGAATGTTCTATCTGTCGAACACCCGGATACATTCTGTCGAGTACTTCATGTGCTTTTTTCAATTCTGTTTTTTTTGCTTTATCAGTCTTGTTGAGAATAATCACAAAAGGAATTTCAGAAACCTGTAACCAATCAAGCATTTCCTGATCAAGAGGACTCAATGGAATACGTGCATCAATAATCACAAGAGCAACCGCAAGCTTTGGAGTTTCTTTCAAATAATCACAAATCATGTCGACAAAGTCTGCGCGTTTTTCTTTTGATGCTTTGGCATACCCGTACCCGGGAAGATCCACAAGAAAAAAACGTTTATCCATTTCGTAAAAATTGATGGTTTGTGTGCGGCCAGGATCCGAACTGACTCGCGCAAGATTTTTTTGATTCGTTAAATTATTAATGAGAGAGGATTTCCCTACATTTGAACGACCAACCATCGCAACATGTGCTTTGTTGCTTTGAGGCATTTCGGAAAGTCGCACCACACTTTTTACAAAAATAGCTGGCATCATAAAGAGAAATCCCTGTTTTATATACGTAAATCAGGAGTGTAGCGCACTTTGCAAAAAAACGATAGAAATTTTTTTATACACCAAATATCTGCTCAATGGACTTGAGAGCATTTCGCAAGCGTTCTTCTGGATTTCCTGTGACAATAATATATGATTTTTGATCTTCTTCGAGTCGTTCAATAAAACGCTTGTGCATATCATGACGAATTCCTTCCCCATCGCGTATTCCGTCCTGTACAAAAGGAATCTCATCTCCAGTGACAATATAAAGATCTGCAGCACACGTACGTGCAATGGCCTCTACTTTTTCCGAACGTTTTCCCAAATATCGTTCATGCCACACTCCTGTTGCAAATGCATTCGTATCGCAAATCACTAATCCATTCGAAATTTCTGCAAGGGTATTTTCCATCGAATTTTGTGTACGTGCAATATGTTCAAATTCTTCCGTTTTCCATTCATGTGCATGAGAACTCAATAGTTTTGCTTCACTATACGTACGACCATACTCTGGTACCCAGACGGTTTGATAATGTTTCGCAAGTGCTTTTACGAGCGTTGTTGTCCCGGTTGATTCTGCACCAAGAACACATACACGTTTGGCAAAATATCCACGTACACATGGCGCAAGCAAATGCGCATATGTGGTTGGTTGTCTACGAACCATCGTCGCAGAAACAGGAACATCTACACGTTCCTTATCAACCAAAACATGCACGGTGTCCATATGTGCGGCATATACATCTCCATACGACTCTGAAGTAAATACTGCATCTGGTTTTTCTCCCAATACTTCCAATGTAAATTTTGCCCACCCCTCTGAATCATCATCAGATAATTTACGATCCTCAATCACTTTAAGATCAATGTGAGGATGCACATATTTTAACCATTGAGCACGTAATGTCGCAGGAATCGTCTCGGATCGCTTCCAACAAAGAATAACCGTTACTTTTTCGCATGTTGCCTCAGCTGTATCAATCAAATATTTGTGACCTAAATGTGGAGGATAAAATTTTCCAATCACGAGCCCGTGTTTATACGTTCCCTTATGTTGTTTGATCATATTTTTTGGAATTCATGATTTTATTCCATTGCCAAAAACCAAAGACAGCAAGAAAAAAGAACAACACATATTCCAAAGAAATAAATTTCACTCCTTTGTACCAATACAATCCGATACCAATAGCATCAACTAAAATCCAAAGAATCCAACTTTCGAGTTTTTTACGTACCAAAAGCCACTGAGCAAGAAAACTCATGATAGTTGTTCCTGCATCAAGAACAGGAAGCGAAACAGGCTCGGAAAAAATTTGTGGAAACCACACATGAAAATGCATGGTTGCATACGATAAAATGGCTGTTCCTCCTAGAAGAAACACAAGAGAGAGAAATCGTTCTTTTTTATTCAAAATCGTCATGTGTTGCGATGTTTTTTCAACAGACGTTTGTTTTTTCATGCGCGACCATACCACCCACCCAAGAAAGCCTGTCACAATAAAATACATTTGTTCTAAAAGATCAGCATACAATTGAATCTGATAAAACAATGCCACATATAAAAAAGAACCAATAAGACCAACTGGCCAAGAAAGAATTTTTGCTTTGGTTGTAAGCCATACACACCAAATCGTAAAAATCGTTCCGAAAAATTCAATATAACTCATTGGATAACCAAACAACGTAAAACAAATCGTGTTGATATCCATGAATCGTTGAAGCATTTCCATAGACAATGATAGTTAATGTTATAATTACACTATCTATTTCTTTCTTTTTTATGTCAAGAGGTAAATACAAAAAACACACCTGTTTCATAAAAGACGCCAAGGTGGCATATTCTTTATAAAACAAGGTGTGTAAGATTTTTTAGACTCGATTATACGAGTCCCTTATTCAATATTTCGGCAAAAAGATGCCGGGCCGAAAACGTTCGACCTTGATCGATGAAATGATCATTTCCTTCGAAAACAATCTTCATCTCCTCAAGGCCAAAACGTTCGGACGTCCTTCCAAAACCAACCGTCACTTTTTTATCACCGTCACCGATGACAAAAGTGACGATTCCACGCTGAATCGTGGCAGTGACCCCACGTTCACGCAGACCATTCTCCTGCGCAAACAAGAGATCCCTCCACTTTTCAGAGATCATTAGATTTATGGGAGCAAAAGAAAGAATGGAAAATAAGGCTCCTGCAAGATCTCTCATGAAACTTCTCCTTTGGAAATTGGCGCTTTAAAAGCGTTTTTGGTTTATGACGAACAATCTATACAAAATAAATACTTTTGTCAAGTATTTATAACAAAAATATTCAATTCTATTTCAAAATCTGGTCTGCAAAAACAACAATGGAAAAAACACCGAAGAACACAAAAATTGTCCAAAGAAGAATCTGACGCCAGAGTGGCGGTTGATATGCTCGCGGCAACGTTCGACGATTAAGCACAGAAACAAGACCAATGTGCACAAACATCGCAACAGCATTCAAACAAGCTCCAAGAATGAGAAGTGTTTTTGGTTCAGTTTGTCCGAGCAAAAAAAGCATGATTCCAAATGCAATCTGTGCCCAAAGAAACGAAAAATATGTTCGCGAAAGACGTACTTTTTGTTTGCCGGTTATGCGTGTATACATAACCGCTAAATTTTCAGACATGATACGCGACGTTGAATCCATCACTCCAAGTTGTGTTTGAAAAAGCATGATCCCAACCGCTATGAGAAATCCAATACCAACCCATGTCCCAAGACGTGCACTTATTGCCATCCCTTCATTCAAAACAAATTGAATTCCCTGCGCATTATGAGGTGAACCATGAACTGCTGTATACGAAAGCAACATCAGCATGAGAATGGAGAGAGCTCCTGTAAACCAAAACACAACCGCGTGCTCCACACTTACTCGTCTCCACCATGTACGAAAATTCGTTTGTGTAGATGTGCTGTCTTCAAAGAATGTTCCATCAAGACGAATGTGTGCACTTGTTCCTTTTGCAGTAAACAACCCAGCCATTTTTTGTGCATAGAGAGCCATTCCATATCCTTTCTCTCTTACATAAATAGATTGAGTCAGATTCAAATTTCCTCCCGCTCCTGAATACGCAAAAGCCGCAAGAAAAGTCGCAAGAGAAACTCCTTCAGGAATCAAATGATTTCCGCTTGCAAATCCGACAAGTCCATGGGCAAGTGCTGTCCAATCTACGGAACGTGCCATCACAACTGCGAGCAAAAAGATGAATGGCACTCCTGCGAGAATAATAGTTTTTGTGAGTGTTTCCATTACCCCATAAACCGTACGACCGACAGAAAGAATCATTCCAATCAAAAGAAGCATGGGAATGGCAATCCAGCGCGCATCCTGAATCCCCACAAGAAAAGCAACTACATGCGCGGAAGCGGAAATAATGCCCGGAAGTCCAAATCCGATAAATGTGGAAAAAATGAACCAGATAGGGACGAATTTCCACAAATGTCCAATTCCAACGAATACGCTTTCTCCTTTTACGAGCGCATATCGTTCAATTTCCATGTTGATAAAATACTGAAACGTAATTCCAATAACCGCCGCCCAAGCAATACCAAGCCCATGGTTCGCTGCAAGATATGGCCAAAGAATGACTTCCCCGGATCCAAGTCCTAATGCCAAAATCAAAAAACTTGGACCAATAAGTTGTCGCAATGATGGGGCAGATGGAAATAATTTGTATTCATGAGGAGAAGACATACTTCAACAGTATATCGCATATGGATCAATTTTTTCTATGCAAAATTTCTTTCGAAGAAAAAAAATGTTAAAATAATCTTATATGAATCTTTCATCTGAAATGGATATTTGATCCAAAAACGTATTTATATTTATGTCTTTTCAAGAATATCCTGTTTCTTCAATTGAACATCAGGTTGACCATCATGCAGATTCGATTTCAAAACTCAAACAAATCCAAGATCTTTTAAGACAAGAAGGAATTTCAACTCAAACAATAGAGATTCCTCACGGAACAATATTTAAACACGCGATTCTTTTCCCATATCAATACACAGGATCTGAACCACTGGTACGTGCTTATCGAGGTATCAATCAACTTGACACTTCTCTTTTACAACAAGTTTCTTATGCCCTACGCTCTCGTGAAGAAAACGCAGATTCCATACAAATTCTTGAACATGCAAGACAAGAAGTTGCACTCCTTACTTCACAACCAACTTATAAAAATCTCCTTAAATACATAGAAGCTGTTTGGCCAGATCTCACCGATAAGGAAATTCGACGTCTTCAAGAAGATCTTGAATCTATCGAAGACGACGTATTATCTGGATTTTCTCTTCGTCTCTGTCTTGTTCATAAAACATTTGGTTTTACCGGAGGTCATTATACAGATACAGGAATTCCTCCCTATATTTCTGTTTCAACAGACCCAATCGAGGCGACAAATTATGGAGAAAAAGGACTTATGATTCTTGATCTTCCTCTTTCAAAATATGAAGCTTTAACAGGTAAAGCAAAAGGAGAAATATCTGTAAAAGGAGACATTCCCAAAGAATGGATTGTTGCTGTTTTACCTCGCACGACTCTTTTAAATTTAAAAAAAGAAGAACAAGAAAAAGACATCAACCAAACTTTGCGTGTTATAGAAACAAAAATTCCCCACAAAGTTTTAGAAGAAAAAGATGTGGAAGAACAATTTAAAATGATTCGCAAGCAAGAGGAAAAAGATGATCTCAAACACCATGAAGAAGATATTCGTGATATTCAGACACAACGGATAAAACGCCTCCTTCGAACGTATACAGATTTAACACCGACATCGGAAGAAATCATGCGTCTTCAAAAACAAGAATCTATCGATGCCTACACAGCGACAAAACGAGCACTATATGACATCCTTGCAACTCAATACGAAAAAGTGACAGGAAGATCACGAAAAGAACTTGAAGAATTCATGATTTTTGACACAGTCTGTGACCCATCAACGTATATCACACAAGACTTATATTATGAACGAAAGGTTGTAACAGAAACGATGTTAAAAAAGCTTGCTCAACTTGTTACGTATCAAGAAATGCGTCAGAAAGATATGTAAAAGTTACGAACAAAAAAAGTGTGCTAAAATGATTGAGAACCTGATTTAAACCTCTATGAATCGAGAGAGACATTTTCCTGAATCATTCACCCAAACAACATTAAAACAAGATTCTTCCATCGCAAGACCTAAAGAATTTTCTCGTCTCTCATCTTTGGAAGAAACATTGAAACGGAAGTATGAAGACTTGATCAATATGCTTCCTCCTGAACCGCATCCGGATGCTTTTACTCGAATCGGTACACCAGAATCACGCACAAGAGACCAACATCACCAGGATGCACAAACTGTTCGTTTTGGACTTGAAAAAAAAGAAACTCCGGAACTTGCATTCGGAGATTTGTTGGAAGCGTTCATGCAAGTTGAGTTGTCTCGTCAAAACTGGTTTGGGGCACGATTTGTACGAGTAAGCAAATTTGACGATTATGACAATGGGATTGATGGTGTGCTTGAATGGCCTAGTGATCATCCGGAAACTTCTTTCCGTCTTGCACTCGATTTTACGGTTGCAGCAAATGACGATGTACTCAAAAAAAAACTTGGTAAACTTCAACGAGGAAATCGTGTCAGATATTTTCAATCTTCGGTAAAAGATGCACGAGGTCGAACATATGAAACGTCTCTTTCAAATCTTCCTATGGTGATTCTTGGGGTTGATCGGGCAACGCTCAGAAAAATCCTCGAAGAAACAAATACGGATAGAGAAAAACTTGCGGAACACCCCATTCGAGCCCTTCTTGTCGAACAAGCCGCCATTCAAACAGGTCTCCAAGTACGTGAATTATGCGCACGACTTGTTGGAAATACCATCGGTCGCGACGAAAAAATTTCGGAACGAATTCGTACTGCCGTACAAATGTATCGTGAAGGAATTAAATCAGATCGCGAATTTACGAAAAAAATCGACGTGGTTGCCGATTTATTTTCCGGAATTCCAAAAGAAGAACTCACGCAAGCTTTCCAAGACAAGGATCAAGCGGATCGTCTGTTTCAAATTTTACATGTCTACAAAAAAATCGAGGAAGCAAGAACACAAATCAAAGATGAGCTCACATCGGCAACTCAATGGGTAGGAGATTCAAGAACCCACAGGCGTCTTGCCGCCGGTTCTCCCGCTTTAAGCTTCTCCAGCTCACTGTTTATTCGCCAATTTTTTTGCTTCTTCTTCAGCCAAAATTCTCTTCAAAGCTTCTTGTTCCGCAATTCGTGCCGTTTGTTCAAGGGATTCTATCGCTGCCTGAACTTCTGTTGAAGATCCCTTGAGTCCTTTTAATTCTGGTGATGTTTTACTTTGTCCAAACATATCAAGTGATTATCATTGATTTGATTATACCAAAAAAAATCTATTTGGAAAATTGACTATTAAAAAACACATTCAGACAGAATGTGTTTTATTTTTATTTCTCTCAGAAACCAACTCCTGTCACAATCCGAACCGTGTGATTTAGATCAGGATTGATATAATACTGGAGTTCAAAATGAATCGGACCCTTGGTTATTCCGATATGGGGACCTGTGGAAAATTTCAGATTCACTTCTTCAACATGCCATCCGACATTTAAAGTCGCCATTGGGTCATAGTTGAAAAAATAGCATCCGTAAAAATCCACCGGATTATTCTGTGCCAGATAAACCTCGACCTCCAAAAAGGCACTGAACTTTCCCCAGGATCCGCCGGACCAGACGGAAAGAATTAGGGCATCTTTTCCCTCTTCCATCCAGTTGCCCATAAAACCGATTTGAGGGGCAACCCACATGTTTTCTGAACGCATTTTTGGTCCGGTATAAACCGCTACCATATCTTTTTCATGTCCGATTTCTGGAGTCCAAAAATAATGGATGGATGTCCGAAAGAAATTCTTTCCGGACAAAGGAATCTCCGCACCCAATGACGTGAGTGTCTGGGTTCCTGTCCAGGTCAATTCTTTCGCATGAATTGTTTGAATTCCAAAGAAAACAGAAAAAACCAGCACAAGGATCAACATTCCACTTTTTCGCATGGAAAAAACTCCTTTGAGAATTTCTCTTTTTTCGAACGAAAAGAACAAAAGACGCGATTGGATGTTTACATTATTTTTCTCTTTTGTCAATGATACCTGTATTTTTTGTTTTATTTTTTTATTGATTGCGGTATGATTTGCTCGTTCAACTCGGAAAATTTCCAGAAACACATCTTTTATAAAAATGTAACGAAACCGTTCAAAATAGATGTGAAATAAAACATCTATTTTTTATGCCTGTACGTATTCATACGAGTCCTATTCATTTTTATCGCAAAGAACGCACGAATGCGGTAGAAACAAATGGACTTTTTGCCCTCGGTCTTCACCGTATTCTCACACACACAGGAGCGGGACTTCTCGGACTCTTCCTTCCTATTTTTCTTTTTCATCTTTTTCAAAATGATATTCGTTTTGTCCTTGCTTATGGTCTCTTGTATTACTTGCTCGCCGGTATATTTGAGCCGCTTGGCGCCATGATCATGACTCGTATTGGCCTTCCGCAAGCCATGCGATTAGGAACGGTTTTTTACATCCTATTCTTTGGAATACTCGCTTCAAAAAATCTTTCTGTTTCCGTGGTCGCATTTGGAAGTCTTGCCGCACTCGTCATTTGGCATGTTATTTATTGGATTCCATATCACACAGAATTCGCCGAAAGCGCAAATCCGAAACGTATGGGAAGAGCTGTTGGAACCATTGCTGCGGTTAGTTCATGTATTGGCATGATTCTTCCTATTATTTCCGGATCAATCATTACCATGTTTGGTTATTCGATTCTTTTTCTTATTGCCGCCGGCATTATTTTTTCTTCAGCTATTCCCCTCGGACGCATACGTGCCATCAAAGAACGATATGAATATACATTTATGCAAACCTTCCGAGAACTTTTTCATAAAAAACATCGGCGATTTCTTTTTATCTTTGCAGCTGAAGGAGCGGAAAGTGTCGTAGGATTTCTTGTCTGGCCGGTGTTTCTTTTTGAAGTGCTTGGAGAAAATTATATTCAAACGGGAATTATCACTGCACTTGTAACTTTATTGAGTATTCTCCTTCAAATGACCGTTGGAAAATGGATTGACAGCAAGCCTGATAATCAAAAACTTCTCAAAACAGGTATGAGTCTTACTTCTCTTGGATGGATCATCAAAGCATTCGTGCATTCCATGACACAAGTCATTTTTGCTGGAACTTTTCACAGTCTTGCCAGTATTCTCATGCGCACTCCATTTGAAGCATTGATGTATACCAAAGCCGCAGACGCAGGACATTATGTGGATGAATATACGGTTCTACGCGAGATGGCACTTTGTACCGGTCGTGTTATTATTCTTGGTGTTTTCCTTTTACTCTCTCCTATTTTCGACTATTGGATTGCGTTTCTTCTTACCGCATTGGTTACTTTTGCATTTGAACGTTTAAGTGCACATCCTCCGACTCTTCAGAATTGACTTTTTTCCTTTTTAGGAATAAAAATTTTTCGTTCGTTCTTTCACAAAAGTTATCAAAGGAGGGAGAAATGTTTACGGTTTTTGGCGGGCAGGATGTCGGTCTGAAAGCAAAAGATCTTCAGGACGGAAAAACCATGCTGGAAATGGCGGGATTTCAAGTTCCCGGAGGTATGGTTGTTGCCGCTGAAGTGTTTGATCGATTCATTGCAGAAAGGAATTTTACTGATTCAACGGGTATCTCTGTCATCGGATGGGTAGAACCAACCGAAGAAATCAAGACGATAAATCGAGAAATTCTTTCGCGCATGACTCCCGGGCAACCGTATGCTATTCGTTCTTCCGCACGCTCTGAACGCGGAGGTAATGGCATTTACGTAACCGATTTCTTCACGCCAAAAGGAGGCAAAGAAATTGATTCGAATCTCCATCGCCTTTGGATGAAACAGTGCGGAGTGTATTTCAGTGAATTCAGCATGGATGCGCGCATTTGGCGCCAGAAAGAAAATCTTCCCATGGGGATGGCTCTCCTCATTCAGTCAGCGGTTGCTGATTATGACGATTTTGATCAAGGATACTTTCCGATTCTTTCCGGTCGTGCATACACTATATATCACGGTCACCCATTGGTACGATTTACATCTGGTTTTGCATTCGAGTATACACTCGAAAGAAAACCAATTACAGAGCCCCCTCCCAGAGAAAAGTTTGTGAAGATGATCGAAGAACTTCCAGCTGCTCTCAGTCTTCGCGACGACATATTTTTAGACACAGATATTCCCTGGAAGAAGCTGTACGAAATCGGACCAAATATCCTCGAACACCTGTTCACATGCTTGAAACGATTACAAGAACAGCAGAACGGTCAGGATTTTTATCTCGAATGGGCAGTCCGCGGTTCAGATCCGGACGCTATCCACATTCTCCAATGTGCGCCGTATGACGATTTCAAAGAAACTATATGGTCGTCTGATGATGACATGGAAGAAGATGAATCGCTTCCAGAGAAAAAATCTTTGATTCAGAAACCCGGATATGTCCTTCTTGCCGAAGGAATTGATATCGTCAACTCCGGGACCAGAACCGGTCATTCCATTATTCTTCTCGAGAAATCAGAATGGTATCGAAACGGTGTCGCAATTCTCGAAAAAATCAACCTGGAACAGAAGGATTTCATTCTGATTCTTCCACAAGAAGCGTTCAGTTCCATGGCGTTTCCACCGCAATATTCAAGATTTGATGAAGGAAATTGGATCGACCGTCAAATTGGTCTGAGACACTTCAGTCATGCGGCAGCTGTTGTGGAAGACCAACACGAACCTGGTTTTTACGATGCACTGAATCTAGCAGCCTGCGGTTTGCCAATTGTCCGACATTCAGGAAATATGGGAGGGATGCATTTTCAGCAACTGTGTGAACGCACGGATATTCTCTTCCTCGGAGCTGAAGTTGATCTTCAAATTCTCATGCGTTTTCCATATAAATACCAGGATGGAGATAAAGAAAGAGGCATCATCATCTGGGAGATGGAAACAGAGATTGTGAACGATCCAAAAACTCGAACCGGGTGCTTATTCTTAAAAACACCCGAAAACAATCGATAAAAAAATACCGCTACCATCATTCTTGGTCAGCGGTTTTTTCTTTTTATTATCTCCTTGTATCCAGACGTCGTGCGCGAATCGCAAGAAACAGAGGAATTTCACTTCGCGAACGATTTTCTGCACGTGCTCGTCCACCCGGAACACTCTGACGATCTGATGTCCATTCTTCCATTGCATCCACGAGAAATCCAGCACGCGCAAGTTCATTCACATAAAAAGAAATTGGATGGTGGTGAGAAACAGTTTTCACATTTCGATCTGAACCAGGACGCATCAAAATCGGAATATCCATGGGAGACAAGTACCGTTCAATACGTCGATATTGCAAACGCTTTTTTTCATCGTATTCCCACATGGTTTGGCGAGGAATGCGAAAAGCCGGGTGATTCAAAACAATCACAAACTTCGCACCAGGTTTCAAAAACTTCGCAGTCTCCATAAAAGTCTGCTCTGGTTGAGACATATTCTGAACTGCAAGAACGCAAACAGCTCCATCAAACATACGACCGTTTAACATACGTGATGCACTTCCCGCATCTGCACGTAAAAACTCTGTGCCAGAAACATTTCGATGTTGCGCCATTTGAATAAACGTTGTGGAAACATCAAACCCAACCACTTTTGCCTTTTTTTCCGCTTTTGCCAAATATTCCGCAAAAGCTCCTTCTCCACAAGCGATATCCACGTACACTTCTCCTGCTTTTGGTTCAAGCAGTTGTTTCACTCCCGGATACACAACCGTTTTTTGAAGCGTATTTGGACTCTCAATATATTCGTGATATTGGCGTGCGGATGATTCCCATTCTGTTCCACTTTCTCGTTTTTTTGGTCCACGATTTGTTTGAAATTTTCTCATATATTTTCTTGTTTTTTCTGATATCTAGAACCAATCGCCTCATGGATAGATGTAAACCCGTCGCGCTCTAAAAGACCAACCAATCCTTGATTGATTTCTCCAATGAGTTGTGGACCTTCAAAAATCATACCGGTTACAAGCTGAATCAAAGAAGCTCCGAGACAAATTTTCTCATAGGCATCCTCTGCAGAAAATACCCCACCGGAACCCATAATCACATATCGATCTCCTTTTGACTGATACAAATGAGAAATAAGATGGTTGGAAAGATCAAAAATAGGCTTTCCACTCATTCCTCCTTTCTCAATTCCAGCAATTTCATTTGGACGAATAAGAGGATTCTGACGATTTTTTGTGAGATTGGTGAGAACAAATCCATGAACACGATGACGATCCGTCACCTCAACCATTTTATCGATTTTTTCAAAATCCGTATCTGCAGACAGTTTCACGAAAATGGGTTTCTTTGTTTCCACTTTATCAAGGGCTTCCAAAAGAAGATCCAATCGTTCGGGAGTGGAAAAAGGTTCGCCACCGTACGCATTTGGACAACTCACATTTACGGTAAAATAATCTCCAATGTCAGCTTCCACGAACGTCTTCATGGCTTTTATATAATCCGCAATACCCGCATCTGTTTCGACCGTACTCGGATTGTTTGTTTTTGCCACACTGATTCCAATCGGAAATCCAAATGTTTCTTTTTTGAGACGTGCGACAATCGCCTCTGCTCCATCATTTTTTAAACCATAATAGACAACCAATCCTTTGGATTTTGGCAATCTCCACAAACGTGGTTTTGGATTTCCTAAACAAGGCTCTCCTGTGACTGATCCGATTTCTTCAAACCCGAATCCAACGTATGGAAGAATACGAGTCAAATGTGCATCTTTATCAAACCCGGCAGTTAAACCAATCGGATTCGAAAAATGAATGCCGAGAATATTCTGTTCCAATGCCGGATGTTTGTATTGATAAAGAAAAGATGTTGCCTTCCGCGTAAACGAATAATGTCCAAGCATTTTTCCAAATCGCGTCATGTTGTCATGAACCTTTTCCGGATCTTGTTGAAAAAAGAAAGGTTTTGCCACATACAGATACATCCATCGTTGAAAACGAGTCGCAAACATAATGTGAGTTCAAGTAAAAAGTTCTTTCTACCCTACTCTTTTTTAGGTTTTTTGACAATAAAAAAGCTCAATAATATGTTACACTAAAATCTGTATGATAACAGTTCAAAAACTTCTCTCTTGGTATGATCGCCACGGCCGCGATCTTCCTTGGCGAAAAACACGGAATCCGTATCATATTCTCGTCAGTGAAATTATGCTTCAACAAACGCAAGTTTCACGTGTACTCATTTTTTATTCAAGCTGGTTGAAACAGTTTCCGGATTGGAAACATCTCGCCCAAGCAACGAATACAGAAATTATTCATGCATGGTCAGGATTAGGATATAACAAACGAGGACTCATGTTACGAGATATCGCTCGTGAAATTGTCAAAAAAGGAACACCACAAACAAGAGAAACATGGATGACTTTGAAAGGAATCGGACCATACACCGCATCCGCATTAACGGCTTTTAGTTTGCACGAACGAGTCATGCCCATTGATACAAATATTCGACGTGTTTTAGGACGTTTCTTTTTTGGTCTTTTGTTTCCTGATCCAAAAAAAGATAAACAGATTCAAAAAAAAATAAAAGCCTGGCTTCCAACACATGGACGTTTTTATGATGTTCCTCAAGCCCTGTTTGATCTTGCTTCATCTGTTTGTACAAAAATACCAAATTGTGTCTCTTGTCCTTTACGCAAGGAATGTCACGCGGCGCAAAAATTCTTATCTGGAAATGTTCGCGTTCCTAAAAACATGATTCAAAAAGCAAAAGAAACTCATTATCGCAATAAACCATATCCAGACCGTATTTATCGCGGACGCATGTTAAAATGTGTTCGTCTACACGATCCAAATGGAGTAGATATGAAAGAAATTGGTTTACATATTGATCCTTCTTTTGATAGACATTTGGATACAGAATGGCTCAAAAATATGTTGGAACGAATGATAAAAAATGGATTATTGAAAAAGAAAAACAACGTAATTACATTGGGATAAAAAATATTCTTGACAAATCACATAAATTATTTTACTTTTCTCTGTTCTTTTCTAAATTCAACTTCCTCAGGAGGAAAAAATGACAAAAAAAGCCCTTGTTGTTGGAGACGTAAATTACAAATGGATTGGTGATTTCATTGACCATTTGGGGGGCGAAGCTATTTTTGTTGAAGATGAACAGACAGCTCGTAAAGAATTGGAAGATTTTGTTTCACTAAAACATATCTTTCATATGATTATTATCACAAGTCTCTGGTTACCGGTTGTGTCTATAACAGAATTGATGAATTGGAAAGATGATGATCCGAGATTGGAGCTCGATTCCCGAGAAACCGGCTTACGATTATGTCAACACATGAGTGAACTCGGTATCTTGCAGAAGATTCCGGTTCTTTTTATCGGATCTGAGATCATTGATACAGAAGAGATCCGAAAAAAATTGAAACTCATGGGAATCCAATATATTCCAGATACTCATTGACGCCAGATTCACTGGTGTTTTTCTTTTTGATCCCATGTTACTCGTCCATCACCTTTGATAGAAATCGTTTCCCCTAAAAATTTTGGGTGTACTTTGAACCAGACATCAAGAACAGCTTTTCCTCTTGCAAACCATTCGCGTACACGGAAAAAAGACATCTTGACATATATCTGCCGATCAGCAGCAACCCCAGAAATATTTATACCAACAGATTTTGCCACATAAATAGCGCGTGGAAGATGATAGGCTTGTGTTGTCACAATCGCTTGCTCGACCCCAAAAATAGCATGAGCTCGATACATGGTGTCATAGGTATCAAACCCTGCATGATCCAAAAAAAGATCTTCCGGAGAAACACCATGTTCTAATAAAAAATCTCGCATGACATTCACTTCATCATAATCATTGTGTCCATGATCTCCGGATAATAAAAACTTTTGTACTGTTCCAGCACGGTACAGATCCAAAGCCGTCAAGAGTCGATCAGCTAATACATCTGAAGGACGACCATTGGGAAATACACTCGCTCCTGGAACAATGACAACAAAAGCAGAGGGAATTTTTGTTTTTTCAAATATTCTTCCGTGTGCCGATTCCAAAATAATAGCCTGGCAATATAGAAAAACAATTACAAAAAAAACGAGCACTCCTGCCATCAAAAGAATACTCTTTTTAAAAAATTGCTTCTTGAACATGTATATCTATGATACCATAAACATACCTCCACATGCGGTACTGTTTTGGGCTATTCTTGGTTCATGAGCTTGGAACTGCCACAACCTTGGTTGTGACACGAGAGCTCCGCGGCATTGTCTTGTTTACAAGACAAAAAGCGGATCCAATTCAGATTCGTCGGTGAAAACTGGCAGCGCTGGATTGGCAAAGGCGTTTCTCCACAAGAGAACGCGCCCGAATACTTGTGAGCCAAAATCAGTACGTATGTGGAGTTTTGTATTTCTCAATAATCTCTCAATTTTTCGATCATTGGATGCGCTTGAATTTTTTCCAGCGCTTTTGCTTCAATTTGACGAATACGTTCGCGAGTGACATCGAATTCCCTGCCAACTTCTTCCAAGGTATGAGAAACACCATCTGTTAATCCAAAACGCATTTCAAGAATCTTTTGTTCACGTGGAGAAAGATCTCGCATGGCATCATCCACATACATGCGCAAAAGTTCACGTGCAGCAGAACGATCTGGAGCAATATTTTTAACATCCTCAATAAAATCTTCGAGTTTAGAATCCTCGTCATCATCACCAACCGATGTTTCCAAAGAAACCGTATCCTGCGAAATTTTGATAATATGACGAATTTTTTCAATAGACTCTTCCATTTCCTGAGCAATTTCTTCTGGGAGTGGTTCACGGCCAAGATCTTGAATCAATCGACGTTCAACTTGCTGGAATCGATTGATGGTTTCCACCATGTGAACAGGAATACGAATGGTACGAGACTGATCAGCAAGCGCACGAGTAATAGCCTGACGAATCCACCAGGTTGCATACGTGGAAAATTTATATCCTTTTCGATATTCAAATTTCTTCACTGCACGAAAAAGTCCGATGTTTCCTTCTTGAATCAAATCAAGCAAGGCAAGTTGTTTTCCCACAAATTTCTTTGCAATAGAAACAACTAAACGAAGGTTTGCTTCAATTAAACGACGATCTGCTTCTTTATCTCCACGTTCCTTACGTTTAGCAAGAGCCACTTCATCTTCAGCTTTTAACAAAGGAATCTTTCCAATTTCACGCAAATACATTTGAATGGAATCTTGCGTCAAATCTGGAATTTCTCCACGCCCCTTTTCTCCAGTTAATCGAATAGATTCCATGACGCTTTCATGTTCTTTTCGACGTCCAAGGACCCCTTCCTTCATCTCAACCAAATGAATACCTGTTCGATCTAATTGATCAAGAAAATCCTCATACACGTCAAGATAATCTTCAATATCAGGAAGGGCAAAAAGAATTTCATTTTCCGTAATGAATCCACGAATCTGACCACGATGAAGCAATTTATCCATTTCTTCTGGGGATGGAGGTTTGGCTTTTACATATCGCTCTCGCTCTGTTTTAACAGGAGCAGGAGGAGCGGATTTTTGAACTTTTTTTGGTTTTTGAATTGGATGCTTTGCCTCGACTTTTTTTGCAGGAATATTCTTTAACGGTTTTTTCACAGGCTTTCCAATCGGACGCTTGATTGGTTTTTTTACGATTGGTTTTTTTTGACGAGATGGCATAAAACGCAACATGTTTCCCTGTTTCTTTTAAAAACAAAGAAACCAAATAAGAGTAGGATTTTCTCTTAAAGAGAATGATATTCGCGTAAAAGACGCGTAACCGTTTCTTGGTCTCCTTGTGCTTCGGCACGACGAATAGCAGCTTCGAATGTTTTTCGGCGATCTTCACGCCACAAGCGATCAAGAACACCGATATGTTCGTCAAGTTGTCGAGACGCCTCAGAGGAAGAAAGCCCAGAAAAAAGGGTTTCTCCTAAGATGGCTAATTTTGTGGCAAAAGAGAGGAGAGACGCATATCTTGGCTCTCCACTGAGAATTCCACGAATCCAGCCGATATAAGATGTCTGTTCGGCAGATGGGGAAAATCGTTCTTTAGTATAGTCGGGAACCAAAAACGTGTAAAGTTCGCGCCAAAATCCATTTGGAAAATGATCAGGAGTTAAACAGGAAATTACAGATCCTTGAAAATCTGGCATATGTAAACAGGCAGCAAGGATAGCTTCAGCAGCTGCATGTCGACGACTCCTTGATTCCACAATGGGAAACATTCCAGATGGTTGAACTTTGGGAGCGACCATCTGAACAGACTCTGAAGAACGTCGAGTATTTCCATACTGATCAACCGCATGTCGTAACACTCCTATATCAACATGCAACCAGTCTGCAACCATTTGTAGCCAGTGTTCCCGTTCAATCACATGTTTTACCATGGCAAGTTCAGGAATAAGCAAGTTCGCTGCTTCTCGTTTTGCATCTGGACTGGAAAGATCTCTTCCTGCCATGATTCGTTCCACAAAATATTGCATCACTGGTACCGTATGTTCCACAGCATCCTGCCACAAGGCTGGATCTTTTTGAACCGCTTCATCAGGATCTTTTCCTGCATCAGATGGAAGCAGGGCAATCTTTATTTGAAAATCCATGTCACGAGCGAGATTAATTCCACGACGCGCGGCTTGGAATCCCGCTGCATCCTGATCAAACGCAAAAATAAGCGTATCTGTCAGACGCCGCAATTGTTCAAGCTGTGATTGGGTAAACGCAGTTCCTGAACTTGCAACCACATGTTCCACACCCGCTTTATGCGAAGCCACAACATCCAAATTTCCCTCCACGATCACGACAGACTTTTTTTCTTTGATCGCACGTTTAGCAAGATCAAGACCGAATAAAAATTCTCCTTTTCGATACACAGATGTTTCCGGAGAGTTTACGTATTTTGGGGCAGATGATCCATCCGTTTGTGGAGCGACAGATGGAAGCAATCGTCCGGCAAACCCAACCGTTTCTCCGCGCACATTTCGAAGCGGAATCATGAGCCGGTGACGAAATCGATCAATATACCCGGATCCAGAACGTCGCCGAAGCACAAGACCTGCTTGTTCAGCCTCTAAAAAAGAAAACCTTTTTTTTTCAAGTGCACGCACAAGCCCGTCCCACGCATCTGGCGCAGCGCCTATATTAAATTTTTCTGTGAGTGTCTGACTTATACCTCGTTTATTCGCGTACGCACGAGCAGAAGCTGCCTCAGAAGCTTCACAAAACCATTTTGCATACCACGTAGCCGCATACGCATTCAATTCAACTAAATGTTGATTCCGATTACTTTCTGTGGAAACAAAACGAGGCACTTCGACTCCTGCGCGTTTAGCAAGAACACGAAGCGCTTCGGAAAACTCCATACCTTCCATGCGCATGAGAAATGCAAAAAGGTCTCCACCTTCTCCGCATCCAAAACAGTGCCAAATCTGCTTTTCACGAGAAACATGAAATGAGGGTGTTTTTTCCTCATGAAACGGACAAAGTGCTATAAAACTGTTCGTACTCGATGGTTTGAGTACCAACTGTTCTCCGACAATGTCCACAATATCTATCCGACGTTTTATTTCATCTTTTGGATCCATAATAGATAGGATCACTTTGCGCCCGAACACACAATCAAGCAAGAGCAGTTGGATGTATTTCCTGGCGGCCGATGGTTCGATAATAGGCAAGTTTCGCAATTTCACTTACCACAAAATACACAAGAACGACAGCAAAAATAATGATCAAAGATCTTACAGACGGAGTTGCAAACGAAAAAAACTTCTGACCGAATGTGAGAAAAGGAATCATCACGGCAACAACGGCCGCCAATGCCGAAAGAATGAATAAGATACGAGAAGGAGCTGCCGCACGGAAAAATACATGTCTTGTTCGAATCGAAAAAATCAATACGAGTTCCGTGAGCACACTTCCAATAAACCAACTTGTTTGAAGAACAGCAGACGATGCATGAGAAAAAATAGCAAAAAAGAGAAAATCAAAAAGAGCACTTACAAATCCAAGAACAGTCGCGATCATCACAACCTCACGAATATGATATGTCCTCGGACGTCGAAGTTCTTCGGGTTCAACACGGTCGGTTGCAATGGCAATCATGGGAAAATCGGACAGAAGATTTAAAAGCAAAATTTGAAGCGGAAGCATGGGAAGGGTTGGAATAAAAAATGTGGAAACCGCAACCGCATAAAAATTTCCAAAATTAGATGCAAGGGTTGCTTGAATATATTTTGTCGTGTTTGTAAATACTTCCCGTCCTCCACGCATTCCGGACACAATGACTCCAAGACCATGTTCAAGCAAAATAATATCCGCTGCTTCCCGTGCAATATCAGAAGCGGTATCAACAACAATTCCGACATTTGCAATCTTTAATGCGGGAGCATCGTTGATTCCTTCTCCTAAAAATCCGACTTCAAAATGATGTTGAAGTGTTTCCATAATTTCAAATTTTTGTCTCGGAGAAACACGAGCAAAAACAGCACAATGTTCTGCCGTTACCTGACGATCTTCTTCAGGCAAAGATGCCCATTCAGCCCCAGTCATCACTTCTTCAAAGGAAGAAATAAGTCCGACTTGTTTTGCGACAGATCCGGCCACTTCCCGACTGTCTCCGGTCAAAATTTTTACCTGTACGCCCAGACGTTTGCTTTGCTCCACTGCCTCACGTGCCGTTGGACGAATGGGATCTTCATACGAAATCATGCCACAAAAGGTCAGGTGACCTTCTTCCGGACGCGGAGCATATTCTCCATTTTCATCGAGATGTTGAACAGCAACAGCCAACAATCGTCGACCTATTTTTCCTTGTTCTTGTTCCCACACAAGCGCACGTTTTTTTTGATCTCCACTTATATCACACAGAGCAAGAATTTCTTCCGGAGCTCCGCGAACAATCAATCGTATCTTTCCTTCTTCCTTTATCACAACACTGTTCCAACGTTTGGCAGGATCAAATGGAATTTCATGCAATCGTTCGCATGCATTTAAACGTGTACACCCAGACGAATCCAATCGATCTAAAACAGCAGCATCAAAAGAATTTGACACGCGTTGTGTTTGTCCTTTTAAAAAAGAAGAACCGCATGCTGCTTCCCAGAGACATTCCATCGGATTATTTCCAAAGATGTCTGCAACCGTCATTTTATTCTCCGTCAATGTTCCAGTTTTATCCGTACATAACACCTCAATACTTCCCAAATCTTCCACAGAAGATAATCGCTTCGCCACCACTTTATCGCGTGCCAAACGCAATGCTCCGCGGGAAAGTGTCATAGTTGTGACAACAGGAAGTGCTTCTGGAATCACAGAAACCGCAAGCACAATCGCAAAAATAAAAAGTTCTGGAATATCAACATTCGTCCCTTTCAATAATATATTTGCTCCAACAACGACAACCAATGTTAAAAGAATCACGTACAAAATAAATCGACTGAATTGCCGAAGACCTTTTTCAAACGGACTTTCTCCTTCTGCTTGTGCAGTCAATTGTCCGATTTCTCCTATTTGTGTCCGTGTTCCTGTGGCAATCACAACTCCTATTCCTCGACCAGTGACAATCGTGGTTCCTGCAAATCCGATATTCGATGCAAGTATTATCTCATTCGACCGTTGTGCAGGTGTCTCTGAATATTTTTCTGTAGGAACAGATTCCCCGGTTAAAACAGATTCATCTACTGTCATCCCTTCCATTTCTATAAACCGGACATCCGCACGGATCACGTCTCCTATCTCCAAAATGACGATATCTCCCACGACAAGATGACGGCTGTCAATCCATGTTTCTTTTCCTCCTCGACGCACACGGCTTTTCGCAACCACAAAACGCCGTAGTAATTCCACGGCATGTTCAGAATGATATTCCTGAACAAAACCGATTCCTGCATTCACACACACAAACACGGCAATCATCCCTGCATTAATCCACTCATGAAAAAATGCGGACAGTCCTGCTGCACATGCCAAAATATACAAAAAAGGAGAAGAAAATTGACGTAAAAATACTCGTTCCCATTGAAGACGTTTATCTGCCACATTATTTGAACCATTTATACTCAGACGATGAATGGCTTCTTGTTCAGTCAATCCTTGCAGGGAAGTTTTAAACTGAAAAAAGACTTCTTCTACAGAAAGAGATGCATGATCTTTGAATGTCATAAACGCAAAAACTAAAAATCTCTCTTATTGTACACAGAGAAAAAGAAAAAAGCCCGTCTGTCTTTACAAACGAGCGTGATTACTCTTTCTTCTCCAGAAGAGAATCAACGAGTATTTCCACAGCTGTAATTTTTCCCTCTATTCCATTTTTACAGGAAAAATAATGCACATGTGGATGATCAGACCATGCATGCAAGGTGCGCCTATCTACAGCTGCAGCAACCGCAGGATCACTTTCCATACGAAAACGATTCCCTGCATTTTGCACCCATAGATCAGGCGAGTAGGTTGCAACAGACTCAAGATAAATGATCTGATGATAGATCAGTAAATGATTCTGTCGATCCTGGATGCCGATGTCCGAAAGAAAAGCATCACGACCCCCTTTCATATATGCCTCTCCATCAAGTCGGCCGCGATCAGATACAATCATCTGTGCATCTCTTTTTTCCGCTTGATGCACATAAGCTGTCTCCAACTCAACGGTCAAGTAAAAAATAGCACGCTGAAATGCACGTAAGAGAATAAGGTCAGGATGTTGTCCTGGCGGTGGAAATCCACCTTGTAACAGCATGGTTGCTGCTTCAGGAACTGCCAACACACGACCAAAGAATTTTTTCTCCAGAGCACGGATCACGGTTGTTTTTCCGCTTCCAGGTCCGCCTGTGATCAAAAGTCGGTATACCATCAAAACCTCCTTTTATCGAATCTGGTTCTATCCTAAATGATTGGTTAAAATATTTCCAATGTTTTATTATTTCTTGATAAAATAGATGTACACAACCTGCCTCTTGATTTTTTTTTAAAAAATGCTAAGATTATACGTTTTTTATACATAATCATTTGCGTTTCAGGATTCGGACATGATGTATTCACGTCCGAATGCTGTTTCACAAACCAAAAAAAATAAGTGGAGGACATCATCATGCATCTAGGCAGCCAACCTTCTGCCTCATGTTCATGGCGGTGGATCTCCGCCGCATGTGTTATTCTCGTGATGTTACGCGTCCTACAGCTCCTTTCGTATGCACCCATGCTATATGGATGGGAGTTTGCCCAGTTTGGACAGCTTGCCTTTGATATAAGTCAAGGACACGTTGATCCTGCCCCAAGTATTGGAGCGTTTCTTGCTCGCTATCAGTATGGCAGCTTTGCACAAGGCACACTCGTGCCAGTGTTCGGAGCTGTTGTATTTTCCTGGCTTGGATTTGGTCCGACCATTTGGGCATTGCACGCCGTGGCAATCACAAGTGAAGTGTTTACGTTTGTTTTGGTTCTCGTGTTTGTCACGAATCAGATCAAAAACAAAACACTTTGTTTGTTGGCTGCGGCTCTCTGGATCTTTGGATCCACATTTACAACAGCATGGCAGCTCATGCCATATGGAAATCACACGGGATTCTTGTGGATTCCCATTCTGCTTGTGATCTTTCTCATAAAAGATCCAAACGAGCGCCCGTGGTTTGAATGGGTATATCCGATGGTAATTGTCGCGATTGGGTACATGATGTATCGATTAAATCTCGCAGCTATTCTGGCTTTTGGTGGAGTTCTTTTCCTTCATCCTGGCCAGAGAGCAAAAACAGGTGGGATTGTCTCGGTTCTCTTCGGACTCTTGATTGCGATATTCACCCTCTGGGCTTTGGGGCTTTTGGGAAATACGAATGCGAGTCTTGATCATCGACGTTCATTACTCCCATGGATAAACCCGGCAAACATGAAAAATGAACTTCCGTTTGTTTGGGTCAAACTATGGTGGCTTCTCCCTACAGCTCCCCAAGAACTTGGAGGAATGTGGCAGACGGCGTACAAAACCATTCTGCTCGCATCCATACCTATTGGCCTTGTTCTGAGTTTTGGAAAAACAGGATCAAAAAATATCCTTCGATTTCCAATCCTCTGGGCATGCTTTGCTCTGATTCCTTTAATGATTTCAGATGTGTACGTTCAGAGATATTATCTGAATGGATACTATGCTCTCATTCTTGGTTGGATCGGAATTCTTGCAAACATCCACTTCTCCAACATTCGACCTGTGATCGTGGCATGTGCCGTGTTCTTGATCGGATGCGGAATTTGGGATAATGCAGCTATGGTTCGCCCGGAAGGATTCGTCACTTCCCTTCACTATGATGGATTTCGATTGTGGCGACTTCTTGGGCTACACGACATTGATCCGGATGAAATTCCTTTTTACAACCGTCTCATGAAAGAAGGAAACGTCAACCAATGGATCATGGCAGCGTCGACTTCCAAGGGTTCATGCTACGGAGAACCGATGATAGTTCTTCGTCACAAACCCATGGAACCTGAATCTCATCTGTCAGGTCTGCCTATTCCTCTTGCGAATGCGATTCGCGGAGGAATGGGACGTGTTCCGGCTCCGAATGCAAATCTTTTTTCCGGGTGGTCAACAGGCGGACTCACGCGTGCGATTGAACAGGCACGACAAGAATTTCCGAACGACCCACCGGATCTCGAGGCTATTGGGCGCGGAGCCTGGATTGTTTGTGAACGAAGTTTCTCTTGTCTTGAGACGGCTCTTGAAAAGCTTCCAACAGACCAGGCAAATCTGGTCATGAATGGCGCCAAAAAAGAGTCTTGGCACTGGGAAAAAATACTTGTGGTCAATCAAAAAAACCACTAAACCATCATGCCGAATCTGTACGAGATTCGGCATTTTTATTTCTTCATTTCTAAGAATCACAGAAATGTTCCAGACTCTTTTCCTATTCATTCATCATCCAGAACACCTCTCCCCCATAATTAACGGAAAGAACAGCCTCCTTTACGGAAGAATAAATCGGTGCCCAATTCAAACCGTTCCAATAGGACGATCCATGTCGAAATAGCGCTTCGGCTGTGTTTTTATAATCATCTGTGAGGCCGAGATTGGACAAGGCAGCAAACACATCCGCAGCCACAAGGGACCAATTGCTGTTATCCGGATCGCCGCGGCTGCCATCCGTCCAAGACCAAGAGGAAGCAAGGGAGGTCATACCTTTCTGTGGGGTATCAGGATAAATCATTTCCTGCTGAAAAAAAGCAAGACGTTCAATCAGATTCTGCGCGAGGTCTTGATAGGCTTGCGTCCCGGATTCCCCGCGCTCCTTTAAAAAGGAAAGGTATTTTATCACACCGCTGTAGAGATAAAGCGTCCGCCATGGCGCCGTAACAGCCGAACGGTCCGAACAGGGACAATCAAGAAAATTTCCGCTGATTTGATTTCCCCCATCAAAAACCTTCACAAGATCAGATCGCATCAAATCCATCCCTTCCAACCACCGACTCTCTCCTGTCGCCTCGTAGACCGGAATAACCATGGAAAAAAAATTCGCTACACCGCGCCCGTCGGATAAATCCGTTTTTTCCTCCCCATCGAACCATTCGAAATACCCCATTCCCTTATCAGGGGCGTTCCCAAGCGTCCGATCGTGTTCCAGGCGCCACAGGATGTTTTCCGCCGCTTCCTTGGCTGTGTCTAACGCCGGCTGATAACCTGTCAGATAATAATAATGAATCAAACCCTCAAGGCCAAAATAGAGTTGCGACGACGTTCCTTGATTTCCACTGTTGCCACGGAGGGGATCATATTGGTTTTCCGCCTCGTGGAAGACCATTCCCCAAGGCGCTTTAACGGAAAAATGCGTGACCGGCAAGGCTTCTGGCGCATGAGTAATCAGAAAGTCAGCCGTGTGTCTCACGGCCGGATCGGCAAGATTCCACCAAGCGTTCTCATATGATGTGCCGATCGTGCGGACAAACTGTTTTATAAATCCATTCGCGAAGTCATACTTATTTTGGAATTGAGCGGTTCGTTGTTCGAAATCAATCATCTGGTCTCCGTAAAGGCGCCAACCGTAAACATTGTAAGCACGCAAAAAATCAGGAAGTGTCAACGGGCCATCGTCCATCCAATCCGGAGCTCCCTGCTCGTTCAATTTCCGATCAACCGTTAGCGCGACCTGGCGTTCATAGGCCCCGGTCTCAACATTATCCAATCCTTGAAACGCGACCATCCTTCCAAACGCTCCGCTGTCCGCATACCAGGCAGCAGAAGCAAGCGGACGCAGAGGATCTTGAAAAGCCCTGACGCGCTGCTCAGCTCCAAAAATATCGCGTTGGTCAAAAACGAGGAGAAGTTCATCTGTCTTCTGCTCTCCGGCGCGGAAACGGAATGGGGAGGAAAACTCGATAGGATAGAGACCGGCAGTGACAAGACCATCTCCACTCATAGAAATAGATTTCGGAGCGTTTTGCCAAAAATCGCGTATCGAGATTCCAATGGTTCGATCCCGAGCGCTTAGACGAATCCATCCTTTTGAACGCTGGGATTGATAGAAGACCGAGTCGTTCAGAAAAACTTTATTTCCAGGAAACACCGCATAGGCCGGATCCTGAGGAAAAAATTGTTTGACTGCCTGATAGTTCCATCCCAAATCATCCCCTTCTATAAAACCCGTGGATTCCTGGGAGAGTTTTATTGTGTCATTCGGACCCAATGTGCCATTCCATACTTCCGTGGGAGTCGTCAAATTCTGTTCGGTTAGTGACGTCCCTACCGGCATATCCGCGAGAACCACCTGCAAACGCAAATCTTCAAAACGAATACTATTCAGAGAACCAATGCGTTGACAGGTCGGCTGAGCATAATAATTGGGTCCATTCCCAATCACACACGGATTCAAATTCTGAACGGAAACAAGGAGTCCTACATCGCTTTGTTCATTCGTAAATATGTAACGAACGATTAGTGTAAGTTCATCGAGGGCTGTATTCGCCTCATCAGCCGCATCATAAAAACCGAAATAGGAAGCCGGGGCGATTTTTTCTCCTACGGAATAAGCATCTTGCTCATCGGTGAAATTCGATTTAAATACAGCCGTCGCCTTCAAAACAATTCTCATCGGACCCTTCTCTTCCGTCTCCCATTTGAGACTTGAAAGGTCTGTCTGTGAAGAAAAAAAATTTTTGTCAGTCGACGTGATGAAAAATCCATTGCGAGTATCCGGCCTCAAGATAGTTTGTTCTCCAACAGTGACCTGACTGAAAAGATCCAACTTATCTTTTGAGAGAACAAATTCAGCCGTACCAGTTGAAATCAACCATTGCGAATCGTTGTCTTTAAAAAACAATCTGGACTGCTGTTGGGCAAGCGTATTACCGTTTCCATCGTTCGTTAGTCTGTAAATCGCTGTTTCTGAAGGACCAACGGAAAAAGGGGCGGAAATCAAAATCCACCGGATAGGACGTCCCACATCTTCCGGCCCACCGCCCCATCGCGATGTAACATGAAATTCCGCCGGAACGAGTTCTCCTTTCACATTTCGGATACCCAGTTCATCAATCGTCAACAGATTTGCCTTCTGCGGAATCGGAAGACCGAAAGTCGAGACTTCTGTCCGTTCAAACGAAAAAGTGTTACGAACCGAAATGGGAACGGAAATAGCCGGAGCAGCAAGCACTCTTTCTGTTGGAAAAAATTGAGCAAAGAGGAAGAAGAAAAGAATCATCATAGAAAAGTTTTTCTCTTTCCACCATAACGCCGTATCTCTCTATTTGGCAAGATTTCTATTCTTTGTAAAATAACAAAAAACCGGATCATCGCAAATACGCGATAAACCCGGGTTTGAGTGGAGTGGGTGTTTGGGAGAGAGGTCTATCAGGCCTCTGCATCCTCCCCGCAATCGACGTCGAATGACTGCTGGAAGACATCGACTTCGATGTCTTGTGTGGTCTCGTCCGTTGGTTCGGACTTCGTTATCTCCTCGCTGGTCTCCATCTCATCGATGACGACTCCTTGAAGACGACCCGCGACGTCGATGAACTGCGAGGTTCTGCCGGTCGCCGAGTTCCACTCGAAGATTGCGTGGTCTGGATAGATCGTCACTTCGACGTAACGACCACGCGTCCACTGACCCTCCCAACGAAGAATGACGCCGCCATCCACGTCGCGGACCACCCAGGCGAATGGGAATGATCTCAGGGCTGTAGGGCCCCGTCCCTTAATGTTGCCCATCGCCTGTTTGATCCGCCTCTCGAGCTTGTCCATATCGGACAGGTCAATCCCCTTCTTGAGAGTGACAGGTTTGACCTCCAATATGTCCTGGTTGGTGGCGTCTCGAACGAGATCAAGAAACGCCTTGATCATCCGTCGAATCGAGATCTCGCCGCTGGTCCGGACGAACCCAGTGGGACCGAACTTCGTCTCAGTGTCCAAATATCGACCTGTTTTCCCGCCAGCCGCGAGGCAGGCTTTCCAAAGAACATCATCAGCCGACTGCTCACTGCAGTAGGCCAAATATATGTTCTCTCCGACCTGCTCGAGACCGACGCACTCGGTCTTCCACTGCGGCCCGTTGAGAACGAGCCAATCACCAAAAATGCTGTTCATCCTGGTGACGTGGACGGCGGCGGGGACAGCAACAAGAACAGTAGACACGAAATCTGAAATCTTCAAGGATTCCTCCTGTCCTTCTTTTTGGAACAAAAAATGTAAATTTACCGGTTTACCGGATTGAAAGAACGTTTAAATTTTACCATTTATCAAAACATTTGTCAATAAACAATAACAAATTATCCACAAAAATAAAGTTCTACGCGTTAATTAAAGAACAATTCTGAGACATGGAGATTAAACAAAAAACAAATCTTCAGGCAAAAAAATCTTTATCAATCTTTCCTACACAGACTAAAACAAAAAACCGCCTTCATCAGAATCACTTCTGAATCCGGCAGCAAAAAATTGATCAACACTCACGGCACGTAAATGCACTCCGTGTGACAGATATTTCCGTATTCGGTGCACTCACACCAGACAAAACAATAAATTGTCCCAGCTTTCGTCTTTGCCAACACCCAACGCATATCGGCACACATGCCGACATCGTACGAAATATCAACAGAAAACTCATACGCAACCTGAACATCCTGCATCGCATCGGAAAACAACAAATAGAACTCTTTTGCCTGGGAAAGTGAACACTCTTCCAGACCCTGGGTAAACTCCATCGGTGCGGAGATATGTGATATTTCGCATACCGCCTGCACCTGCGACTTGGTGGTCGCAAAGACCACATTGGTCATCAACATGAACACACCACACACAATGACCATCACACGCATCAACGTAGACATGAGATGTACCTCCGAAATGAATGAACACTTCTGACCTTTATTAATCAAGAAGTGTTGGCACTATAAAGAATACTCTTATTTTTGTCAAAAAATCTGGAGTCAAATTTTTTTATTCTTGGCAAATCCATCTGTCATCATAAGTAATTAGAAGTTTTCTCCAAAAAATTTTGAGAAAATGGTCACTGTTATAACCAGATTTGTCAGTAACAATTGACAAAAATTATCATCTGTGATATTTTTTATAAAGTTTTTAAGAATGACTAGTCAGAACAACAATTGGTAAGCCAACATCCCCTAAGATTTAAAAAAAAAGGGATAAGGTAAGCCAAAACAAGAGAAAAGAGCTGCTAATGACAAAAATTGCGGAAGACGCCAGGAAACTCAGCACCCGGTTCACTCCACTCGCGGACAAGATCGCTCTGGTCAAGTCCTGGCCAGGCATCAACCCGAACGAGGTGGACGCGGCTGTTGCGCTTGCACATGAAGACGGCACCATCGCCGGCTTCGAGACCGAAAGCCCGAATAATCCGCTTCTGGACCTTGTCATCGTGATCTATCGTAATGACGTCCCGGCGACGCTCCGTTACGGTCGAGCACGTATGCGAGAGGTCTGGAACGATCACTACATTGAATGGGCAGACGCTTATGAGCAGGGTGTCGACGATAAGCGCGTTGAGCTTATTCCAGGTGCCAGTGCGTTCAAGCCCAACACCATTGTAGTGCAGGCTGTAGATTTCGGTGCCAACTGGCACCCTGATGATGGTTGTCCTTTTCTAGAAGACATCCAAATGTCCCAGGCCGGTCGACTCGCTGACTTCGCGACACTCTTCAATGCCTCGCAATCACCCAACTGGGTCGAACAAATGGATGGGGTAAGCGTGCCTTTCACTATCCTGGCAGCGTTGTTGATCAACGCGCCGAGATCGGGGCTCAGTGTGCGTTCGCCAGTCATATGGCACGATAAGAAGTATCACGAGATGGGGTTCGGTGGATTCAATATCTATGACCGATTCCACGGAAACTCCACGGCCGTTGTCCGAGACTTTAGTTCGCGCCAGTAAATAGAAAAGCGGACTCGTTCGGCATCATAAGGGTCGCATCTTTGGATGCGGCTCTTTTTTTGAACTCTTAGTCAATTAACCACGTAAATGTGCTAAAATGAGCAACGGTCCCAAACTAAAAGTTTCACACTATCATGTTTTCAACGACATTCTCCATACGGAGATGTAGTGGAATGCACTTCAAACAACATGCAACGAATTGCATTGGATGAACGTCTACAAATGACATAACCGTTGATCGAAGGAAAACAAAACAATTATCAAGAGAGCCGGGTTTATTTCTGTGATTCACACCAATCGTCGCAATACGAAGAAACCCATTCTCATCGCACGGATGTACCGTTGGTTCAATCGCACAATCTGCAAGCTTCGCTTCTGCGTTGAACACTGTTTTGCCTGACAGTATGAGTTCGGTAATAAATATTTCAATAAAATTATGTTCATCAAAACAATCGGAAAAATAATGGTATTGGCAGGAATAGGTTTATTGATTACAGGAATATTCAAAAAGAGCATTCAAGTCATTATTGCTGGAATAATATTGGCGATATTACCATTTTTTCTTGCTTTTTTGTTTACGACAATTTTTCTGTAAAGAACGCGAAACAACACACAACAGCGCGTAAGCGCAATTATTCATTTCATGTTATGGTGTTATTCGTAACTATACGACAACACTCATTCATAACATGCGCCTGCACGCGAACGTTCGCTTGATATATCTACATTCATTTTTTTATTCACATCAAACACAAAATCGCCACCAAGGCGATTTTGTGTTTGAGATTTTCCCGTATTCATACGACCAATTCGGGTTGCACGATACGAAATAATCCTGACGGTGGCGATGTCCGGAAGTTTGAACCAAATAAACGACTCAGTATCAGGAATCTTGACCTAATTATACAAAAATTAAGACTAATTTACAAAGAAAAACCGGAATATTTTGATGTGTCGAACTTTGCAGTTAAAGTCTATTAATATATTCACTATCCTACACTGTTTTGATAAGGATAATGTATATATCTACGTTGTTTTTCGCGCGATAAAATTTAAATAGTTTTTGGAACCCGGCTTGAACTGTTCAAAATAAAGAACTTTAAAATTATGTTTTTCTAACAAATTTTCTATTTCTTCTTTGGTATAAAAGCTAAACCAACGTGGCATACTCACACCAGAGGTCTCTCGATATTCCTCTTTTTCTCCTTCAATCAAGCCAAGTCCTAGAATACCACCATCTTCCAATGTTCGATTTATCTCATTAAAAGCTTTGGACACATCCGCTTTCGAAACATGAAGAAGCGAAGTGTATGCCCATGCGCCGTTAAAATAATTATCTTCAAATGGCATGGCGGTAAAATCTCCGAGTGTGGATTCTAATCCTTTTTCTTTGCACAGCTTGACCATTGCTTCCGAAGCGTCGAGGCAAATTACTTCAAGTCCTTTTTCTTTCAATAACAGACCGTCTCTTCCTGGACCGCTTCCGACATCCAAAACTTTACCTTGTACGAGTTCAGCAAATTTATCGAAGAATGTCCGAGGAAATTTTTGCCAAAAGTCGATAGTCTCATCATCATATTCTTTCGCCATCTGGTTATAGGTTTGTATTGTTTCCTTGTCCATAGTTCGAATCCCTTTGTCCTGTATCTAAAAAACCATTTGTTTAATTGATAAAACTGGCGGTGTCTGTGAGTTCAGTGCCAAAATTGCGGGGATTTTTGAAGGGGTTTCGGAGGATTTATATTTCAACGATTTTGAGACATGTGGGTCGGGGGCCGACAGGGCCGTCTATTTGACGTTCGTAGCCACAAGTCGGCCATGAGTAGGGGCGCGATACTTAGGCCATCGGTAATTTCTCCATTTGTGATCATCTGTAGAACCGTTTTAAACGGTACGATCTTTAGCCTATCGATTCCGTCGTCTTGCATCTTATTTGATTCGGTCTCGCAAAGATCTTGGGCGAGAAAAATATGTCCGAGATGATTGGAGGAGTCGTTCGAGCATTGAATAACGCCAAGCTTTGTCCATTTCCTTGCTATCAACCCTGTCTCTTCTTGCAGTTCCCGTTTCGCCGCCGTAAGCGGACGCTGGCCATCAGAGCCACCTGCGGGAACTTCTAAAGAGTAGAGGCTTGTCGTGTAACGGTATTGGCCGATCAGATAAACCTCCCTTTTCTTCGTGATCGGCACGATGAAAACAGAGGGAGATTTTTCAATTACTCTGTAAGTGCCTTCCTTGCCGTCTGGTCTAATGACCTTGTCTTCTCGAACTGAAAAAAACGGATTTTCGTGTACCATTTTTGAATCCAGTTTTTTCCAAGGATTTTTCATACGCTGTGAGCTTAACACAACAAAACAACCCCGCGAAGGGTTGTTTTGGTATCGACAAGGCCCTATAAGTCGCCCCTTGCGCCTGAGACACTCGGGGGTTGTCCGATAAGACGTTCTCGTGGCGGTGTCTGTGAGTTTAGTACCGAGTATACACGAGATTTTAAAGGGATTTTTGAGAATTCGCGAGAGAGTGGTTTTGAGGCATGTGGGTCGGCTACTATTTGTATACAGAAACTTTTTCACGGAATTCACTTTCTGATTGTAATAGCGATTGACTACATTCCGATTCTGGTAAGCAACCATTGGAAGTCTCAATCTTTTCGTTCGTTAGTGTATCGATGAGAAAATGGCTTTCACGGATAACACCGTTGATCATTGACGAAGTTTCAGCTGTAAACATACAGCTATCTCTTTGTGGGCTGTAGAACATCTCATCTAACTGAGCGAATCGCGTATCGTCGTTCCAGTCTTTTTTGAGCCTCTCTTCTATTTCGTTTTGATATTTTTGGCACGTCATTTTTTGTTCGAGTGAAACTTCATTTTTTGCTGCAGTGGGGGCGCAGCCTGCTCCAAGAAGAAGTAAAGACACTGTAGGTACTATTGCGAGAAAGTATTTCATAAATTTTTGAACGATAAGACGGGATCTTTTTACGTCACTGCGTGCACGATTAGACCAGCGGCCACAGCTGTCACAAGTCGCATGAAGTGTTCCGCAGCTTTTCCGCCTAAAAATTTCAGTCGGTTCGTTAATTCGGTTTTCTGCGTCTCGTCTTTTGATTGCGACGTCAAAAAATGGATTACCTCTCTTGCCAGCCTTTCTTTTGATGAGTTATCAAGTGCCGAGTTCTGAATACTTTGTGAAAGTTCACTAAGCGCAACCTGTGGATCAAATTTTTCAGCGAACGTATTATTATCAGACACGAATCCGTCTACGTTGTCGAGCTCGATTGCTGTATCAAAGCCAAAAAATCGGCTATTTTTTACCGTAATATTTCTTGAGTTCGTGGCTTTGATTGCGGGCATATTACCTTCGATGTTATTTGAATCAATTATTGCACTACTAACTTGATCAAGTTTGGTGAGAATTTCGCCTGTCCCCTTAGCCCTTATTTGACTTCCTGTCTGAACAAGTTCTCCCGAATGTACTTCATTTGAAATCCTTCCATCTTCGGCAAGTTGCTTGAGATCTTTTTGTAGAAGTACACCTCCATCGATGCGATTTGTGATACTTCCGTCACTTGTCGCCATCTGACTTCCTCCGAGCTGGGAGAGATCAGTTGAATGATGCAAAATGCTCCCGCCAGACGACGCCTCTTCAGTATTTTGCAGATGAATTTTTGTGGCATTCATGGCTATCGAAACACCAGGAGGAGCGTTAATTTTAACCCTACTCGTTATTCCGTCAGATTTAATAGAAAATTTAGAGTTATCTTTGGACACACGTCGCAAGGTAAACGAATCGAATCGATATAACCCTAGCATAACAAAACAACCCTGCGAAGGGTTGTTTTGAATCGACAAAGCCCAATGGGACGCTCCGTATGCCTGAGGCACTTGGGTTGTCCGATAAGACGTTCTCGTGGCGGAGAGGGAGGGATTCGAACCCTCGATACCTTGCGGCATACGCGCTTTCCAAGCGCGCGCAATCGACCACTATGCGACCTCTCCACAACGAGCCGCATTATATCCAAGGATCAAAAAATTGCCAATAGAGCCAGAAATAAGTAAAATTCTCTTATCTTAACAAAAAAGTTTTATGGAACATCAAAAATCTCATTCATCTCTCGAATCTACAAACAAAAGTGAACAAGAAAAAAAAGAACAAGAAATAAGAGATGTTATGCAAGACATCTTGGCCAATGCAAATTCTAAAAAAGAAGCTGAAAATCAAATTCAAGTAGAACTTCGAAAAAAAGGTTATTCTGTCTTAGGTCCAATGCTGATATGGGACGAAACAACAAAATTTCGAAGTGCACTTGTCACAGTTCGCTCGCACCCAGGCAATGGATTTCAAATCGAGGCTACATATCAAGCTTACAAATAGATCGATTTGTCTTATGAAACACTTCATTCCTGGTCATCTCCCGGACAATGCACGCAATCTCTTACGTCGCCTAGGTTATGGCGAACATATTGGCCATGGTGGGCAAACCAGTTTTTCCAAACGTTTAAGTGGAGCAGACTTCCCTCGTTTTCACGTTTATGTGGAAGAAAATGCGCAAGGTCTTCAAATCAATCTGCATTTAGACCAGAAACCTGTAAACTTGGGAGGTGGATCAGTTCACGGAGGAGAATATGAGGGGACGCTCGTTGAGCGTGAAATGAATGCAATCATATCCGGCATAAAATCCATGGAAATTCCGGAACAGGAAAATGATTCAAAATCGTCTTCCAGACCAAAAAAAGGGTTTTGGGGTTCGTTTTTCGGCACGTAATTTTCCTCCCTTTCAAAAATCGTCTACAAATGACGATTTTTTGTTATATTCTATTGACAATAATGTATTTTATTGCTACTTTAACAAGTCAAATTTTGTCAAAACAAAATTTGTGATCTTTTTCAAAACCCAAACGCAGGAGAAGTGTACATGGAAATGGAATACGTCAGACAATCTGCACGCGACACGACCTATACCATGTTTCAAGGGAAGGACGTGGAAACATTTGATCCTGAAAAACTTCACGTGATTCAACGAGCGAACATGGAGATTCGATCGTTAGGAGTCCACATTGATGCGGCGATTATTGGCGAAAGCCACTTTGTCCGCATTGAAAAAAATGGACAATTGATTTTGGTCGAAATGCTCGCCTGTGTAAATTTGGATGAGCTTGGATTCAAGACGGAGAGATCCTGGCAACTCAGCCGAATCAATGATCACCTCATCTCCATGTATTTCTGCCGAGATTACACAATCACAACGAATGTGCACATTCTCGAACCGAGAACATGGCATACTACGATCTAGAAAAGAGCAAAACGAATGCTCTTTTTGAAAGAAGTATTTCCCGGACATGAAAGTCCGGCAACCGAGATCGGTATTATGGCATACGGATTGGAAATTTCCATTGCCACCGTCCATGAATACGCCTTGGGTGATGGTCGAATAGAGCCGATCATCACACATACTTCCATTGTGTTTTAAAGGAGAAAAAAATGAAACGATGGATTCTATGTTTGATCGTGTTTGGTCTGTCATTTCTGACAGGTTGTAGTATGGACAAGTTCATACTACTCGAGGCGGAACAGCTTCCAAATAAAGTGGCAGAGACCGAGAAATTTCTCTCCATTGTGCGAGTGGATTATGACACCGCGATTTCCGCGTCAAAAATTCCGAATCTTGCTGGCATTACCACGCGCGAAAAACTTGCGGAAAATTTCAACAAAGCAGATGCAAGTATGAAGCGTGGCAAACGCATTGCTTCCGAAGTCGCGGAACTCGCGAAACAGAATCGGCATGCGGATGAAGCCGTAACAAAAGCAAAGATCGCGAATTGCAAACGCACATTGACTGAGGTCAAACAGCTTGCGTCGATCCCTGGAGAACGACTGTGGGAATGGGAGGGCATCTTCGCAAACGCGAAACCACGAAGCGCAGTGGCTACAAAACGCGTCGAGGAGATGAATCATGAAATCGATGCCAACCTGGTTGGAAAAGGCCCGGTGAAGTTACGCGTTCAGGTGCAGTCGAAATCCTATCCGAATAAGGAGAAAGATCTCACCGCACGAGTGGACGACATCTTCAAGACAAAAGAGGAATTGAATGGATTCCTGAAAACCGTCCAGACGCAATCCGCGCTCATTGAGCACGGCTCCGCTGAAACGGACATCGTTGTCCTTCTCAATGCTCTGGACAACGTAGACGAAACCGTCGAAGTTATTACCATGGCTCTCGAGGATCTCAAAGAAAAACTTGAGGAACTCGACGAGACATACGAAACAGTTCTCATCCGACTCCAAAAAATCCCCACATTCAAAATTCACCTGAGTAAATGGAATTGGGGGAGTGAAGAATATGGAGATGGAACAGAGACAGCTCTAGGCTGGCAAGATGTTTCAGAAGATGAATGGTTCTCTGAGCAATATGCGGAAGATGTGGTCGTAGAATCATCTGGATCAGAATTCTACAGTGGAAGTTCCACCGAAGTTTCGGATAAGGACATCATCTATCGCTACCTTGCCACAACCTTCGAACGGAAGAATGGGCAAGAAGGAGAACCTATTGAAAGTGAAATCGAGGAAGAACTTTACGAGGATTACCTTGAGATCGTTCGCAAACTCCATGCCTTGTTTCCAGATAACGGCGTCATCGGTCGTGAAGAATCCTCAAATCACATGGATCCAGAAGACAATGAGTCTATTCGGCAAGATTTGCAGGTTCGCGTCGTGACTGAGATGAAAGTCCCTGGTCAATACGAGGAAGAGGCAAACGACAGCCCGAGCCCTGACGGCGTTCCGCTCGGACTCGTTGGTAATCCAGAATACGGGCAGTGGCAGAATGGGATGGATGGAGTACAAACATGGCACTGGCATGATTACATGCTGGGACACTTCCATTCACACCATGTATTCATCACCTATTGGAATCCGTATCCATACAGTCTGTATTCTCCGTATTCATCCTGGCGACGGGAAATAGGGTATGGGAACTGCTACGACAGTTTTGGAAATTATACCTGCCGCGGCGCGCATACTCGCGGAATGTACCGCAGTGCCTATCGAACATCCAGAGACACAAACATGTCGCCAAATAGTGCTCGAGGTATTCGTGGTGCAGGTCCTGGTGCGCGAGCACGTGGTGCAGGTGGTGGTGGAAAATAACTGAAAAAAAGGAGAAACGTTATGGATATACTCATGATGAGTCTGAATGTCCTCACTTTTTTCGTCGACCTCTTTTCTTCTATCCCATACATCCTCCTGGTTCTGATCCTCGTTCCGACTATTGGATTCCTCCTGATTGACAAGGTCATGACCAGTGGAATCAACATGCGCGCTGCCCTGTTTGAACAGGATAATCCAGTTGCCGGGTTCGAGTTCGGAGGACAGATCCTCCTGCTTATCTACGCCGGGTTCTGTGCGATCATGGGTCCGACCGTCGGATCATTTGGCACAGACTTCCTGGTCGCGGGCGGATGGATTATTGGCAGCATGGTCACGATCACAGTTGTCCGTGGCATTCTCGGCTACATGGTCAAAACCCACAATGGCGGCAACGATCTGAACCACGAGATCTTCGTACAGAGAAATTGGGCCGCCGGTTGCTACAGTTTAGCCCTCACGATCGGAATCGTGAGCGGACTCACGGAAGAAGACATGTTCGGATCTGCGCCTTTGCGTGATCTTGCGATCGCCGCGACTGTACTCGGATTCGGACTTTCCGTTGGATGGCTTTTTCGGATCACACACCTTCATGGACGAAGTGCATTTCATGCCATGTTCACGGAGGACAATTCGGCAGCGGGCGTAAGTCTGCTCGGATTCGCTGTTGCGGCAAATATCATTTTTGCCAAAGCCGCGGATCTTGTCCGCCTCATGGAAAACGGAATCGGTATGACCATCGGATGCGTCATATTCTATTCCTTCTTCCTGCTTGCTCTCATGAGTTTGTTGAGAACAGGGATGGAGTACGGACTCCGACTGACTCTCAAGGTCGACATTACAGATGAAACTTTTGCACAAAAAAATGTGGGTGCAGGATTCATTGATGCAAGTGTGACCATCGGGGTTGCCCTGCTTCTCACAGGCGCCATCTCCTAAACCATTGGCTGTTCCCTTCTCTTCTCGGGAATAGAACAGCCCTTTTCGAGAGACTAGAAGTCTTCATTGATTTCTGGATTCTCGATCAGTTTCTTTCACAATCAAAAAAACTTCGGAGGATTCATGAATTTTCGAAAATCCATTTTGTATCTCGCCATCTTTGCCGCAGGTTTCTGTGGCATGGTCACGGAAAATTCTATTTCCACGGCCATGAGCTATCTTGAAGAAAATACAGCTGCGGCATACGCGGTCGTGATCGGGACATTCATGTTGTCCCTTGGTGTCGGTGGATACGCGAGCCAATTCATGCGAAGTGGGAAGGAACTCGGAATGTTCGTTCTGATCGAACTCGTCCTTTCGATTCTCACAGCTGCTTCCGTCATTCTTATGATGGAAGCTGCGGTTGTGGAACTTGATTGGACTGCTGGACTTATCCTTACCTTCGCGATCGGCGTGCTCGTCGGACTTGAGCTTCCGCTCATCATCCGGATCAATGAAACCCAACAGGTCGCGCTCAAGGACAACATCGCGAAGATGCTCTGGGCCGATTATCTAGGCGGATTTCTCGCTGGAATTAGTTTCTGCTGGCTTCTGCCCAAACTCGATATTGTTCATATTCCCATTCTTGCTGGAGCAATCAATCTCGGCATTGGCGCGGCTGTAGCCATTGGTTTCCGGTCCGAACTTCGCATGCGGACATTTGCACCAGCCCTGGGCGCCGGAGCTCTCGCGCTTGGAATAATCTGGATCCTGGCCGGCCGCACGGTCGCAATCGCGGAGCAAGCCCAATTCGAGGACCCTATCATCTTCCATGAGCAAACCGTGTACCAACGCATCGTAATTACGAAACAGGATGTACGCAATATTTGTTTATATCTGAATGGACAGACCCAGTTCTGTACTGTAGATGAAGCGCGGTACCATGAGTCACTCGTGCATCCGGCATTCGGACTGAACCCGTCTGCCAAACGGATCCTGATCCTTGGCGGCGGAGACGGCATGGCCGCACGAGAAATTCTGAAGTATCCGGACACGACAATCACTCTCGTGGATCTTGATCCGCACATGGTGGAACTGTGTCGAACGTATCCGCGACTCGTTTGGGCAAACAACGGATCCCTGAATGATTTGCGCGTGCAAATAGTTTCTGCGGATGCCTACAAATGGATCCAAAAAAATTTGGATTTGTGGGATATTATTTTCATCGACCTGCCGGATCCAAGCCATCCAGCGCTTGCGAAACTGTATAGCGTTGAGTTCTACCGCATGGTGGCCAGCCGTCTGGCTCCAGATGGTGTCATGGTAACGCAATCCACGTCTCCGATTCACGCACCAGAGGTGTTTGTCGCGATTTGGAAAACCATGAAGACGACCGGACTTTCTGTGATCCCCTACCGAACGAATGTTCCGACGTTCGGCGATTGGGGATTCAATCTCGGTATGCGACCGAAAGACAAAACGGAACGGGAAATTCTGGACGCGCTTGAGACGTTCGTCCCGGATCGTCTGGTTGAGACGAAATACTTGAACCAACCAGCCATGCAAGCCGCACTCCGATTTGAAAAAGGAATTTTTCCGGCTAACCTGGACAAGGTTGAAGCCAGTCGGATCATCAAACCCACGGTTCTCACGGCGTATGAAATGTCGTGGGACAAAATCGAATAACAAAAGGAGGATGACATGGAACTTCTCATATTGTTGGGAATCGGTGGAATCGGTTTAAGTATTGCATTCGTCGTCTCCCGGCTACGGCGCCACACTCCTCGCATCTCCAAATTGGAGAGCAAAAAAGTGGCTGCAAACCCCGCTTCGCTCAAGGTTGGCAGCACTGTGTACCTGGACGATGCGGATGATACATTCGATGTCCAGGCTGTTTCCCGTTACGAAGTCAAAAACGAACCAGACGATTTCTGGTACGAATTCGAGATCTTCGATTCAATCGGAAACCGCACATCCTACCTCGCCTGCGAACGTGACGAAGAAGATCGCTGGCGCTGGAGCACGCACCGAAAGTTGAACACCGGTGATGTCGCGAATCCACTTGACGCAAACGGAAAACCGTTCCGTGAATTCACCATCGAGGGTCGCACATGGCGTGTTGCCCCTGATTGTTTCAACTACCAAACTCACTCAAAGGGTACACGTATCGATCGTCCGGAAGAAGTACAGGAAACAGTCCGCATCACGGATTATGTTCCGACGGACGGATCCGCGCATGAATTGAGTATCGAAGTGTGGAAGGGTGGCATGTGTGTGACTATTGGTCAGGCATGTCAAAGCAAAATCCTCGTTCTTTCCTAAACCAAAGGAGATCGCATGAATCGATTTATCAATCTTGTGAAAGATCTTCTCAGTTCCAAAAAAGAAACACTTGCTAACCCGTTTCGTATCCATGAAAATGATTGGATACGACTCTCGGATCCGAGGATTGATGTTCAGGTGTATGGCATTCTCCGATCCGAAATAACTGATTCAAACGGTATACGGGTTGGAAGTTTACACTATTTCCATTGTTTCGATCATGAGACAACAAGGAATATCGATCTTGTCACTGTTGTAACAGAAGATGAAAACGGAAATACCTGGAAATGGTTTTCTGTCACGACTCTTCCAAGAAACCGGATTTCATTCGAGGGTCATCTTCCTCGAATGTTCCGATATAAGGAACAGGTCTGGATTTCCAAAGACAAAAGAGTAAGTATTCCTGTGTGGCGAGAAGGAGTCAAATTCTCAATGCCACCCATGGAAACATATAGTTGTTTCAATCAAAATTTTCTCATCTGGATTCCGATTGATGAGACAGAAAAACCTGTCTTTGGCCAAGCCTGCATCAGTCAAGTGCTTGTGGTCAAAGGATAAAAACTTGCAGAGCTTCACGGCTCTGTTTTTTTCTGTCGAAATTTCCAAAAAAGAAAACATCCGTATGTAATCATTCCCAGACTCGCATACTGAGCCGGCGTAAGGAACAAATATCGTGTATCAACAATAGGTCCGCTTGTGGCGCGAAGAAAATCTAAAAAGAAACGAGAGATCCCATACCAAAGTAAAAACGTGACAAGATACATTCCTTGCCGGACTCGATATTTTACAAGTAAAAGAAAAATAGCAAATAAAAGAAAGCCATTTAAAAAAAGATACAACCCAAGATCATGCCGAATCATTCCATCCGGATATCGAATGCCGAGAAAAAAATCTGTGGCTGTTCCTGGATGATCATGTATAAAAAAACATCCGATCCGACCAATTCCATATCCGAGAGGCAATCCAAAAATCGCTGCATCTGCATATTTCCAAACATCGACGTGTCGACGACGCAAGAACCAAATACTTGCAATCACGGCACCCGCGAATCCACCCATACTCGACATACCTCCATTCCAAATCGCCATGATTTCAAATGGATGAGCGAAATAATACGACGGCTCATAAAATAGGATATGAAAAAGCCGCGCTCCAACCATGGAAGCAATCAAAATCCACACAAGAAGATCCCAGAGCATTACCGCATCAAGTCCTTGTTTTTTTATCATGCGGGCGGAGACTGTGGCACCAATCAAAAAACCAAGAGCGACCATAAGACCCCATACCTGAATGGTAAGCGGTCCAACGGAAAAATGCGGAAAATAAATGTACGGAATCATACGTTCTTTTCCGGACGTTTTGTATGCCAATCTGTTTTTGTTTGATAATGCTTCCCAAGACGGAAAAGAGTTTCTTCTCCAAATGGTCGACCCATGAGTTGAAGTCCTACAGGTAATCCATCCACAAAACCGCACGGAAGAGACATAGCTGGAATCGCGGCCAAGTTCGCGGAAATCGTATAAATATCCGAAAGATACATGGTAAGCGGATCATCAAACTTTTCTCCAATATTCCAAGCAACGGAAGGCGAAGTTGGTGTAAGAATCGCATCAACATGCTTAAATACTTCGTCAAAATCACGACGAATGAGCATACGAACCTGAAGCGCTTTTTTGTAATACGCATCATAATATCCTTTTGAAAGTGCATAACTTCCAAGCATGATACGACGTTTTACTTCAGACCCGAATCCTTCTCCGCGACTGCGTTCATACGTTTCCATAAGCGTACGACCTGAGGAAGCCGCATATCCGTAACGCATTCCATCAAATCGCCCCAAGTTTGAACTGGATTCACATGGCATAATGATGTAATACGCTGCAAGCGCATATTCCGCATGCGGAAGCGAAATTTCATGTACGTCCGCTCCACCTTGTTGCAAAACTTCCACAGCTTGAAAAACAGATGTGCGAATACGTTCATCCATTCCTTCAAGAAAATATTCTTTTGGAAGACCAATGCGCAACCCGGCAACATCTTCTGAAATCAATTCTGCCACTGTCGTATCTCCCCCTGCCACAGTTGTTGCATCTTTTGGATCATCTCCTTCCACTACTTGAAGAAGAAGAGCTGCATCTTCAACCGTTCTTGCAAAAGGACCTATTTGATCAAGACTCGATGCCATGGCCATCAAACCATACCGGCTCACACGACCATATGTTGGTTTGAGTCCAACCACACCACAAAGAGAAGCAGGCTGTCGAATAGAACCACCTGTATCTGAACCAAACGCTCCAGGTACAAAATCCGCAGCAACCGCCGCGGCAGATCCGCCACTTGAACCACCTGGCACTTTTGTCTGATTCCAAGGATTATGTGTTTGACCAAAATGAGATGTTTCTGTGGAAGACCCCATGGCAAATTCATCCATGTTGGTGACTCCAAGAATAATGGCTCCGGCTGCTCGTAATCGTTCAACAACCGTTGCATCGTATGGAGCAACATAATTTTCCAAAATACGTGATCCTGCAGTGGCTTTTAATCCTTTTGCCAACATGTTTGCTTTCACAGCAATCGGAATTCCGGCTAATACCCCAAGTTCTTGTCCACCAGCCGCACGTTTTACATCAATCGATTCTGCTTCTTTCAATGCTGTTTCTGAGATCTGAATAAAAGCATTCAATGCCCCATTTTGTTTTTTAATGCGTTCAAGACACGCTTCTGTTAATGCTTTGCTTGTGATCTCTCCTGCAGCTATTTTTTGTTTCGCTTCGATGATTGTGAAACTTTGTATCATACATTATTCTGTTCTCTCTTCAAAAACCGCTTGAACTTGGAGCAAATCTCCTTCTCGATGCGGAAAAGCCTCAAGGAAACTAGCACGGTTTATTTTATCTGAAGAAGTAACTTCATCTGTGCGCCAGACATTTGAAAGACCTGATCCATGAGCCAGTTCAGGAACTCCTTCCGTATCCAATGATTGAAGTTTAGCAACATATTCTAAAATAGAACCGATCTGAACGCGATATCGTTCTGCTTCTTCCTCTGTGATTTGCAAACGTGCCAACCTGGCAATGTGGTGAACCTCTTCAATAGTCAATGACATAATTTGCTTACCATGCACCATCTGGTGCATGGCTTACGGGGACCCCAGTTTTTCTCGCTGTACTTGATTGAGTACAGCTCGATAAAACTTGCACCCCGTGCACCCAAACTGGTCGAAACTGAGAAAGTTCTATTTTAAATTTTTTCTGTCTTTAGCATAGACAGAAATTCCTCCTCGGACAAGAGTGTTATTCCCAACTCTTTTGCTTTAACGAATTTTGAACCGGCTTCTTCCCCCACAACAACATAATCCGTTTTTTGACTCACAGATTCGGATGTATGTGCACCCAGTATTCGCAATTGTTCCTTTGCTTCTTCTCGACTCATGGTATGCAAACTCCCTGTTAAAACAAACGTTTTCCCGGAAAGATTGGAAATCGTTTTTATTGGTATCTGTTCAATCTGAATACCTTGATGGAAATATGCTCGCACCAATTCTTGATGAAGAGGATCTGCAAAAAAAGAAACAATATGAGTTGCGACCACTTCTCCAATATTTGAGATCTGTATCAATTCTTCTTTTGATGCGTGCATGATGCGATCAATGGTTCCAAACGCTTCTGTCAAAACAAGAGCAGTTTCTTCTCCGACCTCGGAAATTCCCAATGCCAAAAGAAATCGTGGAAAAGAAATCTGTTTTCTTGATTGAATTTCCGTCACAAGTTTTTTCGAAGAAAGATCCGCAAAATGTTCAAGACCTTGCAAATCATCCGGGGTCAAAGCAAAAAGATCCGGAGCTATACGAATTAGATTGTGGTCAAGAAGCGTACTCACTGTCTGTGGACCGAGCCCATCAATCCCAAATGCCCGTGCTGCATGAAGAATACGCTCTTTCTCTTGTGCAAAACAATGGCGATTGCGACAAATAATAGCAACTTCCCTGCCTTGACGTTCCACAGCACTTCCACATACGGGACAATATTCAGGTATGTTTACTTTTTTTACATGTACAGGACGAAGTTTATGCAAAACCTGTTTGACTTTTGGAATAATTTCTCCTGCTTTATACAAAATAATTGTATCTCCGATTCGGACATCTAGACGATTGATCTCGTCGAAATTGTGAAGCGAAACATGTTTCACGGTTGTACCACCAAGCCAGGTTGGTTTCACTATTGCCACAGGTGTGAGTACTCCTGTTCGACCCACAAACCATTCCACATCTTCTACAATTGTTGTTGCTTCTTCTGCAGAAAATTTCCATGCAATGAGTCCGCGTGGCGTTTTCCCCACCACACCCAATTGTTCAAATGCACGATTATCATTCACACGAATAACAGTCCCGTCAATCCAATAATCAAGTTTATGACGCTGTTTTTGCATCTGTTCCCAATAAGCCTGAATATCTTCCATACCCTTCACTACCGTTATCTCCGAATTCACGGGAAATCCAAGTAAGCGTAAGAGATTCCATTCTTCTTCATGTGTTTTCTGTCCATGATGAGAAACCAAATCCCATGCAAAAAAAGAAAGCGGTCGTGCGGCTGTGATCGATGGATCAAGCTGACGAATACTTCCTGCAGCTGCATTTCGAGGATTTGCAAATGGTGACTTCCCTTCTTTTTCTAATTGCTTATTAAACGCTTCAAATGCACGAATGGGAAAATAAATTTCTCCCCGAACCTCCATTCTTCCTTTCATCATAGACAAAAGAAATGGAAACTTTTCTTCTTCATTCTTTGTTGGTTCACGCAAACGCAACGGAATCGCTTCAATCGTTCGAATGTTCCATGTCACATCTTCTCCAATTTCTCCATCACCTCGCGTAGCAGCCGTACGCAATAATCCATCTTCATACACAAGTGACACGGCAAGTCCATCCAGTTTTACCATACAAAAGACATCAAAAAAAGACCTTTCAAGTCGTTCTGTTATGCGTTTATACCAGTCTCCACATTCCTCCGGAGTAAACACATCTTCCATGGACAACATCCGTTCGCGATGTCGTATTTTTTGAAATTTCTCCAATGGTTTGCCACCAACCCGCTGTGTCGGCGAATCCGGTGTCACGAGATCTGGAAACTGTTGTTCTAACAGATAAAGTTCATGTTTTAGGGAATCAAGTGCCGCTTCTGAAATCTCCTGTTTATCCAAAACATGATACAAATATCGGTGATATTGAATGGTTTCCTTCAATTTTTTCATGCGTTCCTGCGCTTCTTTTTTTCTCATAGTCGAATAGGTCATATATCAAAATATTCCTAGATATCGATTAAGAAGCGACTCTCCAAAAAATAAGGAAGAAGCATGACATCTCGTAAAAAAACAGGAAAATAAAAAATCCAAACACCGGAATCATAAACCCGGTCATGGAGTTGAAACAGGAGGACACGCGCCTGCTTTCATACCGTCAGGCGTTGCACAATTTAATCCTCGAGAAAGTTTTGTAAGTGGCACGGTATTTTCAAGCTCAAATTGAATGGTATAGGTAGCTCCTTCCTGAACATTCGTATAGCAAAAAGCGTTTGTCACTCCTCCACAAGAAGAATATCCTTTTAATCCAGAAGAAAGTTGAGCTGGAACAACCCGAAGAATAACATTTGTTGCAGCGACATCACAGACCCCTTGGAAATCGTCTGTAGCAAGACAGACCGCCTGAGCATTTCCAAGTGGAATAGATTGACCGGTCGGATATCGATTATTCTCCACAAAAAAATCCTCCACAGCAGATTGAATCTGACGGACATTGGAAAGTCGTGCCGCATCCCGCTGTTTGGAACGAGCGGCATCTACTGCAACAACGGCCAAGGTACCGACAAGTCCAATCACAAAAAAAACAACTAGAAATTCGATCAAAGTAAAACCTTTGCGTGACATAGAAAAAATTCAAATATCAGAATATGGTTTAGTATAAACCGTTCTTCTTTTTGAGGCTAGGGTTACGTTAACTCTCTTTTCTTTCTTCAAGAGCATGCATGATCCCCTGTGTTAATTCATGCGGAGTAAATGTTCCTTTGATAAAAAAAGCGTCTATTCCTTGTTTTAAAGCTGTTTGAATTTGAACATGATTTCCTTCACGTATAATGACAATAATCGATATTCCGGAAGATGGATGTTCTATACGAAATGTGTGAAGAAATGCAAATCCGTTTTCTTCTTCAGAAGATACATCCAGAATAAGAGCCTCCGGGGTAAGACGCTGCAAACGTTTCCGCACATCTTCTATGGAAAAGACACTTTTGACCTCATAACCACACGCTTTCAAATGTCGTATATAAATTCCAGCAAGATATGCATCTTTTTCCAAAATAATAACCACAGGTTTACGTCGCATACATCATTCCATTTCACGCATGGCTAATCCAACAGCCACAGCAAGACGCGGACCAACTTCATCTAACACTGCACGTAAATCCGGAGGAAAAATGACACGTGCCCACGGATCTCCGCGATACACATTCATCTGCAGTGTCTGAGACAAAAATTCGGGAAGATGCGGCAAATGAGCTGATCCTCCCGTCAAAATAATTTTTTCAACCCGTTTATTATCTGTCAATTCAATGCGACTATAAATATCAAAGGCATAACGAATCTCATTTAAAATGGGATGAGTGATGGATTCCAAAATAGCAGGAATTCCTTCTGTTAATGACAGTGCATCTGGAGGCAATGTGCCAAGATCATATTTCATTTGTTCTGCCTGTTCTTCAGAAAGACCAAGTTGGGTCATGATCTTTTTTGTTAAAGCAGCCCCTCCAACATTGATACTTCTGGTCAAAAATGGAATTCCCTTTTCCACAATCGTCATGTTTGTCCGTAAAGAACCAATATCCAGAATCATTACGGTACTTTTATCTTTTCCAACCAGGGAACGAATCAAGGCAAACGACTCTGTATCCAGTGCTTGAATTTCAAGTTTTGCTCCTTTGAATGTTTCAATATATTTTTGAACCAATGATTTGGCTGTTCCCGTCACAAGAACACGAATGTATTCTTTTTTCTTGATTGAATCATTTGGAGAACGATTCGAAACAGGAATGGATGTTCCATCAGACATTTTTGATCCTTTGAGCGGATCAATAAATGTGGAATAAGTAATCATTTCCTCAAGCGGCATGGGGGTCAGTTTACGCACTTGGGACTGAACGGTTTCCCGGATCACTTTTTCATCTTTTTCCCGCGGAACCGTAATCAATGTGGAAAACACACTTGCCAACGGCAAACTTGCAACTGCTTTCACCGAAGTTGTTCCTGCGCGTTTGCATACGTTTACAAGAAGATTCGCTGCTGTTTTTGGGTCATCCAAAAGAGGAAGTGTGAGGTCGCCTGGCCGACGTTCTGAATATCCATATGTCAAAAGCCTTGCTCGTCCTTTTTCATTCAAAAGTTCAACAACTTTAATCCCGCTGGAACCAATATCCACGCCCAAAAAACTTTTTTTTGTTGAACCTCCAAACCATCCCATATATGAGTGATAAAGACATGGAGTCTTTATGATGAATAGGAACAGTATAACACAAAAGAAAAGATCCGTTCTATTTCTCTCTCAAATTCAATTCTTCTAATAACTGCCGTTCACGTTTAGAAACATGACGCGGTGTAGAGAGCTGGACCGTAACTATATGATCACCTCGACGATTTCCGTGAGGCACTCCTTTTCCCCGTAAACGAAACTCTGTTCCGGATTGCGTTCCTGCAGGAATTTCTAGTTCAACAGAACCATCAATGGTTTCCACATCAATCGAATCCCCAAGAACAGCTTGAGTGAATCCAATGTGAACCGTTGAAAACAATTGCATTCCTTCCCGCTCAAATCGAACATCGGATTTTACATGCAAACGCAAAAAGAGATCTCCATTTTTTCCTCCCTTTACTGCTTCTCCTTCTTCTCTTAATCGCAAAATAGACCCATCTTCTACTGCCGAAGGGATATCAACGGAAAGGTTTCGCTTGGTTCGAACCACTCCTTGTCCATGACATGATCCGCATGGTTTTGTTGGAATCTTTCCTTCACCATGACAGGATTCACACACAACTCTTGCCTGCATGGCGCCAAAAAGTGTCCGCTGAACAGTCACACGTGAACCAGATCCACCACACGTTTTGCATGTATCCACAGGAGCTCCTGGCTCAGAACCTGTTCCATGACAATGTTCACACGCGCATATTTTCTGAACATGAATATCTTTTCGAATGCCAAAAATACTTTCTTTAAATGAAAGATCCACATCCATTTCAATGTCATTTCCTTTTCGTACGCGAGATCCTTGTCTTGTTCCACCCCCAAATCCAAATAAATCTCCAAAAATATCTCCCAAATCTCCAAATCCAGACGCACCTGAAAAATCAAATCCATTAAATCCCGCCCCTCCTTGTTGAAATCCGCCATCAAAAGCCCCGGATCCAAACTGATCATATTTTTGACGTTTTTCCGGATCACTCAATACTTGATATGCTTCATTGATTTCCTTAAATTTTTCTTCATTTCCCCCTGGTTTATCCGGATGATATTTATGTGCCAGAGTTCGAAAAGCACGCTTCACATCTTCTGGGGAAGCATTTCGTTCAAGACCGAGAGATTGGTAATAATCTTTTCCTGACACAAATAATATTTATTCTTTTTTTTCAAATGTTAACTTGAAAAAAGCAAGTATTCCCATCACAACAAAAATGACAGTCATGATATGCCACGAAGCAACCATGGTCGCAATCTGAATCGCTCGCGGACATGTTTGAGGTGGAGGAAATAAAAGAGTCTCAGTACACCGGCTCTCAATCGCTATGGTTGAGACCACAAATTCTTCAATTGTTTTCGGAGGGTTTGTCTTCATTCTTTTCTTTAAATTCTGCATCAATCGGTTCCTCCGTACCCCCTTGAGCTCCCTGCGCCCCATGAGCCTCTTGTCCTCCCTGCGCCCCCTGACCCTCCTGAGACGCATACATCTTTGCCCCAACTTTCTGAGCAGATTCAGATAGTTCATCAGCAGCTTTTTTAATGACCGCATGATCATCACCTTCCATTACTTGTTTCAATGCAGTTATTTTTTCTTCAACTTCCTTACGCTCTTCTGCAGTCACCTTCTCTCCTGCATCACGAAGCATTTTTTCTGCGGTATAAATCATGGTTTCGGCAATATTGCGATGTTCGATGTATTCGCGCTTCTTTTCATCTTCCTGTGCATGCATTTCTGCTTCTTTTTTCATGCGTTCGATTTCATCTTTAGAAAGACCTGTTGAGGCTGTAATGGTGATTTCTTGTTTTTTGTTTGTTGCTTTATCTGTTGCAGACACATGCAAAATACCGTTTGCATCAATATCAAATTTCACTTCAATTTGCGGAAGACCACGAGAAGATGGAGGAATATCCGAAAGAATAAATCGCCCAAGCGTCTTGTTATCTGTTGCCATGGGACGTTCTCCTTGAAGAACATGAATTTCGACAGATGTCTGACCATCCGCTGCTGTTGAAAAAATTTGAGATTTATTTGTAGGAACCGTTGTGTTACGAGCAATAAGAACGGTCATCACACTTCCCAATGTTTCAATACCAAGAGAAAGCGGTGTCACATCCAAAAGAAGAACATCGCGAACTTCTCCAGCAAGCACTCCTCCTTGAACTGCAGCTCCCAAAGCAACGACCTCATCCGGATTCACACTCACATTTGGTTTTTTCCCAAAAAAATCTTCAACTTTTTTCTGAATAAGTGGCATGCGGGTCATTCCTCCCACCATCACAATTTCCTGAATATCTTCTTTTCCAAGTTTTGCATCTTGAAGAGCAGATCGAACTGGACCAAATGTTTTTTCTACAAGGTCTCCAACAATTTCCTCAAGTTTTGATCGAGTAAGCGTTAAGGTCAAATGTTTTGGACCATTCGCATCACTACTGATAAATGGTTGATTGACTTCGGTTTGTTGTGTGGTTGATAATTCGATTTTGGCTTTTTCTGCCGCATCCTTAATGCGCTGAAGAGCGAGCGGATCTTTTCCCAAATCCATTCCTTCTTGCTTTTTGAATTCTGCAATAATCCATTCAATAATTCGACGATCAAAATCATCTCCTCCTAAATGGGTATCTCCATTTGTGGCTTTGACTTCTACCGTATCTTCGGAAACATCCAAAACCGAAACATCAAAGGTTCCGCCACCAAGATCGTACACAAGAATTTTCTGTCCAACTTTTTTGTCGAACCCGTAGGCAAGCGCTGCTGCTGTTGGTTCATTGATAATACGGCGAACATTCAAACCTGCAATTTCTCCTGCCACTTTTGTCGCATTGCGTTGAGCATCATCAAAATATGCTGGAACTGTAATCACGGCTTCCGTGACTTTTTCTCCAAGACGTTCTTCTGCATCTTCTTTGAGTTTCCGAAGAATCATGGCAGAAATTTCTTCTGGTGTGTGTTCTTTGTCTCCAAGTCGAATAGCAACACCATCTCCATGTTTCACGATTTTATACGGCATGAACGCAAGGTCACGTTGTACTTCCGGATCATCCCAACGGCGACCGATCAATCGTTTCACGGAAAAAAGGGTGTGTTCTGGATTCGTGACTGCCTGGCGTTTGGCTGATGCACCCACAAGCCTCTCTCCATTTTTTGCAAGTGCGGTCATAGAAGGCGTTGTGCGCGCTCCTTCTTTGTTTTCAATCACCTTTGGCTGTCCGCCTTCAATAACAGACATACAAGAGTTTGTTGTTCCAAGATCGATTCCAAGTATTTTAGACATAAAAAAATAAATTCATTTTTTGTTAGGCATTCGTAGTTTCTACATGTATATTAATAATCACATTTGCCGGACGAACAATTCGTTCTTTTATTTTCCACCCGCGTTGAAGTACTTCAAGAATCGATTGGTCAGGATATACTGCATCCGAACGTGAACCAGCAGATTCATGCATGCTTGGATCAAATATCTCTCCAGACTGTCCAAATGGTTCGGCTCCAAGCGAGCGTAAGACATCTTCCAATTGTGTACGAACAAGAAGCACGCCTTTGATCCAATTTTGCAAGGCAGGATCTTCATTTTTTGGTTGATATCGAAGCGCTTGGTCAAAATGATCAACAAGAGGAAACAGTCGAAGCAAAACTCCTTCATGCAAAATATTTCTCAAACTTTCTTTTTCCTCTCCCAATGTTTTTTTCAAGTTGTCATAATCCGCAAGGGCTCGTTTCCATCCAGTCAAATATTCTTCACATTGATGCTCGATCGTGGATTCCTCCCCTTTTTCTTGTATTGGTTCGGATAACGGTTGATCATTTTGTGACATACAAAACAGTTAAGCGACCATTCGGTCGATGGCTTCTCTCGCCTCCTGCACAAGAGCCATATTTTTTGCATAATTCATACGCATGGGTCCAACAAGGCCAATCAGTCCGTACACATGATTTGAAAGACGATATTTAATAATAACAGCAGCAATGTCTTGTCCAAATGGATTTTCTTGCCCTAAAAATACTTTTGGTTCTTGTATGGAAACTGCATGAAAAATCTGACAAACAACATCATCGAACCGATCAACAAGTTCAGAAATATTCTGCACATTTTCTGTATCCTGAAAATCTGGCTTTTGAAACAAATTTGAAACACCTGTGTAATAACTCCAATCTGGCCCAAAGGCAACAATCGCTGTTTCACCGGAAAGAATCACAAGTGTTTTTGCAAGTGTTTTTAATGCAGTTTCATCACTTGAAGCATTTTTGATTGCAGCACTCAGACGCCCTGTCTCTTCTACGGTTCGTTTATCTTCCATAAAATGGCGCAGATAATACTCATATCCCTTTTCAGTTGGAATACGTCCAGCAGATGGATGCGGCGAACGAATGTATCCTTCATCCTCCAAAAGAACCATATCATTGCGAACAGTGGCTGATGAAACATCTAAACAATATTTTACAGCCAAAAACTTCGATCCAACTGGTTCAGCGGTTCGAATATATTCTTCAACAATCCATCGCAATATTTGTTCTTGACGGGCTTCCATATAAATACTAGCACTCCATATTATAGAGTGCTAATTTATCTTGTCAAGTAAAATAGCGTACCAAAAACCCTGGTATTTTCACCAGGGTTTTTCTCCAAATAGACAATAATTAGGAGGCAAGATCCTCAATTTGTTCCTCACAAGCATCCACAACCTCTTTCACTTCTTTTACAAGATTCGGAGCAACATCCGCCATTTGTTTCATAAGACTCTTGGCTTCTTCAACATCTTCATCATCGACAGCTATTTTTAAATCAGCTGCTAAAGCATTCAAATCTTCAAGTTGAGATTCAATGGATTCGATGGTTGTTTTTTCATCTGGACAACTGATTTTCAAAAGTTCCAAAATAGATTCCACTTTAATCTTAATCTGTTCGGCTCTTTTCTCCGCTTCTGCGGCAACCACAAGAACACTCTCTTGAATGGCAGTTTTAATCGCATCTTTATTCGCTTTTAAATCAGCTACAATTTGTTTATTGATTCCTTCAAGATCATCCATGGAATCAGCGTTGTTGGTCTGCGTCTTATACGTCTGCAATTTACCTTCTAAAGCGGACAAGGCATCCAAAATTTCATCTTCCGTTACATCACTAATGTACTCATTCCCTTCAATCGTTTCCTCTGCTGTATCAAGTTTATCAATCGCGAGTTCCAAAATTTGAACCAACTTTTCTTGGTATTGGGTAAAGGTCACACCAAGTTCTTCAGCTTTTTGAATAGCTGTATCTTTCGCTGCCTCTGCCTCCGCTTGTAATTCCGCCTTTTCCTCCTCAGTCATCTCTGATGGTTTTGTGATAGCTGCTTGAACCTGAGCAAACGGTAAAACCAACAAAGAAAGAAGAGCAAAAATATGAATAAAATTCTTCATAATAAATCAATTTTAAGCCCAATATATTTAGAGTTCCGCACTGGATTTCTCCAGTTCGCCATTGCTTTCATCCATGCCTTCAAGATCGTCTGATAAGGATTCAAGATCCTCGATCACGGCATCATAATCTTCTTTTGATGACTCTTTTGAAAGATCCGGGACTCCTTCCTCAACCGGTTCTTTTGTTTGTTGTTGTGCTGTATTTGTTTTTCCTTTTTGGTTCGTCTGATTGGTTGTTGAACCACCAAAACATCCGGCACCGGTCAAAACCAAAGTAAAAAGGGTAACAGCAAGGGCTGTTTTGAACATAATAAATAGACGTCATGAATTAGGATAAAAAAAGTATAGCATATTTTCTATGCAAAAGGCAATCATCTTGTCCACAAAATCAATCAGTCTTTACTGTTTTCCCAAGGAAATTCAGATTTTCCAAAATGTCCGTACACAGCTGTTTGACGAAAAATCGGACGAGATAAACCAAGCGTTTCGCGGATAGCCACAGGACGAAAATTAAATGCTTTTTCTTGAAGAAAAGAAGAGAGATCTTTTCCTTGTTCATCAACTGCCCGAAGCATAAGGGGCTCTGCTTTTCCAATGGCATAAGCAACAGAAACAAGACATTGGTTGGCTCTTCCGCTCGCAACAATCTGTTTCGCCGTAAAACGCGCCATGTATGCTGCACAGCGATCAACTTTTGTCGCATCTTTTCCAGAAAAACATCCGCCTCCGTGTGGGAGAAGACCGCCGTATGTATCAACCATAATCTTCCGACCTGTGAGACCTGTGTCTGCCTCGAATCCGCCACGCACAAAAGAACCGGTTGGATTCACAAACACATCAGAAACCGTCTTAAACGAAAAATGATATTCTTCTAAGATTGGTTTCACGATCTGTTCAAGAATACTTGCCCGAATCTCGTTTTGTAAAACAGACACATCATGCTGACAGCTGACAAGAATACATGTTGGTCGTCCATGTTCCATGGTGACTTGTGTTTTTCCATCTGGTCTCAACCATGGAATCTGTCCATTTTTTCGAAGAGTATCCAATCGCTTGGCCATAGCATGAACAAGAACGACCCCGACAGGAAGCATCTCCGGAGTTTCATTCGTAGCAAATCCATACATAATTCCTTGATCCCCTGCTCCACCTTGATCTACTCCACACGCAATATCCGAAGACTGCTCAGAGACATTAACAAGAACACGAGGTTCATCCTCATATCCGATGTTCTTATAAACCATTCGAGCGATCTTTTCGTAATTGACGCGCGCGAGGCTTGTCACTTCTCCACCAATCACAATCATACCGTGACTGCCAAATGTCTCGACTGCTACGCGGCTTCCAGAATCCTCCGCAAGACAGGCATCGAGAATAGCATCGGATATCTGATCACACACTTTGTCAGGATGACCGGAAGTCACGCTTTCAACTGTATAGATAGAAGGGATGTACATAGGACAAAAGAAAGAATAATGTGTGTAAGCTTACCTTATTGCGAATTTTTTACAGAATACGGAAATTCTTATGTCAAAACAAATGGGAAAACTTCCGGATGTCTTTTTTCAACGTCTGGAACAACAGTTCGGACGTTCTGCCACAGATCGCATCTGTGCGGCATTTGAATCTTCACGCTTTCCAACATTACGTACAAATACGATCAAAACAACTGATGCTGCTATCATGGAAACTTTTCGTACAGATAGAATTGCATTTGAACGTATCCGTGATATTTCGCATGCCTTTCGCATCAAAAATCGAACAGATGCTGAAATACTTACTCATCCATTATGCACAAATGGACATATTTATCTTCAAGGTATTGCATCCATGCTTCCACCTATTATTCTGGATCCACAACCTGGAGAAACGATTTTGGATCTTTGCGCCGCGCCCGGAAGTAAAACAACACAACTTGCCGCACTCATGAAAAATCAAGGTCACATTATTGCATGCGAAAATGATGAAGTACGCTTTCAAAAACTCCTTCATACCTTACGCCTTCAATCCGCAACGATTGTGGAACCAAAATGTATGGATGCGGCTCTTTTGCGCCACGAGGCACAGGAAAAATTTGATCGCATTCTTGCCGATGTCCCCTGCTCTGCCGAAGGGCGTATTCGTCTAGACGAACCACGAACATATCGTTTTTGGTCTCCAAATAACGCAAGTACTTGTGCCAAAATTCAACGCCGACTTTTGCGTGCAGCTGCTGAATGTCTTAAACCGAGCGGAACACTTGTGTACTCAACCTGTACTCTTGCACCTGAAGAAGATGAAAACATGATTTCTTGGTTCCTTGAGACGTTTCCGAATTTCAAATCTATTCCTTTTGACCTTCCCTTGTCTGAAATTCGAAAAACATCAACAGGTGGCACTTACGTGTTTCCAAGTCGGGAACATGAAGGTTTTTTTCTGGCAAAAATGCAAAAAATGTTTATATCGCCTGTCCCCCAAACTCTCGCAGTAAAGTAGAAACCGCATCATCCCCCTCAAGTGCCGTACTTTCCTGAGTATGAACTGCACGAATATACATGGTTTTTCCAAGAACTTTTTTTAAAATTTCTTCAATAAGACGACGATTTTTGTCACGATTAACGGTTTCTGCATGCAAAGAATAAGCAAATCGAAGTTCAACCGTATTCCCTTCAACCCCGACTAAATCTCCACTTCGAACTATAAGCGGAAGTGACGCATTGCATTCCTGAATTTTTTGAAATACTTCTGGCCACTTTTTTCGCACTTCTTCCACATCAATAACAGGAATATCTCCAAAGACAACAGGCTCGGAAGAGGCAGATGTGTTCAAAGAAATATTTTCTGCAACAAGAGGCGATGGTGGATGAAGATCATCTGATTTTTTTGGTGGTTTTGAAATGGAAATTTCTTCCTTTACAGCAGCAGGCGGAATCGTCGAACATAGATCAATCACAGCCAATTCAGTCGAAAGCTGCGGAATGACATCCATTTTGCTTGTACGCCGTGCATCAAGAAACCGTTCAATCGCTTGAGAAAGACGGGCAGTATTCCATGTTTTTCCAAGTGTCATAACACGACCAGCTGTTTCTTCATCAAATGTTGTTTGGAATCGCTCCAATCCTCCTCCAAGTAAACCTAAAAGAGCAGTTCGAAGCAAAAGAACCGTCTCATCTAAAAAGGAAGATATTTCAATTCCCTCTTCTAAAGAGGAATTCAAGAGACCAATCGCGCCTGAAACATCTCCACGTACGAGTGCATCCAAAAAATCCAAACTGATTTGTGTTGGAGTAATAGGAAGGACAAGCGAGGCTTCGTCAAACCCGATTTCCTGTTCTCCAAGCGCCAACAACTGACCAAGCATACTTTCCGCATCGCGTTCACACCCTTCTGTCTGACGTGCAATTTGACGAAGGACTTCCTCAGCCACTTTTACTTGTTCTTCTGCACATAAAATTTGAAGACGTGCAACTGTTTCATCCGCAGTCAAACGACGAAAATCAAAACGCTGACAACGGCTAATAATCGTTGCCGGCACTTTGTGTATCTCAGTTGTTGCAAGAATAAATAAGACGTGTGCAGGAGGTTCTTCAAGTGTTTTTAAAAGCGCATTGAATGCGGAAGGAGAAAGCATGTGTACTTCATCAATGATATACACCTTGTATCGTCCATGAACCGGAGTAAAACGAACGTGTTCAATAATATTTTCCCGCACATGATCCACACCTGTATTTGATGCCGCATCCATTTCATACACATCCAAAAATGAACCAGCTGTTATCTCACGGCAAGCAGCACAAACATTGCATGGTTCAAAAGAAAGAAGCATGGATGGATCTTTTGTCAAAACCTCCGAATGCCATTGTTCGCAATTAACGGTTTTAGCAAGCAAACGAGCGGTTGTGGTTTTTCCAACCCCGCGCGAACCAGTAAAAAGGTAGGCGTGAGCTACTTTTCCGTGTTTCAACTGGTTCTGAATCGTCCGTTTGATATGTTCTTGACCTGTGACATCGGCAAATGTCTGAGGTCGGTATTTGCGATAAATGGTCTGCGACATATGTCGGTTGACTAGGATTCATTTGACGTCCCACACTATACCGCATTCCAATCCTGTACAAAACCCCTGCAACAGGAATCACTTGTGTAAAAAATAAAAAAGACCC